>LKGT01001025.1_pt1 | contig 29550 bp, 35 predicted proteins | sample 503861 | NCBI WGS metagenome assembly LKGT01 (sample SAMN04113194, study PRJNA297058) | marine sediment metagenome | biome: marine benthic biome; feature: marine benthic feature; material: marine sediment; isolation source: sediment sample collected at the water-sediment interface from the South......
AGGTCACCCATGGTGGTGTCCTCGACGGGCATTCCTTCTCAAAAACAAAACGCCCTCCCGGGCATACTCCGCCCGAGAAGGCGTCAGAATTTTCTGGTACACCAGCCATTCTGCCGAAGGTGGGCTAAGCAATATGCCTACCCCGGTTCCATCCCTGCATCTCCTGCCGACGGCTCTTAAGTATCGCCAATTGAGCTGGAGATGTCAAGGGCCAGGCATTTCCTTTCCCCATCTTTCCATTCACCCGCTCATTTGTGGCTCGCCCGCGCTCTTATCTCCTCCCTGAGCCCGCACTCGTGAGCGGCGCTTAGAATTGACTTTCTCGATGTTCGGGGGCTCACCGTATTGTAGTTGGTAAATCCAGCCCTCCACCCGGAGCCGGGTAGCGGTGAGACCGAGTCGCAGACACAGTTCCCACATCTCCTGCCGGTCTGGTTCCGGGAGGGCGTCAGGGGACCGAAGGTCTATCTGGTGGGGCCCGAGTCTGCGCAGGGCCTGGAGCGTTCGGGCATAGATGGTGGTGAGGAGGATCAGATGCTCCTGAAGCAGGTCTGCGGAATTGTAGCTGCAAAGGTCATCGGCGATGGTCCAGGCGAGGTGCCGCTCGTACGTCCGGCTGTCTTCAGCGCCGTAACGGATCCGGTAGGCCTCCTCGAGGATCTCCAGATTGTTGGGGGTGTGGCGATCGTGGTTCAAGAACCACCGGATGAGAGAAGGAAGGTCCTCGAGTCCGACGGAGGGGGAAGTGGGCAAGGCGTACGTCATTACGCCTTGAGTCCTTTGCGTTCGGCTCCGGGGATCTGGCTTGCCGGTGGGAATCCTGGTCCTTTCCGCTGGTGGGCGGGCAGGGATCTCCCCTGCCGTCGCTGAAGATGGCAGAGACCCGAATTGGGGCGGAGGATCATGGCTCGACGAAATCACGTCGCCCTGATCTCCCTGATGGAGTTTTCTCAGGATATAAATGTCCTCGCGGACCTTTGCCCCCTGGAGGGTCCGGTGCAGTTCCGCCATTCCCTCCGGTCGAAGGACGATGTAACAGTGAGGGCAGAAGGAGCGTTCTGGAGGAAGCGAGGTTTCACAGGCGGGACAGTTAGAGGAATCGTTTCGCCCTTTGTGCAGCCAACGACTCAGGGTCTCTCCGAGGCGCATCATGGGCTTTTTGACCGGGACCTCCCATGTCCACTAGCGATGGGGCACCTCTGAACGTGGATCCATCTAGGCGGAAACGTTACACGCAATGCCCATGGTTGTCAACCCTCTTCGAGGCTCCATCGCCAACCGGGCTCGCATGTCTCCTGATCTTTTCACCCCCGACCCTTTTTCTCAGCCTGCCTTCCGTAGTCCTGGGAGCTCGTCCGTCCAAACGAGTGCCGCACCAACTATTTCTTGCTAACATTCCCCTCTGGTACGGCACTTCCGCTAGGGGGGCAGGCCCCCCTTCGGCGCTCGGCTGTGGCCTCGCTGAGCACCCCCCAGGCGTGGGGGAGCCCCCCCCCTCAGTGCCCCTGGCTGTATCTTGTGAATCTTAGGAGAAGTGAGTTGGCGGGGCACTGACACGTGCGGTAAGACCTCTTGCTCGCGGGTTCCTCTCCCTTGATCGCAACGCGGTGAATAATGCCTCCGAAGCGGATATGGCCCAGAGCCTTCAGGGTCTCGGACTTCTATTCCCACCATATCCCAGGGGCGCAGCGCAATCATGACGCAAGACCAGACGTGCCTCTTTTTCACATCGTGTCGAGGTGTCTGGTCCAGCGCTTCGATAACCAACCGCTTGGTCTGCGACACCGGGTCACCGATGGATACCCTCCAATCCTTGAGTGCGAGTCGGACCATCTCGTCCAGCCTAGCCAGAGCCCGAAAACCGCGAGAATGAGGAAACCTTCCCAGAGGACCGCGTGCGCGAAATCGAACGTGGCCGGGTGATACACGCCGATGTAAAACAGGTGCACGAGCCGCGTCAGATTGAGCGCGACGAGGACGGGCACTCCCACGGCAAGCCCGACGAGCTTGTGTCGCAGTGGTTCAGGATAGGCCAAGATGGAGACCGTAAGGAACGCCACCGGCAAGAATCCCGTACAGCGGTAGGTGATGTCGTAGGCGAAGCCGTCCGGGTGGTAGATCAACGTCGCCACGCGCACCACCTCCATTCCTGACGAGTGGAGTAACGCGAGCGTCGTCCGTGCCGTCAACGTCGCCAGAGGTGCGAGGAGAGCCCCTAGCACGTCGGCGCGGTACGTGAGCAAGACGACCCCGACGAAGCCCATCATCACCGCGGTGAAGCGAAGATTCAGTTGCCTGTTCACAGACAAGGAGACCTCCAGGGCTTATCTCTGCGCGGACGCGGGTCGCTTGCGTAGCAGCGCAAAGAGCACCACGCAGGCCACCAAGAAGAGGAACCCGATGAGCGACAAATCGGGCACCCGCACGGGGATGGTGGCGCTTGCACTATCGACTTCGGCTGTTACCGTCGTTGTGTGGGGCGACGAGCTTTCGCCTCGTACGGTGGCCGATGCCACGCCAGCAGAGTTGGTAACGGCCGACATCGGGGACACGGTTGCCTGGCTGGTGTCACCTGTTCTGAAATGAACCGTTTTTCCGGCTTGCGGGACACCGCCCATTGTGACCGTGGCTCTGACGGTGGTCGTTTCGCCGCTCCCGAGCTCCACGTCGGGGTCGAGTACCAGGCTCACGATCAGCTGGCCTCGCAGGGCACTCAGCAAGCCCGCGCCACAGGGCTGGGGGCATTGACTCGACGTCCTGGGAAGTGCGTTGTTCTGCAGCTCGGCGAGTAGCTGCACCGGTGTTAACGAAGGATCGGTAGCCAGCCAGAGTGCAGCGACGCCGGAGACGTGCGGTGTCGCCATCGACGTGCCGTTATAGTATGCGTAAGTTCCATCCACAGGATGAACCATGCTGAGGACCCCGTCGGGATTGCCATCCCCATTGTCGTCCCTCTGGACATCGCCGCCGGGGGCCATGATTTCGACCGTGGTTCCGAAGTTCGAGTAGCGGCTCACCAGGTGTCCGCGGGAGTCACTGGCTGCGACCGTGATCACATTATTGCAGCTTGCCGGGAGAAAACCCGACGCATCCGCCGCCTCGTTCCCGGCTGCCACCACCACCGCCGTCCCCATCCCCACCGCATCATTGATCGCCGCCTGCGTGGAGGGAGACACCGAGCAAGCACCCGGCCCGCCGAGGCTCATGTTGATCACCTTGGCCGGAGTCGCGTTGGTCGGTACACCGGGAACGGGCAGGCCCGCGGCCCAACGGATGGCGTCGTTGATGTCCGCGATCGTGCCTCCACACTTTCCCAGGACTCGCACCGCCTGAAGACTGACGTTCCAATTGGCACCGGCAACACCGACACCGTTGTTGGTATTCCCGACCCCGACCGTGCCAGCTACATGGGTGCCATGCCAGCTATTGGGCAGCGCGGGACTTCCGGGAAAGCACTCGCCAGGGGCGACCGCGTCGCCCGGATCCGTGGGATCGTTGTCCCGACCATCCCCATCGTTCGCTTGGCCGGGGTCGCTAATCATGTCAAAGCCGGCAATCAGGTTCGGCGACCCGACAATATCCGGGTGGTTCGGCAGAATGCCGGTGTCGATGACTGCCACGACGACGTTACTGCTTCCGGTACTGGTGTCCCAGGCTCTCGGCAGGTTGATCCCTCCCGGGGACTCACCTGTACCGGTGCCATTGTTGAAGTAGTGCCACTGCTCGGGGAAGCGGGGATCGTTCGGGGTTCTGTCGGCGATGTGCAGGATGTAATTCAGCTGGGCATACTCTACGTCGGGCCGCGCACTGAGCTCGCGGACGATGGCCAACGTCCGATCTCGCGCCTGGGCCGGTGAGAGCGTCCTGGCTGTCGACGGCGGAATGCGATAGATGATTTCGCCGCCGGATGTCATTTTCCTTACCGCCTGAAGCCCTAACCTCGATAGATCTGCCCCCCTGAGGGCCCTGGTCGGCTTCATTTTCACGATGACTTCCCCGGGAACGAACTGGGCCTCGGTGGGTCGCTGGAGCTCGAGAAACTTCTGAACCTCTTCGGGGGTGCGCTCCTGTGCTTGCACCGAAACACCGCCGAGGGCCAAGATTCCAAGGGTTGCGATGACGCCGAGCAGAAAGGTCTTCATTGTGTCTTCCTCCCATTCCTTTTATACTGTTAAGTAGACGGAGTACTTGCGCATCCGGCAGTGAGTGAGGGCAAGGGAGTGACTGTTTTCCTGGGTCTCGTTGTCTCAACTATTCTTCTCGGCACTTCACCGCCGCCATCGCCCCAATTTGTCCCGGGAGAGATACTCATCAAATTCGTTCATGGAACCGACGGCAGTGCAGCAGTCACCCGAGCCATCCAAGTGAATCCGCCAGATCTCGGGGCCCTGGGCCCGGTCTTCAAGCGCCTCCAGGGAAAGACGGGGATCCCCGTGGAGGCAAAACAGGTGACGGGCGGGAACTGGGTCGTGTTGTCCGTGAACAGCGATAAGCTGCTGGACCAACTGGTGACGCAACTCCGCGCAAGGGATAACGTCGCAAAGGTAGCGGTGAGCCCTGAGAAGCCTGGGCTACATGTAGGCTTCTCGTTACCGAAACCGCTGGTCGTCACGTTCGTTCCGGGCAGTCCAGAATCTGAGGCAGTCGCGCAAAAGCTCGCGGATGCCGGCGACGCCCGCTTTGCCCAACTCATCCGCGAGCTGGAGAAAGACCTCGACCTCCCCTTGACGGGAGAGGTAAATGACGAAGCCACCGTTGTCGTGCAGATTGATCTGAAGGCACTCACCCCGGTCTTGGCCGAGCGGCTGAAAGCCCTATCCGACATCGAATCAGCTCAACCCAACTACATCTTGACGATTAAATAGGAATTCCTACCCGGTGTAAGCCTGCCGCCGCCGAGGAGAGAGGGGAACACTCGCCTCGCTGGCCATCTCATTGACCTGTTCCGTATTCCTCATATGGCTCCCGACCTGTTGGGATCTGGAAATGGCAACCTCTATGCCATAGCGGGAGAAGGGTTACCGTTCATGGGAGCGACCGCTCTGACCTTCCAGGTTTCATTTCGGAACCCTCAACGCAAGTGTGAGAGGTAGAAGGAGCTTTCTCAGCGGGCGAAGGTGTAAGGTTTACATAGTGATGATAGTAATAGTTACCATCGGGGGGATCGCCGGAGAAGGCAGCGACGCAGCCTCCCCTGTCCCGATTGAAATGTTTTCGCACCTTCCGCTCCGCCTGCCGGCAGCGAGTGACTAGGTCGTTGGGGCGACCAGGCCTTCGTGGCCAGTGGACTGGGGGTGGCGCCCCGAAGGGGCAATCCGCGATGCAGCCGATGTGGCATGTACCCGGGCCTGATGCCGAACCGCGTTGGCACTATCCAAGATCTGCACCTCGGCCTCAGGCGGGCTTGTCTCCGGCCGCACGGTCACGAGGCCGTAGGTGAAGGGGCCGCAGAGGTAGAACTGCAGGCCAGTGGCCCGATGCGGTCGGAGTTGGCTGTGCCGGAGGCAGTGCGGCCAGGCGGCAATGGGCCCCGCGATGAACTGCCGAAGCCCGTTCGGCCCGATGAAGTCTGCAGCCGCGTGGAGGTCGGCGCTGAGGATGATGACCCCGGAGATCCGCTCTGAGTGAAAGAACCGGATGAGCTCTTCGCGCTCAGCTGTGTATCCGGACCACTTGTCCAGCCCCCACGAGCCGAGGAAAGGGATCGACGAGATCACGAACTTGAAAGGGGCCTTGGAGGCTCGGATGCTCTCCTGAAACCATTCCTTCTGCGTCTTCCCCAGCATGGTCTTGGTTGGACCAACTATCTCGAACTTGGGACGGCGGTATTGGCGGCAGTCCAAGATGAAGAAGTCCGCTCCGCTGCCCCAGGAGAAGTGGCGGTACAGGAGCGTTGCGTCGGAACTTGGACTCCGTATCGGCCAATACTCCCGGAACGCCTGCCGACCCAGCGGGATGAGGGGATGCGTCCGGTCGAAGTCGTTCTGCACCTCGTGGTCGTCCCAGATAGCATAGACCGGCATGCTGGCGAGCAGCCGTTGCAGGTGGGGGTCTGCCCGATTCTCTCGGTGCTTCGACCGGAAGCCGGCGAGGGTGCTGACGGCTCGTTCCCTGGGCCGATCGGCGTAGATGGTGTCACCGAGATGGAGGAAGAAGTGGGGGTCCTTCTCGACGATACGATCGAAAAGCGTAAATGGCTGGTGACCCGCCTCCATGTCGGCACTCCAGGTACACGTAAACTCCTTGGCGGTCTCAGACGCGGTCCTGAAGCGCCCGGTCGGTCCACGGGCCGGGCTGCTGGCCGAATCTGGAGCGAGCGCTACTCCCCGATAGAAGTACTGCCGGTTCGGGAGGAGGCCGGTCAATTCGATCACGACGGTGTAGTCAGTCGCCGGTCCCGCTTCTACGGCCCTGGTCACTGACGTTTTACCAAATCCCGGATCGGTGCCGTATTCCGCCTTGACCCGGCTGTGGCCACTCGTGCGGAACCAGACCAGCGCCGAGCGCGAGGTCACCTCTGCCGAGGTGGGGCCAAAGACGAACGCGGTTTCCGGCAAGTTGCGGCCGCTCGGCGCGCAACCAGCCAGCGTGGCCGCAGACGCCGCGGCAATCCGCTGCAGGAAGGCGCGGCGCGTGATGGCAGGTATCTGAGTTCTCAGGGGTAGCTCCCTGTCAGGTGCCGTCATGGCGACACCCCTGTGGCCTGTCGTGACAATGGCGGATCACCAGGATATGAACAAACGCAAGGCTGCCTGCCCATGTGGTTTCAAGACGCGAGGACCGTTGCGAGTGACTGCCTCAAAGCCATCATTATTAGTGTCGACTTCAATCTCGTCAAGCGGTTGGATATTGGGACCTTCCCAGTGGTGCTTGTAAAATGGGGTGAAACGAAAAGAGATTCCGGAGGCGTTCCAGACCTCAAATGCATTCTTCCTGTTTTTGGGGCCAATTGGGGGTCTTAAGTATCCCCCACGGGGCGGGGGGGTGTCAAGCACCTGGCATCTCGGTGCAAGGGGGAGCACCCAAGGGAATCAACGGTGAGGTGCCGGAACTGAAGGGGTGAGGGGTGAATTGATCTGCTGGTGCCTCCTTTCCTCCCGTCTATCGGCAAGGGCTGAAGGGAGGATCGATTTCTGTATGACAAACTGTCCAGCCCAGAATGGCCACCTGACAGCATGGCAGACTCGCCCCTTCTTCGAGAGCTAGGTTTCGCTTGAAAATAGGACGGGGTGCCTGCGTCGAGCGAGAGAATTCAAAAGGTTGTCTCGTCAGTGTCACCCAGCAGATTTCTTGGCACAGATGTCGCAATTTCAGTTCTGCAGTTCTACTCTACTTTTGAGGTGACTATGCCGAAACGCTCGATCCTGATCATCGATGATGACCCCCGGATGCGCGAGCTCATCACTGATATTCTCACAAGCGCGGGTTTTGAAGTCCATTCGGCTCCCGATGGGATATCGGGGATCGAACTGGCCCGCACGGCGCAGCCCGCCGCCATTGTCCTGGATATGATGATGCCCGGGATCGACGGTATTGACACGTTGGAGCGCCTGAAGCGGGATCTTGTCCTCGCCGATATCCCCGTGGTCGGCATGACGGCTTCAGCGGACCTGACGTACACCGGGAAGGCGTTTCGTGCCGGAGCCGATTTCTTTGTGCCAAAACCCTTCGGTCGGACTAGCTTCATCACCGTGGTCGAAGTGGCCGTAGACAAGGCTCGGCGCCGTACCCCGATGCGCCACCACCGACACCATCCGCGTTTTCCGGCTGCGCTTGATGTCCGGTGCCTGGTCGGCGCACATGGGAATGGATCTCGGGAGGTTGTGGGGACCGCGGGCAACGCGAGTCTCGGCGGCCTCTTACTCTTTCTGCCTGAAATCGTGGCTCCCGGTATCGCCTTTGGACTCTGGTTCGGTGTCGCCGAGAGGACCGTTCGTGCCGAGGCAAAAGTCATATGGCAAAATCGCCAGACGATGGTCGACGGGAGGCTCCGCCATGGAATCCAGTTCCTGCGCTTTGGGAACGACTCCAGTCTCGTGGGGTATAGACGCTACCTCAGCCAGATAGCTGCCGCCCAAGCACTGTAGGGGCGCCGGTTGTACCAGAACCCCTGCTCCATTTCACTGTATCCAATCCGATCCTGATCCAGAATCCCACAAAAGCCGCCGCGAACTTCGGCTCAAATGATGTGACCGTTCGACTCATCGATCATCATTCCTCAAGACGCGCTCAATAAATGCCTTCCTTCCAGCGACAGTAAGGTGACACTTCATGAAACCTGTGAAGTCACGGGTCATGGCAACCCTTTTCGACTTAGAGAAAATGGCTCTTGTGATCTCGAGGAGAATGCCCACAGTTAGGCCAACGCCGAAATCGCCGCTTTGAGGGAGATAATTCGCGACGTCTGGGAGAAAGATCGTCACGGTAAGCGCGACCGCCAAGAAAGCCACTGTCCCAATAAGGGGGGTCAATAAATAGCGGAACGGGACCCGCCACCTAACCCATCCTCGTGCAGCCCAATAGAGTCCACGAGGGAACCCATAAACCGGAGGGAGGACGACCACCCTGAACCATACAATGCCAAGGAGTACCCCGGTGAAAAGCAGGGCGAGTTCTGGGACGTTGGACATACCTTTTGTTCTCCTTCACTCTGTTACGTTATCTTGGGCGCTCACCTCTCACCGTTCCCCTCGCAGCGATCCAATGAATTGGTCGATCAGCCGCTGGGAGTCCTCTGGGGGCGTCAGAAATTCCAGTCCCGTCCGATAGACAATGTCTTGCTCTCGAGTGGGCCTGACCTCAGAACGGTGGACCCCCGATCGGACAACCCGGCACTTCAGGCCCAGCTCATGGTCGTGTACCAAAATGGTCATGAACACGATGGACTCGGGCTGGACGAAGTGCGAGTGTTCGATCAGGGCCCCGCCCTGACTGAAATCGATGAGGGAGACCTTCCGGTCGGGGACGATGCGCCCCTCGTGCCCCCATACGCGCCACCGGAAATGGCGGCGCTTGTCGCCCCTTACCTTTTCTATTGGCATGATTTTCTCTGGGGAAGGTTCTTATTCTTGCTTGCGTCTTCTAAGACCGAAACGCCCTCCCAGGCCATACTGCACCCCGGAAGGCGTCAGAATTGTGAAATGCGCCGACGATTGTGCCGGATGTTGGCTAAGTGATATGTCTATCCCGGTTCCATCCCTGCCCGTCCTATACAGGCTTAAGTATCCCCCACGAGGCTGGAGGTGTCAATCGTCAAAATCGTCCTCATCCCTCCAAGCCGCATCGAGCCTGCGTAGTGTCATGCTGGACCTTCACAAACACTTTACTGAAATACCGTGATGACAGGGGCAAACCCGTGGGCCCCAGCCAGGCGTTCACGCACGTGCCGTTCTCCGAGTCGACGTCGTGTATGACAGACGTGGTATTTTCAGAGAAGGGAAAGGTCTCGCGYGCCGTCCTCRRCCAGGASTGGTCTCATAGTTGGGATGTCCTCGCCTGTTGGTCCTTGACCGGATGGCCGTGCGGGGCTGGCGCAGGTTCTGGATATCAAGAGGTCGATCGAGGCATAGAAGTAGAGAGAAGGCAGGGACGTGGGGTGCAGCGCAAAAAATGAATGCAAGTGACGAGATGGAGGATAAGGACCGCCATCAATAAGAAGCTACACCTCCATTTGGCGGCTTCCGATCCGACGAGTGCCACTCATGTTCTTGGGGTGGTCTAGAGCTTGCAACAATCCTTCGGAACTGTCTGAAAATCGTGCGGTGTCAGCCGAGGGAAGGGACCGTGAGATTCTTTATGATCTGGGCGTATTTCGCCTCTCCATGGTTTTCAGCGACCTGCCATAAGGCCATAAGGAACATTCAGGCCTTCCAGAGGTCGAGAAGAGGCGATGTGCCAGCAAAAGCCACCTGTCTATCCCCCTATCGGACCTCAAAGTCACGGGCAAAGCCGTGGCACCGTGACGCTGTCGAGCCCGTGTTGCTATCTCGACCCCATCCGATGTCTGCCGGATCTTGCCATGCGGAAAAGGAAGGGGGTGCAGCGAGTGGCCATTCTCAGTAAGGGCTCAGGGTGGAAGCTACACGGTCCTCGGCCTGCATTCCTACACAATGTTGGCCCGGATGAGTCTCCCCAGACCGCCTGTGAGAGGTTACTCGTATGGACGCGACCCTGGAGGAACCGTCTTCGCCTTCAGGGGATCCTTTGGTGAAATATCCCAACTGACCACATGGTCGTTACCTGGCTGTCGCGCCCGACCAACAGTTCCTGGAGTGAGTTTCTGAAGTGATCACAGACCTGAACAACATGAGGTATACAAGGCAGACCTCGCGAGTAGGCCTCGTGCCGTGATCCATGATGAACGTGAGTCAAAGATAGCCCGTTGACAAAATGGCAGGCCCTTGCTCTGCACCGCATCCTCCATCTGCCTCGCTTTACCTTAAGAATCGGCTGGTTACTCTCGAAGCGCCTCATGGCACAATGCCTGCATCTCCGACAAGCAACCCCGGAGTCCTGACGCACGCCTGGTGTTCACTGCATGGCGCGTCGGGTGCGAAAAATGCCGTGCTTCGGGTGGACGACGGGGCCCCACATGTGGGCGTGAGATGATTGTCGTGCGTCGACCCAAGGGGAGCACACATACAGTTCTGATAAGACCTGGAATGAAGTAGGCCCTACTATTGTACGCGTATCGAGGAAGGTTGCTCGAGTGACAAAACGGAAAACGACGGTATTCACGCTTCTGATAGGCTTGGTCTGGGCAACGGGATGCGCGACGACGGCTGACGTGGTAAGGACCAGGGCCGACGGGATGAGTCGAGTCTATCACGTGAGCCCGACCCAGGCCTGGAAGATCGCCAAGACCGTCTTCCGCTGGGAGGAGAGTGACGTTACCGAGGAGGATCGAGCCGAGGGTTATCTGGTCGCTCGTCGGGGAAAGAAATGGACCCCGTGGTCAGTCCTGACGATAGCATGGGTGGAGGGTATTGACCGAAAACACACGAGGGTCACCGTTGTCACGAAGCGACGCACCGGCATACATATCGGGACGACCTCGATTGAAAACAGTTTCCACGAGCATTTCGCTCAAGCACTGAAGATTATTAAGGCGGGAAAATTTCTCCCTCCCGGACCACCAGTATAGAATCGACCCGACCATATGAAAGCCAGAGACGGGCCACCTTATCAGTCTCCTATGCCTCGGAATAGATGCTGAGGGGGACGTGGGGTTGATCGCACGCCTGGGCTCGCCGAAACTCGGCCGAAAGGCCTGGATCGGGGTGGCACGCATGCGCCCGCGGGGGAAGATGCCCTAAAAGGTCAGGCGCACCGCAACGCGTGGCGTGATACCCGGCGCCGGAAAACCGACGGCTTCCTCGTAGTCGGTATCGAATAAATTGTCCACCGCGACTGAGATCCGCCAGTGGGGGGTCGGGGTCCAGGTGGAGGCGACATCGACTCGCACGTAGTCACCCAGGGTGCGATCGCCAGTAGGGATCGACGAGTCAAGGACCTCTCCTACGTAAAGCATGCCGAGATTCAAAACCAGATCCGTGTTCGGCCGCCACACGGTATTTATCCCCCCGCGCCACTGGGGCCGATTGCGCAGTTCCTCGTTGGTCCCCTTGATGTCTGTTTCTGTGTAGGTGAGATGGGCGTCGATCCGCAGGGTGTCGACCGGCTGAACGTCCAGCCCTAGCTCGATGCCTTTAGCGGTGACCTCCGACCGGTTCACCAGGCGGGGCGGTGGCCCCTCGTCGAAATCGACAATGTTGAAGAAGCGACTGTGGAAGACGGTTGCACTGATGTGTGCACCCGTCGCCCACAGATCCTGTACTACGCCCACGTCGAAGCTCTCGCTCGTCTCCGGCTTGAGATCCGGATTGCCGACGATCGGGTCACCCAAGGCGAAGAAGCTGGGCAGCTTGAATCCCTCTCCCCAATTTGCCTTGATCGTCGTCTGGGTCGATTTGATCCGATAGAGCGTACCGACCCGGGGGCTGACTTCGGGATCGAAGTCGTCCGGGAAATCAATGCGCACCCCGCCTAGAATCGTCAGTCCAATAGGCGAGGAATACTGCGCCTCGACGAACGGGGCGTAGATAGTTCGGTCCAGCTCGAAACGACTTGGGACCGGCGCACCTCCCACGAACAGGACGCTGTCGCGCGAGCCTTCTTCGAATTGAGCGTCAAAGCCCACAGTGACGCGGACACTTTCAGCAGGGGAGATGAGGCTGCTCGCGACAAAGCGTGTCCGACGAAAGCTGTTGTCGCTGCTGTTGGCCGGGATGCCGACAGGATCCCGAACACCCGGTGCGACTCCCGGCGACGACGTGTCCTCTTGGCGCTTGTAATAGCTGGCCTTCAGGGTGTACGTCCACTCCGGAGAAATCTCGTGATCAAATTGCGCCGCCGCGGTCAGCTCCTGCGAGTTTCGATCATCGACGTCACGGAGAACCGCGAAGTCAGGCCCGCCGCTGTCGTCCGGGAAGGCCTCGCTATCGTTGTCAACGTATCGCGACATCAGTCGCAGCGATGTGGTATCGGACGGAGGAATGTTGACGCTGGCGGTGAAGCTCTTGCTGGTGAACGCGCTGCCTTTGACGGGACTGCCGGCGTCGATGTAGGCGGCGTTCACGGCGTAATCCGCGGTTCCCAACGGACCACGGGCTTCCAATGCAGTCCGATAGTAGCCGTGGCGCCCGCCGCCACCTTCCACTGAATATTCGGGTTCGGCGGTGCCCCGGCGGGTCACGATGTTGATCACGCCACCCATGGCATCGGACCCGTATATCGACGAGAGCGGCCCGCGGACGATCTCGACGCGTTCAATGCTCCCGATGTCCAGGGTCGAGAAATCGAACGAGCCACCGCGCGTGTTGGTTGGATCGTTTACCTTGACCCCGTCGATCAATACCAAGGTAAAATTCGGGTCACCGCCGCGAATATAGACAGAACTCACGCTGCCGCGGCCGCCAGGTTGGTCGATATGGAGGCCGGGAATCTGACGGAGGAGGTCTATCGTACTGATCGGTTGCCGAGCCTCGATCTGTTCGCGCGCAATGACAGTGGTGCTGCCTGGCGTCTCGGCCGCGGGGGTCGGGATGCGCGAGGCGGAGACGACGATCGGTTCTATGCGAGCCGGCTTTTGGGCGTGAGCCCTGTTGTGAAAAATCGCGAGCATCACGACGAGGCTGGCACCCGTAACTGACACGACACGACAGAGTTTTTTCGGTTGCCGCAGACAGGGTGGCCCGGAGCAGTTCATAATGGGCATGGTGAATGGTTCGTGTGGCGAGGTCAAGTGTGGTTTCTGGCAGACCCGATCGCGGCCTGGAAAGCCTCACAGGCCATGCAGACGCTTTCGGTGCTAGGCGGGACACCTTGGGCCTTGATTCGCCGCCTGAACTCCCGCGGCAGCAACGGGCGACGATTCGTGACGGGGGAGCAATTGTTAGGGCGTCATCGAGTGCGCTCCAGAGGACCCTTGTGACTCCCGTGAACGATACCAGGGGAGGAGTTGGGCAGTGAATCGAATGCTGCTTCGGGAAAGAGTCGATGAGGGTTCCCATCGCAACCGCGAAGCAGGAATACCGGGGCTGGCTTGGACCTGTCGTGTTGAACCCGTATGGGGCACGATTCTTGCTCCGATTCACGAGGCGGAAGCGGTGGTGCGCGCACCCCAGGCTGGGAGACCCCTAATGATTGGAAAAATCAGGCAACGGTGGGGGCGTGAGGAGGTGGCCACCTGCAAGCTCTGTGGGGTGCGTCTCGAGAAATGGGACGTGCCTTGTCCCGATTGTGGTTATTTGGCCGGCTCCGAGTCCAACGTCTTTTACATTCCGGGGGATGAGGGGGGCCGTGAAAAAGAGAAGGAGGCTGGACCCCCCGAGACTTCTGATCTCGCACAGGAAGCGATCGATCCAACCTTCGACGATGTCGTGGGACCGGGGGGAGAAACCGAGCTGGAGGATGAGAGAAGGAAAGCGAGGCCGGTGCAGAAGATGCCTAATGTAAATCCCCCCATGTTCGCCCTCGACCCGGCCGGGCTCCGAAAGCTGTTGGCGAAGCAGCCGGAAATCTTGGAGCCGGGGCTCACCGTCTACACCGACAAGGGAAGACCCGTCGGGGCGGCGTATTCCAGCGGGGTCGGCCCCATCGACCTGTTGGCCCGGGATGCGAGCGGGGTTTTGGTGGTGGTGAAGGTCGCGGAACGGGGCCAGGGGGAAGAGCTGCTGCCAGCGACCCTGCAACGGATCGGCTGGGTCCGGAAGCACCTGGGGAAGGGGAAGGAAAAGGTGCGGGGGATCATCCTGGTCGAGCAGGCCCCCGAGAATCTGAGCTACACCGCTTCCGCCATGGAGGGGACGATTACGTTTAAGACCTACCGGGTCGCGGTAACCTTTGAGGATGTGGAGATGTGATCAGCCCACACTTTACGCTTCAAGCACTTGATTTCCTTCTTCGCCTGCTCGACTGACACGGCTGCCGCTCCATTTGGTTTGTATCGTTGCTCCCTTCGAAAAAGGAACACGCCCGGTCGGGCCGAGAAGGCACACTGATTTTTCAACGCGCCGACGATTGTGCCGGAGGTGGGCTAGGGGCTACTTTGCCTGCCCCGGTTCCGATCCTACGTTCCCCCTTGAGGGCCAAAGTATCCCCGAGTGGGGGAGGGGTGTTACGAAGCAGGACACGGCACGGGGGCAAGCTCATTTCCGTACGATCAAGGGTGTGAATCCCTGCCTTTTAAATTCCCCCAGGGCCCGAAGTGCGTCCGATCGGTTTTCGTAATCGCCAACCCGCACGGCGTGCACCCGGGTGGGGACCCGCTTGGAGACGATCCTGGAGGTGTAGTTCTTTTTCTGCAGATCATGGGCCAAGTCGATCGCCTCGTTCAGATCAAAGTGTGACTCGACCTGCAGACGGAACTTCCCGCCCTCGATCTCGATCAGGTCCGACGGAAACCCGTCAACGTTCAGTCTGCGCGCGGTCCGCTCCGCCTCCTCGCGACTGGTGAATTCTCCCGCGTAGACCCGATGACGGGTGATGAACGCAGTGGTCTCTCGGATGATCGGACGAAACCCGAGCTGCTCCAAGCGCGTCTTGAGGGCGAGGGCATTGCGCTCCACGACCAATCCAGCGACTTGAAGGGTGTACCGCTTTCCCCTCGTGACCTCGGGCTCCGTCGCTTTGGCCATCGGTCTCGGGGCTGGCTCCTCTATCAAGCGGGGGGGCTGGGACGGCCTGCCGACCACCGGAGGGGCCTCCGCCTTGCGAGGATCTGTCACTCTGGGAGACGCTGCGGCCAAAGGGTGTCCTCGCTTTAGATCCTTGCAGGGCAGGTARCCTGACCTCCCCCATAGCCCTACCTCTTTGACCGTACACCACGCACCTTCCGATGTGGTGTCAGCAGGCTCGATCTCCACGACATCCCCCTGCATGAGCTCCATCACCACGATGCTCGTAGTAGACATCAGGGAATACACGTGCACTCCGTCCCGGTGCACGGTCACGCGCTCAAGCGGGGCTTCCGGCTCGGCCGCCCGACTGAGCACGGCATGTCCCATGAACGCCAGGGCAGCGACTATTGCTACGGCCGAGGCACCCATCCGCTTCCAGCGGCGATTCCTCCGCTCCACCTCCTGGTCCAGCCGTCGTTCGGGGGTTTCCATCGCTCGCGTGTTCATCACTTCCTGCGTTTCGCCTGAGAGATTAATTTCGTGGGGGACCCTCGGGTCCCTCCACACAGAATGGAGCCTGTCTGCACGCCTCGCTACGCCACAGGTTCAAGACACTCCGGGGCGTCATAGGCCGGGTTGTTCACACGAGTGCTGACAGGAAACGCCATCAGTTCCTCGGAGGCATACGGGCGCAGGAGCGGCTGGAGCCGCTCGGACTCCTGGATGCCGGGATCGAGCCACAGATCATAGTCCTGCGGATCCAGAATCACTGGCATCCGGTGGTGGAGGGGGCGGAGCAGGTCGTTGGGGTCAGTCGTGAGCAACGTGCACGAGTCGATGCCTGTACCATCGGGACCTTTCCAGTGCTCCCACAAGCCGGCAAASGCAAAGGGGCTGCTATCTCTCATCCGGATGTARAACGGTTGCTTCCTSCGCTCSAGCCGCTGCCACTCATAAAACCCGTCGGCGAGGACGAGACACCGCCTCCGCYTGAAKGCCGCCCGGAAGGCTGGCKTKGTCGATGCGGTCTCCGCCTGGGCATTGATCATGCGTGAGCCGATGCYGGGGTTTTTCGCCCASGCGGGAATGAGACCCCAACGCCCTGCCCGGAACTGCCGGTCAAGATGTTCCGGCGTCCTCACCACGGTCGCGGCRAGTTGGCTAGGTGCGATATTGTACCGTGGCGTCCAGGAGGGGATCTCGGCSAGCTGAAACAGCTCGGCCAAGATTGCGGCCGGAGTCCTCAGGGTAAATCGTCCACACATCGTTCTGTCCTTGTGATTGCTAGGTCCGCTCGGCATTCGAGACCGAACCTACTTGCCCCGTTTCCCCTCTGATTCCCCCCACACCCCCTTGCCCTCCTCCCGCCCGTCCTCGTTGGACAGGACTCTCTTCCCCACCAGTTTGCGCCGTCAGTATATGTGATGGCGATGTCTTCCAGCAAGTAATTGGTAGCATCATAGACGCGCCGTGTGGCGGGATACGGGGTGATGCGGGCACGCTGTGGCCCGGGCAGTCTTTTATCCCGTGTTGCAACTGTCACTTCAGGCGATGGCTCTTGGGTGATGACTTACCGGGTCGCTTGCTCGACGAGGTAGAGGTACGACCGGTAGATGTAGCCGGTGGCACGGGTCATGGCGATCTCGCACGTGAGGCTGCTCGAGAAGTGGCCGTTGTGGTGGCTTGCTTGGACCTCGGCAGCCTCGCGCCGGGTGGCGGACTCGGTCAATTCGGGGAGCAGGAACCCCAGGTCGCCGGCGAACCCGCAGCAGCCGGCGTGAAGCGGCACGGTGACCTCTTCGCTGCAGGTACGGGCGATCGCCTCCAGCTTCGGCGAGAGGTTCAGCTTGACCACCGAGCAGACCGGATGGAGCGCCACCGACGCGACCTTCTGCCTGACGGTGAGCCGGGGCAGGAGTTGGTCTTGGACGAAGGCGACGCTGTCCACGATCCGCAGTTGATCGAACTTCTGCTGGTTCTCCGGCGTGAGATAAGGCCGGGACGTCACTAGGCCGTACGTGCAGGGGCTGGTGTCAACGACGACCGGCAGCCGTCCATGTTCCGACCACTCCCAGAATTGCTCGATCGCCCGGTTCACCGCGATCTGGTGCCCCTGGTCGTACCCCTTGGACGAAAAGGGGAGCCCGCAGCACGTCCCCTGTAGATTCCCGGGGATCCAGACCGGCACCTCGGCCCGACGGGCCACGGTAACGAAGGCCTCCATCAGAGTCATCTCGTCCGGCTCACCCGGTAGGTGCCCCGTCACGCGCGAGATGCAGCTCGGGAAATAGACGGCCTGGGCCGCGGTGGGCTCAGTGGCCGGCGGTCTGCCGCGGGCTGGCCGCGGCATGTCCCGGCTCCACTGCGGAAACGACTGGCCAGCCATGGCGCGGAGGGCGCGCGTGATGCCCGTCATCGCCCCGGCGCCGAGCAGAGCCTGGACGATGTGGCCCATCTGCAGTCCGAAGCGCGCCGTGCGCTCCAGAAGGGCAAAGTTGTCGGCGAGGCGCCGCGCGCGGGCATGGGCCGCGGGCGAGTGGCGGATTCGCCGGAAGCGCTTGGTGAGGGCACCGGTGTCGATCCCCACCGGGCAGGCCGTGGCGCAGAGCCCATCCACCGCGCACGTGTCGAGCGCCATGTACGGGAACGCGGCGTCGAGCGAGGCCAGCAGGTGCTCGTCGCTCCGACTCTCGTTGAGCCGCGCCATCTCCCGCCGCACCACGATCCGCTGGCGCGGGGTCAGGGTCAGGTCGCGGCTTGGGCACTTGGGCTCGCAGAAACCGCACTCGATGCACTTGTCCACCTCCTCCTCGACCGCCGGCATCGGCTTGAGGTGGGCCACGTGCGCCTTCGGATCCGGGTTGATGATCACACCTGGGTTGAGCAGCCCTTCGGGATCCACCAGCGCCTTGAGGCGCTTCATAATCGCCAGGCCTTCGGCGCCCCATTCGGCTTCGACGAAAGGCGCCATGTTGCGGCCGGTGCCGTGCTCGGCCTTGAGCGCACCGTTGTAGCGATCCACTACGAGTCGTACCATGTCGTCGATGAACCGGGCGTAATTATCGACCGCGGCCGGGTCGTTGAATGACGGGGTGATCACGAAGTGCAGGTTGCCGTCCTTGGCGTGGCCGAAGATGATCGCGTTGTCGTAGCCGTGCTTCCGGAACAGCCCGATCAGGTCCATCGCCGCGTCGGCGAGCCGGTCGATCGGGAAGGCCACGTCCTCGATGATCACCGTGGTGCCGCTCTGCCGTACCGCGCCCACCGAGGGGAACAACCCCTGGCGGATCTTCCACAGTAGGGCCTGCTCCGTCGGATTATGGGTGAAAAGCGCCGGCTCGATTAACTGGAGCCCCCCCACGGCCCCACGGGCCTGGATCTCGAGACGCGATCGCTCTGCCTCGTCCGCGCCCTGGAACTCGGCGAGGAGGCCCGCCGCACCTTCGGGTAGGGTCTTGATCGAGGGCGGGATCCCCGCCTGGTCCTCCACGGAGCGCAACGACGCCCGATCCATCAGCTCGAGGGCCACGGCCCCCGCGTCGCGGAGCGGCACAATAGCGGCGCAGGCCGCGTAGAGATCCGGGAAGAGCAGCAGGCCGGTGTATTTCACCGGCAGGTCGGGCACCGTGTTGAGGACGGCCTCGGCGATGAATGCCAGGGTGCCCTCCGAACCGATTAATAGGTGCCGCAGGATCTCCACCGGCCGGTCGTAATCGAGGAAGGCGTTCAGCGAGTAACCGGTGGTGTTCTTCATCCGGTACTTGGATCGGATCTGCTCGGAAAGCGCCGGCTGGGCCTCGATCTGGCGCTTGAGGTCCAGCAGGCCCTGCGCCATCCGGGGTTCCCGCTCGCGGAAGATCTCGTCGGCGCGCGGATCGGCGGTGTCGATCGTCGTACCGGAGGAAAGCACGAAGGTCAGCGAATCCAGGGTGTGGTACGCGTTCTGAACCACGCCGCAGCACATTCCGCTCGAGTTGTTGGCCAGGATCCCTCCCATCATGCACGTGTTGATCGACGCCGGATCCGGTCCGATCTTTCTGTGGTAAGGCTTGAGGGCGTGGTTGACGTGGCCGCCGATCACCCCGGGCTGGACGCGGACCTTGTTGCCGCCGTCCTCCACGTTGACCTGGCGCCAGTACCGGGCCACCTCGACTAAGATCCCGTCGGTGATCGCCTGGCCGGAGAGGCTCGTACCGGCGGCACGGAAGGTGAGCGGAATGTGGTGTTCGTGACTGAAGTGGAAGAGGGCTTGGATCTCTGCGGTCGTGCGGGGCTGCACGACCGCCTGCGGAATCAACCGGTAGAAACTCGCGTCCGAGGCGTAGGCGATCAGATCGATCGGCCGGGTGAGGATCCGCTCCCGGGCGACGATGCGGGCAAGAAGGTCCGTAAGTACAATCGCGGTCAGCTCTTGAATCGTGAACTCCTCATTTTTTATTTGTGTACCAGTGTCCGTGACGAGCACGTCAGAAGAAGTCGAGAAGATCCAAAAGACTGACACCGACCACGATAGCGCCACACCACTTCAAAACAGTGGCGTACTTCGGATTCCGTGACAACTCCCTCTTCAAATCTTTCGAGAACCACTCCGGCTTGAAACCGAGAATCAAAACGAGAATTCCAATGGCGAAGTTTCCGAGAGGCCACAACATTCCCTTTGTCCGTCCTCGCCTTATCGCCGATCGCGCTTTGGCACCGGGAAATTCAATGCGGAGGCGCGAGCCATGACGGGATTCTACTCGGCTAAACTTGCACGATCAAGACCTGACCCCCAATCCAAGGTGCAGCGTCATCCAAGGCATTGACCAGGGTGCCTGGCTCATTTTCGTGGTTTGGTTTTTTGGCTGATTCTGATGATGATGAATTCTGCCGGCTTGAGCGGGGCGAAGCCGACAAGGAAGTTGACGATGCCTTGCCTGATATCGGCCTGTGAGGTGGTCTGGCTGTCACACTTGACGAAATATGATTGCTGCGGCGTACGTCCCGCGAAAGCACCCATGCGAAAGAGATCTGTCAGGAAACCATGGAGGGCACTCCGAATCCGTGCCCACAATGTCGCGTCGTTGGGCTCAAACACGACCCACTGCGTGCCGCGATAGATGCTTTCCTCTATAAAGAGGGCCACTCGGCGGACGGGGATGTATTTCCATTCGGAAGCCAGATGGTCGGCACCCATCAGCGTGCGAGCGCCCCACACCACGCTGCCATGCTTCGGTACCACGCGGAGGCAGTTGACCGCCAATGCCCCTAGTGCGTTTATTTCAGAATGGATTAGGTTATATTCAAGTCCCGCGACACCCAAAAGTTGAGCTTCCGTTCCTGCCGGCGCTTTCCATACACCGCGCGTTGAGTCCGTACGGGCGTAAACCCCGGCGATAGCACCACACGCCCCCACCGCACGCCTTGGGGCACTCGTCATTGGATCGGCAATGCGAACCCTTGGAGAATACAGGGCGACGTTCGGATGCCGTAAGGCATTGCGTTGCTTGAGCCATGACTTAACTCCATTGACAGTCCTGATCCTAACCGGTGTGTCCATCAGCAGGAAGGCACGACGGTGCTCACAGTAGCGGATAACCTGTGCCAAGACCTTATCCATCGCGCGCGCAGGCAGGTGTGAGAGACTTGGAATGCAGAGGAGGTTGAATGAGTCGACATTTTCCAGGGAGTATAGGCCTGTCCTTTTGCGAGCGTTTCCGACTACATCGATAGCCCTGCCGGTACCAGCAACACGAACAATCCAGGCTTCTCGGCCTCCGTTCTGGAAGAACTGATGTACCGTGTATCCCAGTTCCACGCGGGGGCCATAGTGTCCAAACAGGGACTGAAATTCTGTCACCGTAGTTATCCTGACGGGCTTGTTGATAGGCCCCCGTTCGGAAGGACCGATGAACGCCGCCGTCGAAGTAGGCACACCCTGAATGGCGCGAGCACGCGACGTGATTAGCCCCGGAAAGATCTTCGTTTGCATTCGACGCTTAGGTTTCTTCATGACCTCGCCAGGGTCACCCCGACAGGAACCACTACTGGAAGACATGCTTGCCTACCACGGTTTCGTCGCTGTATCTGCTGAGACGGCTTAAATATCCTCGATTGAGGGAGGAGTGTCAAGGGGCAGGACCGCGCCGGGACATTGGATGCGCAGCGGACGCGCCATGCGAGGAGGCCAACAGAGGGATTGTAGGATTGCAAGGGCTGACCCCATCGGCTTTACCCGTGCACTCTGATAATGATGTGGTCGAGAGCGCCTGGCGCGTCGATGCGGGATTTGCGTGGCATGCTGTAAGTATAGCGGAACACGATCGGGTGGGAAAATTATACTTTTAAGGACGTCCCCCTTTCGCGTCCCACTGACAAGTCTAGGATCACTCCCCGACGAAAAGCCTATCATCCGATAGCTTGGTTCCTAAATGTATTCATCGAGCTTATTCACCCAAGGGACGGGTTGGAAAAGCGAGGTGAGATCACACGGGCGGTTTGCAGTGATACGCCAGCTGCGATCTGCCACGGCGCGCGCCCTACGGCTTTAGGTAGCTCTGAGGCAATCCTGAGACGTTGGAGCCGTCCGAGGTGAGACAGTAGGAACCGAGGCTGACCACCGTGGTCACGGTGGCAACCAAGGTGAAGACAACAATGAGCGCAGTGGCCACCACGCGCGCCGTGAGCGAATAGCGCCGCCGTCGAGCCTGGAAGTCCGGCGGGATCCCCGTGAGACCGATTGGATTGACCCGAGGGATCTCCATAGTGAGTCGGGTGCCTCGCGCGCCCACTTGTTACAGCGCGCTACTGAGCATTGTGCAGCCGCCACCTAACATCTGAGTATACTGGTCGGCATATTCCGATGCTCACGCTTCGAACGGATGCGCCATTCTTGCGGGTTTCCAAGGACTTGTCAAGGGCCTCCGGAACCCCCCGTTGCCGACAAATGAGCAATGTCTGACCCCGACACCATCCGCATTCATTGGCACCGGCTTTAGAGCTGTCCGAGGATGCCTCTGCCGGCCTCACGTAGGGTCATGTCGGTAGCAGAGTGGTAGCAGGGTCCTGGAAGCACTTGATCTTCTTGGGGTCGGCGGGGTGGATCTGATTACCAATTAGCGGGTCGCCCGCTTGACTTTGCAGTGCCTCTCACAGCGGTGATCCCCCCGGCCTGGGACGACGGCCCGGCCGATGGGGATGGGCGATGACCTTGCATGTTCAATCGGCTATAATGGGCGGGTATGAAGCCGAAGTACTTGAGGATGCTCCAGCGGATGGCGGAGGACCCCCGGCGGCAGGCGCGCACATGGTCGGTCTACATGCTGCGCTGCCGGGACGGGACCTACTACACGGGGATCGCCAAGGACGTGCAGGAGCGCCTGAGGAAGCACCAGGCGGCAAAGGGCGCCGCTTACACCCGGACCCGCCTGCCGGTCGAACTACTTTATGAGGAAAACGGCCTGACCCGGTCCGAGGCCCTGGTCTGGGAGGCGCGGATCAAAGCCATGCCGCGCGCAAAAAAAGGACGGCTTGCTCGGAAGAAGGATTAGTTGCCCGCACCACCCATCCGCTTACGGTTGTACCACGCGCCCCCGCTCCCCTTCCAACTCCCGCCGCACCACCTCGACTTCCTCGAGCACCTCCTCGTTCGTCAGCACTCCCTTCCGCACCAACACCCGCCGGAGGAACTAAAAAGGCTTGTTAATCGCCAAGTACGCTGCCAGTCCCCCGAGGGCAATCGTAATCCACCAGAGCGGCTTTGCCAGGGCGGGTTTCCGAAAAATCACGGCGATGAGCCCCCCGAGGATGACCCAGATAAAGACTTTTCCTGTCACCCAGCCCGGCCACGACCAAGAGATGCCGAGCCGAGCCAACATCCCGAACCCCCCAAGCAGAATGAGGAATATACCGATGCCGTGCGTGACGCCGACAGGCTTTCGCCATAAATGCTCCTTGGTGCCCCCGGTGATCGAGTGGAGGAGGAGGCCTCCCAACGCCATCAGGACCATGAAGACGCCGATGAGGTGGATGTTTTTGTAGACGACGAATGGAATCATTGACGTGTTCCCCCTGTTGCTTAGTGCCGCCTCAGCTGTCTCCCTGCCGCTCTTGGATCTCTAACCGGATTCGCACGGCTAATTCTTTTATCCGTAGCAGCATGTGTGTGTTAGGCATGAGCATGTGTGTGTCAGGCATGTGATTTTGCTGATTGTGCCGACCGATCACGTGCTAGGGGGGCCCCAGGATGTGAATGCGGGGTGGCCCGCCCATCCGTGAAGGGACAGCCCCTCGACGTCAAACAGTCAATATTACATGCCTGGCACCAACCCTCTCTCCTTACTTGCTGATCGTGATGGGGACACCCACTTTGGAGACGTCTGTCACCGTCATCTGGAAGAGCCTGGAGAGGAGCGTAAAGGCCTCACGGTCCCAGGACGTGTTCGCGACGGAGTAGGTCTTCCCCATGTATGAGGTGCGCAGAACCGCGTCCGAGGGAGGGGTATCGGTCTCCCTGATCGCCAGCGTCCGTCTGGGGTTGCGGGCGATTGCTCCCGTCCGCCGGTCTTTCGCCACGTTGAATTCCGGGCTCCGGCTGATCCCGGCCGCCAGGAAGCCAAGGATCACGTTGAGGCTCCTCAGCTTGATCGCGCCGAAGAGGGGGAAGTCCCCCCCCGGATGGCCTGGGCTGATGTCCACGAGGACGAAGTTTGCCGGATTACCGGCCGCACGGGTACTGAGAGCTTGACGCTCCGCATTACTGAGCAGTCTCGGGTCATAGTTGGTCACTGCCACCCGGCCCGTTACGGCCCTAGTGAGCTCGTATTCGGTCTCTCCGCCCTGCCATCGCCAGCGATAGCCCTTCTCCAGAGCATCGATCAGCTCACTCGCAGATGGGGGGGCCGCCAGCTTCGCGCGCACCGCCTCCTCGAAGGCGATTGTCCCGACGAAGAGGTTCCGGTTGGCGTTGAGCCAGGCAAGATGCAGGGCCCGCTGGCGGAACTCCCGGTACTCCTCGGAGGCCGCTGGCCGATTCAGGATGAAGCGCTCGAACCTCCCATCGCGCGTCTGGACTTCGATTCCGTCCGCCATCAGGCGCATGACCATGTCGATGGGCGCACCCTGAAGGACCAGGAACTCGAACCTGCTCTCCGCCATCGGGGTCAGGATGCGCTTGGTGAACTCTTCTCCCTGGACGGGCACGATGCTGAGGGTCGGGTTCTCCGCGGCACTCGCGCCAAGCGTAAAGCTGAAGATGTCACCGGCGTTCTCCGGGAACTCCCCGGTGAAGGCAACACTTGTACGGTAGTCGAAGGTCGCCGCGATGGCCGAGGTCACGGTGAAATGGTCCGGGAGATTGTGGTGGGCCCGGGCAATGTTGAGAATTAGCATCTCGCTTTCGAGGCGGCTGATGGTTTCGTCGTACCCCAGGACCGCCTGGTGAAGCGCGATCGGGCCGATGCAGCCGGCGAGGGCGATCGCAGACGCGAGCATGAGCGGGAGGGAAGGTCGCATCTGGTTCTCCGAGAATCAGCAAGGGGAAATTGGATTCCGGCCCAGCGAGACGAGAGACTTACCCCACAAGCTGGAGGCCCTCTGCAGGAGCCCGGATAGTCCGATCTGGGTCAACGGAGGAACACCGGCACACCGTCCATCTTGCCGGGACCGTACCAGGGGAGCGCCGCACGTGTCAAGGCAAAACGCGGTCGTTTAGGCGCCGTATGGTGGTAAAATGGTAGCAGGCAATCCCCTTACCCCTTGCGTTTCCCTTCCAGCTCCCGCCGCACCACCTGGACCTCCTCCAGCACCTCCTTGTTGGACACCAGACCTTTCCGCACCAGCACCCGCTGTAAAGCTTCCTGCTCATAGAGGACGGCCCGGAGTAGTTCCTCTACGCTCGCAACTTGCCTTGGATCGGCTTTCAGTTCATCTTGTGGTTGTGTCTTCGAGCGGCAGGAATTTGGGTGTGCTCGAAAAGCGTCGAGCGAGGTCAAATGCTTCTTGTTTCGAGCGTGCGTAGAGAATCGTAAGCCTGCCATCGCGAATAGACTCTAATACTCTCGCCGCAGAGATCAGGGTCCCATCTACCACAATCGCGAGGAAATCTCCCTTGTTAGTAGTGGTGAGCATTTCAATCGCTGACCACAATGAGGAGTCCACCTGTAGGTTCAGTGCATACTCTCCCGGCTCTAGCTCTTGGACGACCACTGCGCTCAATGCTGTGCGTTTGATTTTCAGCTCCGCTCTCGTGGACACTCGATACTTCACACCGTGCAACTCCTCGATAATGAAGTCGGTCAGGATGGTCTTGGTAGTATCTGCGGACTCAGCAAGCCGGAATTCGATTTTCCCTTCACCATTCCCCGCACGGACTGGATTGGCCACAAAAATCGGGGCTCGCAGAAGTGCGCCGATCATAGCGAGAAAGCATGTTATCCGAATTAGGTGATTTTTGTTCGCTCTCATTGTGGGAAAGGTATGTGTGTCAGGCATGTGATTTTGCTGATTTTGCAGACCCATCACGTGGTAAGGGGGCCCAAGGATGTGAATGCGGAGTGGCCGGCTAATAGTCGAAAAGGTAGCTTGTGGACGTCAAATAGTCAATATTACATGCCTGGCACCAACCCTATGCTCTCGACCCCGTCCCTTCAGGGTCCCCCAAGATCGACTCCTCGAGCGTATGGGAGAATTGGATCTCTCGCTGCATCGACTGTAAGGCGAGGCGGTTCTCATGCATCAGGAGGAGAGTGGAGACAAGAAACACCAAGATGCCTAGAGTGGCCAGTACCACAGGAACGAACGCCACTGGACTGCCGAGCAAAAGATCGACAGCAACCGCCAAACTGGTGGCCACAAACAAACCAACCGTGCCATACAGAAGGCTCAAGGCAAGCAAGATCACCTTGCCCCGACGTTGGTAAAAATTAAATTCGGCATGGATCTCTTGACGCCGCTCTGTCGTACAGTCTGTACATTTTCCCAACCGGATATCCTCAGCCATCTGGGTGAGAGTCCGCACCCGATCCACGACCCGGGCCAAGCGCATGAGACAGCTCGAAATGACGCTCGCACATGCCAGGATCAAGATGGCCGGCGTGATCAAGGCGGTGAGAAAAGCTAAGGCTGGGCTATGTATCGATAAACTTTCCATATCCGTCCCTTTTTCACTATCAAACCCGCCTCAACCCCATTCCGCCAGCTCCAGGTACTTTTGCCCCGAGCCCGTGTTGTTGAACACGATCGTGGTCTCAGGACCAACGACTCGATCAGCAAGCAAGCGGTTGAGTGTCACCAGGGTAGAATCAATCGATTCCGACCCCGTTGATTTATGATTTCAAGCTTGCCGTCGCGGCGGTCTTTGTCGGTCCAGACAAACCCCCGCTTGTAGTCCAAGTTGGGAGACTCGGCTTTCAGGTTGATCAGAGTCTTGATGTCTTGATTCGAGAGGCTCATATCCCAACAAGTATACGCGAAAGGTGCCACAAACAAAAGGGCCTCCCCTACGGGGAGGCCCTCGTCTGTGAACATCGACGAGGGTAATGACAGAATCTAAACATGTCGGTAGCAGAGTGGTAGCAGGGTCGTGGGAGGACTTGATTTGGTGGGGCAGGGCGGTGGGGATCTGATTACCAATCAGCAGGTTCTTTGGCGGATTGGATCAGCGGTGTGCGGCACTACCTCTTACGTCATTTTCCTTCTTTTCTTCTGGGAAAACCCTCGAATCTCCAAGTCGCGACGATCTGATCGAGGCCCTCTTTGAAACTCGGAAAGCGTGGAGTCCACCCGACCTCGCGACGGAATCGAGCGTTTGATGTCCGAGTCGATGAGCCAAAGAAGTTGACAGCATCCTGGCCAGTGACGAGACGGGCAAGCCAGACCGGTATCCGTCGGGGCGGTGACGCTCCGAGTCGTTCAGCAAAGCCAGTGAGGAAATCGCTCACGGTTACGGCCTGGTCATCCACAACGTGCCAGACTCCAGTTCTGCTTGCCTTGGCAGCAGCGACAAAGAGACGTGTGTGTCAGGCATGTGATTTTGCTGATTTTGCAGACCCATCACGTGGTAAGGGGGCCCAAGGATGTGAATGCGGGGTGGCCCGCCCATCCGTGAAGGGAGAGCCCGTCGACGTCAAATAGTCAATATCACATGTCTGGCACCAACCCTTTCCACCAACCCTTTCATTAAGGCTGACCCCGTCCGTGCACTCTGATAATGATGTGGTGGAGAGCGCCTGGCGCGTCGATGCGGGATTTGCGTGGCGTCCTGTAAGTATAGCGGAACACGATCGGGTTGGAAAATTATAATGTTATGGACGTCCCCCTTTCCTTCCGCAGGCGCAGTGAAGCCGCACTGATAAGCCCTTCGCGGGCACAGAGCGTTGCGGCCTTTCGGTCAGTTATTCCACGGCCCGTGAAGAAATATCATTGCCTCACGACGAGGGGGGCGACCCCTTGCCTTTTGAGCGCCTCGCGGGCTTTCAGGGCCTCTGCCCGGGTTTGATACTCGCCAACGCGCACCTGGTGCACCGGGGTGGGGGCAGCCTCGGAGACGATCTTGGGAGTGTACGTCTTCTTCTGCAGGTCGTGCGCCAAGTCGATAGCCTTGTTCAGCTGAAAGAATGACCCGACCTCCAAACGGAATTCCCCGCTCTCGCTCTCGACCAGGTTTGAAGGAAACTCATCAACGTTCATCCTCCGCGCGGTCTGCTCCGCCTCCTCGCGGCTGCTAAATTCCCCCGCAAAGACTCGATGGCGGGTGATTCGAGCAGTGGTCTTTCGAATACTCGGACTGTATCCGAGCTTTTCCAATCGCTCCTTCAAGGAGAGGGCATTTTTCTTTCGGACGAGAGAAGCGACCTGAATGCTGTACTCCCTTTTCGGCTTCACACGGGGCTTCGCGACCTTCGTCAGCGGCGTTGGAGTCGGCTTCTCTCCTTGAGCCAGAGTCTCTGTTGGCCTAGGGCTCTTCGGTGGAGCCTCGGGCGGGATGGCTGCCACCGGAGGAACCTCCTCCTTGGGACGACCTGCGACCGTGGGAGGTGCTGCCGCTGGAGGCCAGTCTCGCTCCAGGTCCTCACACCGCACGTAGCCTGACCTCTTCCTCCCGCTTGCCTTCGTCACGTAACACCAGGTTCCCTCGGCGCCGGTGACGGCGAAGTGGATTGTCACCACGGCCTGTCGCTGGAGGACGGCCAGCACCTCGCTGGTGGTCATCATCTGGGCGTACATGGGCACTCCGTCTCGCTGCACGGTGGCCAGTTCAGTCCGGTTTTCCGCTTCCGCCGCCTTGCTCGCCGTGGCCTGGCCCATCAGCACCACGGCGGCGATCACGGTTAGGGCCACCACTCCCGCCTGCTTCAACCGCCGGTTCTCCCGCTCCACGCGGTCAAGCCGTCGTGCCAGGGTTTCCATCGTTGGCTCGTTCATCACTTTCCCCTTTCAGGGATTGCCTGCTTTGTAGTATTCAGCGGCGAAATCGGTTAAGATTTGATCGAGAACATTCTTGACTGTCTGATCAGCTTGACCAATCGGTCCTCTAATTCTGAAGTTCTGCAAATAGGCAATGCCTATACCGACTTCACCGCTCTCCCAAGTGGTCTTTCGCACAACGCTAATCTCCACAACTCCATAAAATCCTTTTCTGTCATCCAAAAATGCGATGTTGATGTTAACCCATAGGTGGGAAGCACTCACCGCGCAAACTCCCGTGTCCGTTGTGGGGTATCGCTCAACTTTAGCTCTCGGGAGCTTGCCTTTTAGCCAAACATAGACATGATTTCCGATTTCATTTTCACTCAGACCAAGTTGCGTAGCCTGAGAGGGAAATGAATCTATTGACACGCAGATGCTTTTGAGTTTGGTCAGGTCAAAGGCAATTCCGTCTGCAAAGTTCCACGCCCCACCAGCAAAGACCAACCCGATAGCCATGATCCATACCCACCGCCTAGCCATCGCTCACCTCCACAATCCCTTTCTCGCCTCCCTGGCTTCTCGCTGGAGTTTTAGAAATAGCTCTTGATGCTTCACATTCGGCGGTATGGTCATCACCTGGGCGTAGCCATGTTCCACGAGTTCTGGGCACGCCGTCAGGCCAGCTACCCGCTCGGAGCTAGCCGTCAGCGTGTTGTCTTTTCTTTCCCCTTCTTAGAGAGTCGATGGTTCCAGCGGCGATGTATTCCACAATCACCCGCCGCGATACCTCCGAGGGTGCCAGAAACTTCAGCCCCGTCCGATAGACCAAGTCTCGCTCCCCCGTGGGGTCGACGTCATATCGGTCGACCACCGATCGGACCACCTGACACATGAGGCCCGCCTCCCAACCGTGCATCATGTGTATCAAGAGGGTCAGGAATGCGGGGGTCCCGGGACCGACTTTGGTTGAGTGTTCTATCAGGGC
>LKGT01001024.1_pt1 | contig 29148 bp, 30 predicted proteins | sample 503861 | NCBI WGS metagenome assembly LKGT01 (sample SAMN04113194, study PRJNA297058) | marine sediment metagenome | biome: marine benthic biome; feature: marine benthic feature; material: marine sediment; isolation source: sediment sample collected at the water-sediment interface from the South......
GCCGTCATCGTCCAGGACGACCTCCAGCCCCAGTTCGAGCCTGCCGTCCACCACGATTCCGTACGGGCTGAGCGTCGCACCCATCTTGTCAGGAAGGATATCTGATCCAGCGGGATGGCGTTCGCCGAGCCGCGCGCCGATAATGAGAACGGCCCTAGGCTTGCCGATATGGGCGAAACGTCGGGGCGGCCTCCCGCGTCCTGTGAATTGGCGCTGATCTCGGGAGAAACGGCGAACTATGCCGTGGTGGATCGCGTTGATCGCAATGCTGTTTGCCATCGTGGTGGCCAAGCATTTGTACGGCGGGCTCGGATACAACATATTCAATCCCGCCATGGTCGGATACGGCGATTTCATCGACCCGCCCTACGAAATCGACGGGAACAAAGTCGTCGGAGGCGCCGGATGGGTCGTGATCAACACACGCATACGACGCTCGGTAMCWCGACCGCCGCGATGCCCCGGAGGGAACGGATCTTTGCCCCGTGCATCTGAAGCCGGGCAACAAGCTCCTCCCGCCGCTGCCGGGAAACCGGATACCCGACCTCTCGGGGGGGCGGGAGGCTGGCGCACCCGGCCAGGAAGATTTCTGCCACCAGGGCCAACCCCAGCGCACCCCGCACAGGGATCATTGTTTGCCTTGAATAAGGAGGCTGCGGGCCTGTTGAAGCCTCTCCTTCAGCTTGGTATTGGTGGCGTCGAGCTCAAGCGAGCGCTCCCACTGCTCGACCGCCTGCGAAATCATCCCTTTCTGAAATAAGACATCCCCGAGGTGTTCCAGGATGGTCGCATCCTCTTCCTTGATCAGCGTGACCGCTCGCTGCAGCTCCTGAAGGGCCTCGTCCAGGCGCCCCAACTTGTAGAAAACCCACCCCAGGCTATCCACAAAAGCCCCGTTGTCTGGATCGAGTTCGAGGGCCTTATTGATCAGAGTCACCGACTCCTCCAGATGGATTCCTTCGTCGGCAAACATATACCCGAGATAGTTATAGGCATCGGCATGCTTGGGATCCATTTCCAGCGTCCGGCGGAATGCCTCCTCCGCCTTGTCGAGCTGGCGGTTCCGCTCGTAGGCCGCCCCCAACTGGTAATCGTAGTTCGCGTTGTTCGGGCTCAACATCACCGCTTCTTCTAACACCTTGACCGCCTGGTCGTACTCCTTCCGACGAAGATGCGTCACCCCGATAAGGTAGCGCGCATTCCCATCCTGCGGCTTGAGACGCGCGGCCTCCTCGAAAGCAGCGAGGGCCTCATCTAACCGATCGAGGTGTCCCAGGACGAACCCTTTGTGGATCAGGACATCCACATCCTTCCCCCCCTGACGGGGAATTTTGGTGAGCTCCGCGAGGGCCTCCTCGTACTTTTCCTGCCCCTCCAGACTAATCGCCAGGTAGAGGCGAGCCTCCCAGTTGTCCTGATCTTGTGCGAGCACCTCCTCCAGGAAATCCTGCGCTTCCTCGTACTTTTTTAGCTCGATCAACAGCAGGCTGATCCGATTCCGGAGGCGAAGATCCTTGGGGTGATCGGCGGCGATCTGCCGAAACGCTTTCAAAGCCCCAGCCAGATCCCCGCTCCGGAGATACGTCGCGGCCACTCGCTCCCGGAAGCCTCGGTTGATGGGATTCTCTTGCAAGGCCCTCCGATACACTTCCCGCGCCTGCTCCCATCGCCCCAGCCGCTCATACGTCAGGCCGAGAAGGAAGCTTGCTTGATCAAACCTCGGCCGAAGCTCCAGAACCTCTTTCAAGTGAGAAATCGCCTCCTCCACTTGTTTGGTCTCCAGGAGGACCCGGGCCAGGTTGTTCCGGGCCTGGATAAGACTCGGGTCGATGGCCATCGCCTCCCGGTACGCCTCCATGGCCTCCGAGTACCTTGTCGTCCTCGTGTAAAGATTCCCCAGCCGAAGATAGACACTCGCCCGTTCCGGCTGAAGCCGGAGCGCCTCTCGATAGTATCGCTCGGCCATCTGGCCGTTGCGGATATTCTCGTAGGCCGAGGCCAGCAGGAGATGCGCCTCGAAATGCTCAGGGACCATGGTGAGGATCCCTTCAGCGACACTGATCGCATCCTGATACCTGCCGCGCCGCACATGCAAGTTCGCGATGGTTATCCGGACGGTCAGGGAGTCAGGATCCAAGGCCAAGGCCTTCTCATAGTGGCGGAGGGCAGCGCCCACATCCCCTTGATTCTCCGCAAGGCTCCCCAGGAGGAACTCGTAGTAGGCCCCACGTTCCTCCATCGGACTCCTCACAGAACGCGGGGGCGTCTCGCGGGCCGGCGGCTCTGCCTGTTGCGGCGTAGAAGTGACGGGGGAGGAAAACGCGGTCAGGGAAGCACATCCCTGCCCCAGGATAAAGACCGAGAGCAGAGTCATTATCAATATCAATTGCGGTTTCGGGTTCCTCTTCATCTCCATCAGATCCCTTCTCAGCCTCGGGTCCCCCTCAATGGGCGTGAGGGCCCAGATGGTGCAGATACTGTGCCAGATGCTGCCCCAGTTCTCGTTCCCCCTCTCCGGTCACCGCGGAAAAGAGGAGGACCTCTTCTGGGTCCCGGATCCCCAGCGTTGCCGCCGCGATCTCGCGACTCCGACGCCGGACGCCCCGGCTTATCTTATCGACCTTCGTCAAGACCACCAGATGAGGTATCCGCGCCGCGGAAAGCCACGCCCGCAGCTCCTGATCCAGGGGGGTGGGGGGATGGCGTGCGTCCACGATCATGACCACGGCCCGGATGACCTCTCGGCGTCGCAGATATCCTTCGACCATCGGGCGCCACGAACGCCGGACCCGCTCTGAGACCTTGGCATAGCCGTACCCCGGGAAATCCACAAAATAGAAGGTCCCGTTGATGTTGTAAAAATTGATCGTTTGGGTCCGTCCGGGAGTCTTGGAGACCCGGGCCAGCCTGCGCCGGCGGAGAAGCCGGTTAAGCAAGGAGGATTTCCCCACGTTCGAGCGGCCGGCAAAGGCAATTTCCGGCTGCCCATCCCGGGGAAAGTCCCGTGGACCTGTCGCGCTGCCTGCAAATTGCACGGAGGTAATTTTCATCCCCTCGGCGGCCAGATACTTCAAAGATATAAAGATATCAGACGCAATCAGGCGGGGCAAGCGGGAAAGGGGGTTGCCCTTGACTCCCAACGCAAGGTATGGTACCTGCGGGGCTCGGGAAGAGAAGCAAGCGGTACCCCGCAGGCGGCACATGGACCCTCGCGCCCATGTTCGACCGGAGGCGTCCCCGACCTTCAGGATATCGCCTAACGGAGGCGAGAAATGGCCACAATCGTCATCCTCCGAGGGGATGGCATCGGCCCCGAAGTGGTGGACGAGGGCCTGAAGGTTCTCGAGGCCGCCGCCCGGAGGTACGGGATTACCCTGGAGTTTCAGGAGGCACTTCTCGGCGGGGCGGCAATCGATGCCACCGGTGATCCCCTTCCCGCGGAGACGCTTCGTCGCTGCCGGGAGGCGGACGCCGTCCTGCTTGGAGCGGTGGGAGGCCCCAAGTGGGATACCCTCCCTGTAGACGTACGGCCTGAGCAAGGGCTTCTCCGGCTCCGAAAGGCGCTCCAGCTGTTTGCCAATCTGCGGCCGGTGCGCCTTTTCCCTTCCCTCCTCGAGGTCTCTCCACTCAAACGGGACGTGATCGATGGGACCGATCTCATCATCTTCCGGGAATTGACCGGCGGTCTCTATTACGGGACCCCCCGGGGGATCGAGAGGCAGGGAGAGGAAGAGAGGGGGGTGGATACCTTGAGCTACACGACCTCCGAGATCGCCCGGATCGCGCGGCTCGCCTTTCAGGCGGCAGAGGGGCGGCGGAAGAAGGTCACCTCCGTAGACAAGGCGAATGTGCTGATGAGCTCTCAGCTCTGGCGGCGAGTCCTGCTGCAGGTGGCGCAGGATTTCCCCCGGGTCAGCCTCGAGCACATGTATGTAGATAACTGTGCGATGCAGCTCGTCCGCAACCCGCGCCAGTTCGATGTGATCGTCACTGAGAACATGTTCGGCGACATCTTGTCCGATGAGGCGGCGGTCATTGCCGGCTCTATCGGCCTTATCCCTTCCGCCAGCCTGGGGGCCGCGCGAGGCCTCTATGAACCGATTCACGGGACCGCTCCCGACATCGTTGGGACCGGCCGGGCCAACCCCATCGGCACGATCCTCTCCGCGGCCCTCCTCATGCGTTACTCCCTGAAGCAGGAGGCGGCGGCGGTGACCATTGAGGCTGCGGTGGAGAGGGTGTTGGCCCAGGGCTATCGGACTCCAGAGCTCAAGCAACCTGACACTCAGGTCGTCGGGACCCAACACATGGGCGACTTGATCGCTCAAGCCATCGAAACGGCCTAAGCCAGAGAATAGCAATCTCCTATCAGCAGCAAAATTCGGATTGCGAATTTCGAATTTCGGATTGAAAGACAATCGCATGCTTGGAAATTCCAAAATCCCCCATCTCAAATCCGAAATTGTGAATGCTGACGGCTGACAGCTGGCCGCCGACTGCTATTTTTTATAAGAATGAGGAGGAAACACCATGACATCCTACCGCGAGGAGCTGTGGTTTGAGACGAAGACCCGGCGGGCGTATCTTAACATCACCCCCCAGGTGGAGGCCGCCCTGAAAAAGAGTGGTGTCCGGGAGGGACTCTGTCTGGTGAACGCCATGCACATCACCGCAAGCGTCTATATCAACGACGATGAATCAGGCCTCACCCAGGATTACGACGACTTTCTGGAGCGGCTGGCCCCCCATGAGCCGGTGGCCCAGTATCGGCACAACCGGACCGGAGAGGACAATGGCGATGCCCACCTGAAGCGGCAGATCATGGGCCGGGAGGTCGTAGTGGCGGTAACCAACGGCAAGTTGGATTTTGGGCCCTGGGAGCAGATTTTCTACGGAGAGTTCGACGGCCGACGGCGGAAGCGGGTCCTGATCAAGATCATCGGCGAGTAGCCACGCTCCTTGTAGGTTGCCTATTGCAAGGGACGACGGAGGCTTCTATGCTAGAGGTCCGGCTTCCCGGTGAAAAGTCCCGCTCGCTCTCCAAGTGGTGAGGCAGGTGCCGAACAAGGCTCCGGACGAAAAGGAAGATCCTAGCTTTCGTGTGACGGACCGACGGAGGGTGAGTCCGGAGGGTTCTCAAGAGCCTGCGCGGGCACCGGAGTCCCGGGCGGAGCGGATCCCCGAACCTCCACACCCCCCCACGGGCGAAACCTCGTCTGCCGAAAAGGAAGGAAAAGAGGAGGACTTCCTGCTCCTCCCCATCGCTGATCTGGTGCGGATTTTTATCGCGGAGTTTCAGACACGGGCGCTGATGCACATGGGACTGATTCCTCACCCTGAGACTCGTCTGGTCGCAAAAGATTTGCCTCAAGCTCGGCTGGCCATTGATTGCATGGCGTCCCTGACTGAGCAACTCCGTCCCTTGGCAGCATCGGCTGAGCGCGACGAACTCCAGCAGATGCTCGCGAATCTTCAGTTACACTTTGTCCGGCAAAGCGGTGGGTAGGATGGCCGAGGCGGAGGGACCGGGGAACCACGGCGAGTCCAGGGTCACGGACGCGCCTTCGCCTTTACATACCTCCAGTAAGCCTCGGCCTGGGATTTCGTGTGCTGGCTATTGATCTGTATTCGAATTCCGCTGATTTCGTCAGGATTTCCACCAAAGAGTTTTTTGTAGTCCTCGAGCACGTTTCGCGTTACAGTAATCCACTTCCCCTTTTCCGCATCGCCAGATTCAACCACCACCATTCTGATGCACAAGAATGGATACACGGGGGGGAACTGGGGCTCGGCCATCGTCCCCTTCGGGGCCGTGCTGTCCCAGATGTAACCAATGACCTCAGTCCGCATAATATCCGGCGAAAACATCACGTAGAGTTGGGCGGCCTGGTCGTCCCAGGCACTCCTGCGGAAATCACCCCCCTTCGGCAACTTGGTGACCTTCCACTCCCACTGAAGGATTGGGGTCTGCTTTAGGTCTATGGTGACCTCCTTCTGGAAACCGAAGGAGGTCGACTTGCTCCGGAGCCGCAGCACCGGGCCGCTCCCGTCCATGACGAGTGCCAGGTCCGCTTTTCCTTCCGTCTCCGAAAGCTCCCATTCCCGGGGAACGGCGTCTCTTTCCTGGCCGAAATCGACAATGACTACCTCTTGTTGGGCCGCGACCCCTCCTCCGGGGATAAGGCACAGGCCCAGAACCAAGAACCTGATGGACCGGGCAACATTTCCCAATCCCTGGTGAAAGAGATACCTCATAGGCCCCTCTGGTCCGCCCCGCAACATCAGAATAAAAGGCCATTGACTGCGTAGTTGCAAATTGCATGCCCGGGACCAGTGCACGCTTCCGGCGTGGCCCCAGAACCAGGGACGGAACAGGGAAAGACGCGCTGGAAAGCCAAACCAACATGCGATACATTAGGTCGATATGACGGGCTTGTCACGCAGGTGCCCCTTCTGTCCCCGCCTTGGCCCGGTGGCCGTGGCGGTGGCCATCGCCTTCGGGCTCGGAGGACGGGACACTGCGGCCCGTCGGTTAGGGGATTGGATCCAGGCAATACGGCCCAAGAAATCCTGACAGAGGACTGCTGAGGCGTCGACGGGGAGGAACACTCCCACAACCCCTCAGTGCCCGTGGCGGAAGCTTGTCGTGCTGAGGAAGAGTAAGAATGTTCGCTGGATGAAAGGACGAGAGCGGTATGGAGACCTTATTAAGCATTTGTGTGGGCATTGGTTTAAGCGCAGCATGCGGCTTTCGAGTGTTTGTACCCCTTCTAGTCATGAGTATCGCATCCCGGGGTGCACATCTCACCCTCGCACCCGGCTTTGAATGGATTGGAACATATCCCGCGTTGCTGGCCTTTGCCATCGCGAGCTGTATCGAGATCGCTGGGTATTATGTCCCGTGGGTGGACAATCTGTTGGATACGATCGCCACCCCGACCGCGATTGTTGCGGGGATCGTTGTCACGGCTTCAACCGTTTCCGGGATGGATCCATTCCTCACGTGGGCCCTTGCGATCATAGCGGGTGGTGGAGTGGCTGGGTCAGTTCAAGTTGTGACGGCTATGACGCGAGGGACTTCCACCGTAACCACCGGCGGCCTAGGAAATCCCTTTGTTGCGACGGTGGAAATGGGAGGATCTATGGCCCTCTCCATACTGGCCATTGCGTTGCCTGTCCTTGCCGTCGTCCTTGTTCTCGGATTTCTTATTTTTGGCGCGAAGAAAATATTTGGGAGGATTTTTCGGGAACGGGTTTCTTGAAACTTCGCTTGAGACCCCGGGCGTTCATGGCGGAGGAGGTTCAGGGGACCGCTGTAAACTTCACATACCTCCAATAGGATTCTGCCTGCGATTTGGTGTTCTGGCTGTTGATTTGTATCCTGATGCCCTGGACTTTTTCCGGCTCATTCCCAAAGAGCTTTTTGTAGTCCTCGACCACGTTCCGCGTCTCGGTTATCCATTTCCCTTTTTCCACGCCGCCTGATTCGACTACCACCGTCCTAATGGTTAGAAATGGCACGTACGCTACGGAAGGGTCATTCCCCATGGATCCTTTTGGAGCGGCGCTGTCCCAAATATAGGCGATGACCTCTTTTTTACCAAAGATTGCCCAACGAAAGACAACGAGGAGTTGGGCAGCCTGGTCGTTCGTGGCGCTCTTGCGGAAGTCGCCCCCCTGTGGCAATTCGCTGACCTTCCACTCCCATTCAAGGAAGGGGGTCTTCTTGAGGTCGATTTCAACCTCTGTGTTGAGGGAAAAAGATGACGAATTGCTTCGGAGCTTGAGCACCTGGCCGTCCGTGTCATTGACGAGGGCCAAGTCTGCTTTTCCATTCTTCTCCATCAGCTCCCATCCCTGGGGGACCTTGTCCTTAGCCCTGCCGAAGTCAACAATGAGCAGCTCCTGTCCCCAGCTCTTGATTGTGGAGGCGAGGGAGAGAGCCACGACCAACAGTGCGACCCCACACCGACGACGCCAGGGCCAATGTTCGGCGAGCTGTCTCATGGGCGTCTGCCCCCCCTCTGATGAGACGCAAACAGAGTCGTCATATTCTTCGACCCCACCTCCAGAATAAAGAGAGGCTCCCAGGCAAAGGTGCCTCCGACACCTCGTACGCGTACCGGCTTTCCACGAAAGGATTTTCGAGGCATTGCGAGATCCGTTCGTCACCTCCTCAGGATTCGACCGTCACCCCTTTCCAGAAGGCGACGTGGTCCGTGATGTGTTGAGCGGCCTCCTTGGGTGAGGGATAATACCATGCGGCCTCTTTATTGACCTGACCTTCCACCACGATGTCGTAGTAGCTCGCCTCGCCTTTCCACGGGCACGTGGTGTGCTTGGTGCTCTCTTTAACGTACTGCCGGTTGATCGACTCCGGTGGGAAGTAGGAGTTGCCTTCGACCACTTGGCATTGGTCACTTTCGGCCAGGACGGCTCCATTCCAGATAGCTTTGGGCATCGCTTTCTCCCTTTGAACTTACACTCGGGTGTAACGGCATGCGGCACGCCGCTTGCAACTGCGCTCTCCCGATCAATCGAACGGAGGAGGATCAGCATGTTCAGAAGGCGGATCGGGCCAGCCACCGTAGCTGCAACGCTGCTGCTTGTTGTGGTCGGATGTGGTGAGGGTCAAAACCCCATTCAGCAATACGGGGAAGAGGTCATCCACGCGGGTGAACGGACAAAACGAGTCAAGGCCCAGGCAGACATGCAGGCAGTGAAGACAGCAATCCAGCAATACTACATTGAAACGGGACGCTTTCCTGCCAGCCTGACCGACCTGTCTCTCGTCCAGAACCAGAGAATTGACCCCAACCTGTACGCCTATGACCCCGCCACCGGGAGCATCCACCTCCGGTAACTAGTACCGCACCATTAATAATAGCAGTCAGCCGTCAGCAATCGGCTATCGGACTACCGGACCTGGAAAGGGGAGGAACACTCCTACAACCCCTCAGTGCCCCTCGCGGTGTTTTGTTACTGTGAGGAAAGGGTAGCTGGGGCACTACCAGTTTTCAATCCGGTGCGGAGGGCAGGGCGGGGAAGAGCCGTGGCAGCTCCCGAATACGATTCCACCCCTCGCCCAGCTTGACCGCCTCGACCTGGATATCATCAAAGTACGTGTCGAGCACCGCGGCTCGCTCCATGGCCAGCGGCGGCGAGCAATAATCCTCCTCTTCCCAGACGGCGAGGCCATCGGGGCCGACCCGTGCCCCGCAGAGACCTCCGCTCAGCGCCTGGCCAAAGGGCCGCAGACTAATAAAGGCCTTCTGCGACAGCAACTGTTCAAGTTCCGCCAGCCGCCCGTCCTTTGCCTTGGCCCGCACGAGATAGTAGGCCATCAGCCCTTCACCTCTTCACTGGGAAAACTGACAACAATAATCCAGCCCCACGCTCGTCCCCAAAAGAATTGCTCGAATATACCCGATCTATTTGAGAATGTCGATAATCTGCGGGATCGTTCCTCGCTCGCCGAGGCGGATAGTCTTCGTAACAGTACCAATGATCAGGCCAGGGTGCCGAACTTTTCGTCCCAGTGCTGCGATTTCCTTGTCGAGGTGATCTATCTGGGACATCTGCTCTGTTGCCTCAAGCGGAGCCAGGGTTTCCACGACGTTCCATGCATGGTCTCTCGCCTTTTTCATACTAAAGTTGATCAGGGCTTCGTCCGTTCTTCCTGCAACCCGATCTAAGAGTCCGAGTATCGGCCAAATGTGGGCGAGCTCTCGTTCCACCCCGTCAACCAGTGCGGCGAGAATCTCGTTGATCTTATTGAAATCACTCTTGAGATCATGGACTGCATCCCCAGGACTGGTTCTCGCGGCAGCGATACCCAAATCCAGATTGATATGCGCATTCATTCCCAGCAGTAAATGTTGCAGTACAATGGGCCACCACTGTCTCGAGGCGTCAAAGGCGATCTGCCACGATGTGGTGGGAGCCTCATTGTTTTGATACTGCTCGAAGGCCTCGAGGTACCGGTTGGCAAAGAGCACATCCAAACGCTCCATCCGCTCTCCATCGTCAAAGAACCCATCCGCGATCCCCTCCTTAACCCTGACGGTGACCTTCCGATACAACGCCGCAAAATACCCGAGCCGACTGTTGTTGTTGCGAGTCCAGTCGATAATGGTGTCGAGCTGCTGAATGACTCGATCAATCGTCTGTGCGTGCATCAGATATGCCCAGCAAGAAGTCGCCCGCTAAAGGAGACCGCCCGGTTAGTCGAACCTGGAGGGAAAGGTCACTTCCTGTAATTCTACCGCAATCCGGTGTGCAAGGAAACTGGGGACTAGAACTTTGTGGAATTAGGGTGCATACAGGGAGAGATCGGGCATCGCTAGGGCCCATCCATCTCTGGCCTGTTGAGGTCAAGGCTTTCAAGGAGCATTTCGAGTGGCCTTCTCCAGTCCTCGGTTCGATGAGATCCCTGATTGGCGATCAAACGGTCAAGCTCCTCGTCCCTGCCGAACAGGGACTGCAGTCGAAGTTCGAGATCGAGAGGAAGGACATCCGGCGCATTGTCGGTGCGGAAGAGCTTGTTATATACGACAGCAACGACGGCCTGATCATGTTCTCGAAGATCGGCACGCTGGTTCACCTCCAGTAATAGCTCGGAGAAATTCTTGATCTCTTGCCAGAGCCGGATACCTGTCAGGGGATCGCCCTCTCGGTTCGCATCCAGCCACTCGATGAGCTGACTCTGGAGTGATTCGATGCGCATTCGATCGGAGGACCGCAAATCCCGGTAAATATCGCTCCCAAGGAGTTGGGCAATGCCGATGACGCCTCCGCGAAGTTTGTCAGGAACATTTTCAGGGGTTGAGGAAACGGTTCCCACAACGGTTTGCCGAAACAGGGCATATGCGCGACGGACCCGCAGCGAGCGGTCGAGTTCACTGTGGTAAACATGGAGCAGGGTGCTGGTAAGACCTTCGTATGCGCATATGGCGTTTTCAATCGCCATGGCTGATGTGATTAACCGACTGCAGGCGCGGCCGCATACGGAAATGATGCCCCATGTTTCTTTGGTCGACCTGATGCTTCCAAACCCTTCGCGCTCGCCGGCGAGCTCCCATCGGGCCATGAATGCGAGATCGGTGATGCGCTGGATCCCGTCCCCCCCCTCAATCACGGGTTCGATGTCCTCAGCAAAGTCTGTACAAGCTGCATTCGGAACGCCCCGTGAATTATTGTTGTGCTCGAAAGTGGGGTTGTAGTATTCAAGCACTTGGGTGAATACATTGATCGCGTCTGAGAGTGCTTCTGTGATGGCAGGCAGCAGTTCGTGCTGTAACGAGCTCCGTTCTCGCCACTCGTAGTGGCGAACATCGATCGCCCGGGCGCACGCCACCACCCTCAGAATAGATTGTTGGAGATCTCGCGCACCCATCGGCTCATTTTCGGTGAACGAATTCGGAGCTTGGATCTCTTGTCATGGCGCATGGTCTTCTCAGTCATCAGTGTAATACCCTTGACAGACCCCCTCGGTCTCGCGGCTTGGCCTCGTGGGCTCGAATCCCTTCAAGGATTTTGGTGCGTTGATTTTGTGTTGGTGCAAAGGAGATGCCAAGGCCTGTGAACCGGATGGCATAATCCAATGCTCCGCTGTTTCTTAGAAGATCAGGATCGGCTGTCACGGATATTTCTGCGGAATTATCTGGTGGACTAAGGACGGCAGTGGCATTTCACCGCCCCGGGGTGGCCAGGAGGTCCTTAGCGGAATGGGAACAACACGTCCGGCTTGATCTTCCCTCGGATCACTTTGGATGGAACGGTCCCATAATCGCGGCTGTCCTCCCGTACCCCTCGGTTGTCGGAGAGGACAAAGTAGGCATCTTTCTCGACGAGGTAGGGACCGGAATCAGGATATGTAGCACCAAGAATATAGGGTTCGTCTAATCGGCGGCCGTTGATGTGGACCTCGCCGGACTTGATCAGCACCGTCTCCCCGGGGAGCCCGATGACGCGCTTGACCTCTTCAGTAGAGCTATATTCCCCCCTGCGCAACACCACGATGTCCCCTCGCTCGGGGGAGGTAAAGTGATAGATATACCTGTTCGTCAAGTAATAGCCACCCTTGTGCACCGTCGGGCGCATGTTATGGTTCTCGACATACTCGATACTCACGATATAGGCTTTGGAGACGAAATACATCATGATGCCCCAGAACAGCACGAATGCCATCCTGTAGGGTCTTCGCTTCTCCTTCCGGACGTAGCGAAAGTCAAAAAACTTTCTTGCTGGTCTTGTCATTGCACAACCTTTCGCAGAAGAAGTCTTGTCACCATCCGGTACCCTGTTCGTCTCGCCCCATCCTGAACCCCCCGTCTCCGGGAGGGAATTCCGGTCCACCAGCTTCACATGTCGAGGTATGCAACTTTTGAGCCAGGTCTGACCTGGTCGGCTCGCCTCCGCCACCACGCGCGCATCCGAAAGGCCGCGCCCTTCAAATCACTTTGTCACGTCTGGGAGTTGGTATCCTTTGGGGCGGGGTAGCCAGGACCACGTGAAGCGAAGAAGCGTGAAGCAGTGAGGAGGAGCGGCGTATCCAGAGACCGCGAGTTGCGAGGCACCGTCTAACGAAACGGAAATACCTCGCCTGGCTTGATCTTCCCCTCGATATTTTTCGACGGAATGACGCCGTAATGGCGACTATCTTCACTCACCAGCCGATTGTCGCCGAGGACGAAGTAGGTATCTTTTTCAATGGTAACCGGACCGAAATCGGGATACGTCGCACCCACGGCGTACGGTTCGACCAAGCGGCGACCGTTGATGTAGACCCCGCCGGACCGTATGACCAGCGTCTCCCCTGGAAGGCCGATGATGCGTTTGACATACTCCTGTGAGGGAAACTTATCCCTTCGCAATACGGCGATCTCTCCCCGCTGAGGAGAGACAAACCGATAGACGTACTTGTTTATCAGGTAAAAGCCCCCCTCGGGCAATGTCCGGCCCATGCTAATATCGGTAACAATCCCAACGCTGACCACATAGGTTTTAAAGAAAAAATACATCAGGATAGACCAGAACAAGATAAACGCCAGCCTGTTGACCCTTCGCTCCTCCTTCGCGACGAAGCGCCAGTTAAAAAACTTTCTTCTCTCACCCACGGCATCCGATTCCGCCGTGCCCCGCTGACCTTTACTCTTAAACGATTGACGCACCGAGACGCCTCGTCCTCATGACCGACAGTTTCCGGAAGGGGGTTCTGACCTCACTGGCTCGGATTGCTCGCTTGCAAGTATAAAGCCAGTCCTCATCGCGCCTCTTCATGGGTGAGTCACCCAATGCCGACCCTCCTGGAGCCGCCCCGCCAACGCCTCCATCCGAGAACTACGCGTAGCATACGAAAATCCGTGTCCTGTTGTCCGTGGATTGGGAAGCAGCAAGGGGGGGGGCTCGACAGAGGTGCTTACAAGTCACGCAGGCTGATGCAGGCCGAGGAGTTCGGTGTCTCCCAGAGGGTTACTTCGGACAGGGTGACGCGTTGGGGTAAGGCCTTGGCAATCTCCTGGAAGGCCGTCTTGGCCATGACCTCGGCGGTCGGGTTGTCCGGCAGCGTGATGACTCGCTCGGGGGCTTCAGGCTGGGCCTGAAGGACTGCCTGGACCAGGGGATCATCGAAGCGGAAGAGAGCGGCGTGATCCCATTTGCTCACCAGCCGCTCGTCAACGATCCGTTTGATGTCGCCGAAGTCGATGAGCATGCCGAGCGCGTTCAAATCGGCCGCCTCCACCACCACCTGCAGACGGTACCGATGCCCGTGCAGGAACGCGCACGGACCCGGGTGGCCAAGCACCCGGTGCGCCGCATCAAATTCGAACTCCCTGGATACCCTCATCCGCTCTCACTCCCAACGGAAAATCCAGACTATGGTACGAACCTCTTCCTTGCGGTGTCAAGGGATATCCCGCCGTCCCCGAGCCCCCTTGCGGCCTCTGACCCGGCAGACGGAGGGAGGCAGGGGCGCAGGCGGAAAAGATTTGGAAAGGAACCGCGGACAGACTATGATGCCCGGCGAGGTAATTGGGTCATGAAAGAGATCGAACGACGACAGTTTCTCAAGACCGCAGGCATGGTCACGGGGGTTGCCCTCACGGGAGGAATGCCGGGCATCGTCGCAGCCCGGAAGCCTCCTTCCTTTCCCAGAAGGACGAAGCTTCATCTCCTGCAATGGTCCAGCGTTCTCAAGCCGGCCGACGACGTCCATCGCCAACTTGCCCGGGAGTTTCAAAAGCTGACGCGGGTCCAGGTGACCATCGAGGCGACCAATCCGAACGACCTTCGAGCCCGGATCGTGAAAGCCGTCGAGAGCGGCACCGGACCAGATATCATCCAGCTGCTCCACAACTGGCCTCATCTGTACGCAAACGCCTTGGCGGACGTCGGCGATGTCGCCGAGCCCATCGGGCAGCGCGACGGGGGCTATTACGGACAGGGCGAGGGGGCCTGCAAGGTTGGCGGTCGCTTCAAGGCGGTTCCGTTCTGCCTCGTGCCGCTGGCGGTGGTCTACCGGACTGACTGGTTCCGGGAGATTGGGGTGGAAACCTTTCCCGAGACGTGGGACGAGTACCGGCGAGTCGGAAAGCAGTTGAAGGCGACCGGGCGACCGTTCGGCCACGTCTTGGCTCACAGTTTCGGCGACTCGCATGCCTTTCTCTACCCACTCCTCTGGAGCTTCGGGGGGAAGGAGACAGAAGAGGACGGCAAGACCATCGCCTTGTTCAGCAAAGAGACGGAGGAATCGATCCGTTTCTGCGTGGCACTGTTTGACGATGCCCTGGACGAGGGGGGAGTTGCCTGGGATGATATCTCGAACAACCGCGCCTATCTCGCACAGACCATCTCGGCCACGCTGAACGACGCCAGCATCTATTTCTCCGCGAAGAAGCAGTTTCCGAAGATCGCCAAGGTGTGCAGGCACGCCCCCCTCCCCACGGGGCCGGCCGGCCGCTTTGCCTGGCACATTACCCAGGAGCACGCCATCATGAAGTACTCCAAGCACCAACAGGTGGCCAAGGAGTATCTCACGTGGCTCATGGAACGAGAGCAATGGGCAAAGTGGTCCCGCGTCCAGGAAGGGTATAGCACGGGCCCGACGAAGTTCTGGGAGCAGAACAAGATGTGGAAGACCGACCCTAAGATCCTGCCATTCCGGGATATTTATCAGTACTGGCGGCACACCGGGTATGCCGGGCCGCCGACCGCGCAGGCCGCCCAGGCCCTATCACAGCACATCCTCGTGGACATGTATGCCAAGGCCATCCTCGGGGCCTCACCCAGGCAGGCCATCCGATGGGCGGTGCGCAAGCTGAACAAAATCTATAAGGGGTAGTCGCGCCTTCCCCCTGCGTTCACAGTTTCACGCCTGACCGTCAGGCGCCTTCCTCTCCCTGGAAGGGATATCACTCTTTGCTCCCTGCAGTGTCGCCGTACATTCGAAAGGCAAGAAATTCGTCCCGTGCGTTCACAGTCGGATGCTGATTTCGCGTCGCGACTACAATGGGCAGCGTCTGGAGTTCCCGGTCCGCGTCGGAAAACTTCAGGAGCGTGTTCCGATCGGCCACTATCCTCAGGCCAGCCTGGTTGAGCAGCCGGATCCACCAGGCCAGGCTCGCCGCATCCGAGCATCGCTCCATCGATACCAAGACACCTGCCTGGGTGCCCAGGAGCCTGACCACGCCTGCCACGATTTTCATCGACTCCAAGTCCTCCGATCCCCTCTGTATTTCGTCAATCGAGCAACACCTGTGCTCCGGGAGGTCCTCGGGAAACTCTAGGACTTCATGAAATACGGTCGTAGACACGATGAGGTCGAAGGACTGATCGGGAAACGCTCCGGCGGGATTGAGGAGATCGCAAACCTCGAATCGGACGTTCGCGAGGTTCAAGCGGCTGGCAAGTTCGCGGGCGCGTGCAATCCCCTGTTTGCCCTTGTCGACACCCACCACCCCCGCTTCAGGATACAGGGCACCGTAGAAGCACGTCAGGACTCCGTTATCACAACCAACGTCCAGCAGGGATTTGGGCTCTGGGAATCGTTCTCGAAGAAACCAACGCAGGAATTCTCTATACATCTGGTGGCAGTATTGTGAAGTAACATCCATACTGAGTGCGAGCGTACGATTCTTCAGGGCGTACACATCAACGTCGTCGTCCTCTTCCTGGGCGGAAATCGCTTGGGCAACCTCCTCCGCGATCGGGCCGTGCTTCTCTGCGAGCCGCTCCCAAAAGACATTCCACTCCTGATACCCCCCGATTCCGACCGACTGGAGATAGGACTCCACCCCCGCTTCAATGGACGCCCAACGGGCGGTACCCGGCTCTCCCTTCCTCTTCCTCCGCCTCGCCTGCCTCAAGGGGGTTCCCCTGCTTTCCCAGGTCCCGATTGCCTTACCAGTGGATTGAGCCTGACGCGCTCATTGTCCCACGTGCGCTTTCAGGAAGGTATCTAAGCCGTCCACATAGGTCTGCCTGCTCACAATAAACCCGTCGTTGTGGCCGCCTCGGATCTCCAAGAGCTGTTTCGGCTCGTGGGCGACCGCGAACAACCTGCGGCCGTGCGCGAACGGGATGATATCGTCCTCCCGGCTGTGCACAATCAGCACGGGGCACGAGACCGACTGGAGATAGGCCTCGGTGTCATAGCGAAATCGGGCCAACCACCGCACCGGCAAGAAAGGATACACCTCCGCCGCCATGTCGGGGACGGACGTGAAGGCAGACTCGAGGATCAGCGCCTTGGGCGTGTGCTCGGTCGCCAAATGCACCGCGATGGCGGCACCGAGCGACCGGCCAAAGAATACGATGTCCTGTGCGGCGATACGCCGCTCTTCGACCAAATAACGCCAAGTGGCCTTGGCGTCACGATAGGTGCCCTGCTCCGAGGGTTGACCTTGGCTGCGTCCATAGCCTCGATAATCAAAGATCAGCGTCGCGAGACCCAGGTCATTGAAGACCTTCAGCGAATCGAGGCGGTGAGAGATATTCCCGGCATTCCCGTGGAAAAACACCAAGACGCCCCGCGCTTGGCGCGCAGGGATAAACCAGCCATCGAGGGCAACGCCGTCATCGGTCGTAATCGTCACCGGCTCATAGGCAAGCCCCACCGTGTCTGGCATGGCAATCAGCTCACGGGAAGGAAGATTCGGTAAATAGAGGAGGCGGGATTGAAAGAAGTACAAGAACAGCAAGAGGGCCCCGTAGCCCCCGGCGACCAGCAGCAACATGGACCAGACGGTGTTCAGCGACATTCGACCACGCATCACGAGGCTACATGGCTTCCATAAAGCAGACGGCCCGGAGGGCCGTGGATGCAAAAAACCACCCCTCTCGGATGGTCCGCCCTCTCCACTCCAAGGATCCGCCCGTCACCCAGAACGATTCCCGGTTCCTCTCCCTTCATTCCCCCCGAGTGCTGGCGAACCCCTCTTAGACTTCCAGGCAGAACATGGTGTGGCTGCCACGGACACCTGACAGCCCCCGGATCCTGTCGTAGATGGTCCCCAGGATTTCCTCGGAGCTTCTTCCACGGATCGTCGCCACCACGTCATAGAGGCCGCTGACGAGGTAAATCCCTGACACTCCCTTGATCTTTTTCAGTCCCTGGGCTACCTTCCGGTCCTTCCCGGGATCCGAATTGACGAGAATGATTGCCGTCGCCATGGCTTCTCCCTCCCTTGAAGGGTTGAGAAACAGCAAGGCCCGGCGGCCCTTTGGCCCCGGACCACTCCGCTGCCAAAATGCTCAATCGTGACGGATGGACGCTCTGGACTGTCGCTACCCCGGTTCCATGCCTCCCTCTCCTACAGACGACCCCAGTATTCCGCACCGAGCCAGGGGTGTCAAGGAGAGGGACATTCACTCCCGGCGAGAGGGGGTGGCGGTTTCAATACAGGTGGGCCCCACCCCAGCATCGGGAACGCGAACCACGCCTTTGAAAATCATAAATTACGCCCAGTAGGCCTATTGGCATAACGATTGCAAAGCTCAAGTAATACCATGATAGAACAAGCGATGCCAATATTCCTTTTCACTGTGCAGGTGAATCCAGCTTCCCAGGTCGAACTCAAGGAAGTTGCTGCCCCAGATTTTGTCAAGGCGGTCCAGACCCTCGCTGCGTGGCGCCCTGGAATCCATATCCTGAAGTTTGAGGGTGTGTATACACAATCCTCGGCCCACGCGTAAGGATCACCGGCCAAACGTATCCTACGTCTTCCCTCCAATTCCCATTTGCGGACATTGCTGTCTTCTAGCCCCCGCTCACCGCAGGCGCGATTGAGATCTCGCTCCCATCTGCGATCGGTGTACCCAGTCCACCGGTATAGCGAATGCTTTCCTTCCCCACGAACACGTTGACATGTGGGCGCACCTCGTCACGTTCGGTCATCACCTTATCCCGAACCCCCGGATAGAGCGCCCACAGGAGCGCGAGGGCCTCGCCCACCGTCGGGGGCGACGCCTCGAGCTGGATCACGCTTTGACCACCGGTGGAGGGCCGCAGGTGCCCTGGAATGTGGTAGCGGACGGCCATCATTTCGCCCGCCGGGTGCGTGCGGGCCTCACGGTCCGCTTCGAGCGGGCGGGCGTCTTCTTTCGCGGCGCCACGCGCTTCGCGGGCTTCGAGACACGTACACCCCTTGGGTCGCCTACTAGCGCCGCCTTCACACACACGACCGCCGGTAGCCCCGCGACGATCTGGCTCCATGAAGTCCCTCCGTCGCGCGAGCCGTAGACCTGCCCGCTGCGCGTCCCGAAGTAAACCCCGGCAGGATACAGTGTGTCGGCGTCCATCGCGTCGCGCAGCACCGTCTCGAGCGCACCCCGCTGCGGCAATCCACGCGTCAGCGGTTCCCACGAGCCCCCACCGTTTCGCGTGCGGTAGACGCGGAGTTTTCCCTCCGGCGTGCATCGGAACTCATCAGACTCGAGGGGCAGGATGTAGACCGTCTCTGGATCGTGCGGGTGCATCCATAGCAAAACCAAAGTCCGACGGCACGCCACGTGCGATATCCTGCCACGACTCCCCGGCGTCGTCGCTGCGGTAGAGCCCCCAGTGGTTCTGCAAGAACAGCCGCTCGGGCCGCGACGGATGCCTCGCGACCTTGTGCACGCACTGGCCGAACTCGGGGTACTTGTCGGGTAGGAATTCGGCGCGCACACCCTCGTGGGCAGTGCGCCAGGTCTGTCCCCCGTCGTCGGTGCGGTAGACGCCGCCGGTCGAGATCGCGACGTGAATCCGCCGGGGGTCGCTCGGATCCGGCAGAATGGTGTGCAGGCACAGCCCCCCGCCGCCCGGCTCCCAGCGCACCCGGTGCGGGTGCTCGTAGAGGCCACGCACGAGCGACCAGGTCCCGCCGTTATCGCGCGACTCGAATAGCGCCGCAGGCTCCACACCACAGTAAAGTGTGTCGGGCTCCTTCGCACGACCGGGCACGATCTGCCAAATCTGCTTGAGCGATGTGCCGGTGCTCTCGGGAAAGCGCACGTTGGCGGTCTCGGGATTCGTCCACGTCATGCCAAAGTCGTCGCTCGAGCGCAGCACGGCGCCCCAGTGCATGCTGCTACTGCTCGCCCAGAGTCGGCGCCGGCCGTGGCGGCCGTCGTACGCCATGGCATAGACGCTGTGCCCAGGAAAGTAGGGACCGCCCACCTCCCAGTGCGAACGCGCGATGTCCGAGCGCAGGAGGAACGCCCCTTTCATGGTGCCGATGAGCAGTAGGACATCGCCGTCCTTTACCGAGATGTGGCGGGTCGTCACCATAGAATTTCCCCGCAAGAAGATAATTCTATCCCATTTTCCCCAGGCCAGATCGGGCGGAAGGACACGAGGATGCCCCCCCCGGTTCCATCCTTGATCACGTGGTGGGCCTTAAGTATCCCAACGGGGCACGGAGTGTCAAGGGCGCGGAGGCAGGACCGCAGGCGAGGGGGAACTATCGCCGGTCAAACTGCCGATCGAGCTCGGTTGCGGTGAGCCGAATCATCGTGGGACGCCCGTGCGGGCAGGTAAAGGGCGAGGAGCAGGCGAGGAGCGAGTGCACCAACGCTTCCATGGCCTCAGGGGCTAATGTCTCCCCTGCCTTGATGCTTTTCATCTTGCAGGCCACGCGAGCGGCGATCTCCGCCCGACGGTCCTCGACCAGGCTTCCGAGATCATGATCCTGTTTGCGGTCGATAAACTCCCGAAGCAGCGGAGTGACTTCTCCTGAATGAAAGTAGGCCGGCATCGACTGAACCTGATAGCTATTGCCGCCGAACGGAGCCAGAGAAAAGCCAATGGCCTCCAAGGCTTCGCGATACTCTTCCAGGATCGCCCGCTCATGGGGCAGGAGCTCCAAGATGGGCGGCGTAAGGAAGAACTGCACCTCTGGACTGCCAGCCTCAAAGGAGGCTAGCACCTTCTCAAACATCACCCGCTCATGCGCGGCATGCTGATCAACAATCCACAATCCCCCCTCGACTTCGACAATCAGATAGGTCCCACGAAACTGCCCCAGGAGCCGGAAAGGGGCGGGGGGGACGAAAGTCGGCGTCCCCCTCGAAGGTGTTTCCTCACGGCCGTCACTGGACCAAGGAGGAGAGGATTCCATCCGAGGACGGACGGCGGAAGTAGGCGAATACTTTTGTGGCGCTTCCCGCACCAGGGGGCCTCCAGCGTGGTGAGGCGCTTCAAGGGGGAATGCCTGCGTGGTGGACAAGGCGAGTTCTTTAAAGATGTCAGCCCTCCGCAAGGTCTGGCTGATGATATCCGTGAGCTGGAGAAGCAGGTCTCGCTCACGATGGAAGCGTACTTCCCGTTTCGTCGGGTGAACGTTCACGTCCAATGCGCTCGGGGGAATCTCGAGGAATAGCACCGCCACCGGGAAGCGGCCCTGGGGGAGGAGGCCTTGATAGGCCTGCCTGAGGGTCAGGTTCAGGGCGGTGTTTTTGATCGGGCGGGAGTTGACAAAGAAGAGCTGGCCCGAGCGGTTGGCCTTTGCCAGCGCGGGAGCCCCAACGTATCCTGTGACCGTCAGATGCTGCGACGAGTGCTCCACCCCCACAAGACCTCGACAGAATTCCACCGGATGCAACGCCGCGATTCGCTCCATGGTACTGGGCGCCGGAAGCAGATCAAAGATCACCTGGTCGTTGTGAAGCAACCGGAACCGCACCTGGGGATGAGCGAGGGCCGTGGCCACAAGGGTGCTATGAATATGGCCAAACTCGGTGGCATCGGCGTGCAGAAACTTGCGCCGGGCAGGGCTGTTGAAGAACAAGTTTTTGACCGCCACGGTGGTCCCGGGGGGGGCAGCCCCCACCCCGCCGGTGCGGTTTTTCCCTCCCTCCACGGTGATCTTTACGGCTTCGCTTTTCGTGGGCTCGCGTGTGATCAGGGTGAACTGGGAGACCGTGGCAATACTGGGGAGAGCCTCTCCACGAAAACCCAGCGTGGTGAGGGAAAGGATATCCTCTGCTCGGGCAATTTTGCTTGTGGCGTGTCGCTCCAGGCAGAGGTCAGCATCTTCTCGGCTCATGCCGCAGCCGTCGTCTGCTACCTGAATGAACGTTTTCCCTCCTTTGAGTACCCGCACCTCGATGGTCTCAGCCCGGGCGTCCAGGCTATTCTCAACGAGTTCCTTCACCACGGCCGCAGGCCGTTCCACCACCTCCCCTGCAGCGATCTTGTTCGCCACGAGATCATCGAGGATCCGAATGATGCCCATCGAACTGCTCCTTCACGGAGGGGGTCAAGAATGTCAACTGTCCGCTCCGGGGGCGGGGCGGAGCGGGGTGGCGGACGAAGATGCGAGAGCTGGGGGGATGTCCCTTCTGCGAGACTTCAAGGGTGGCAAGAATCTCCTCAGCCCGTTCAACGACTACCGGCGGCAGACCCGCGAGCCTCGCCACGTGAATCCCGTAGCTTTTGTCCGTCGCCCCGGGGATGATCTTATGGAGAAATATCACCTCTCCTTTTCCCTCGCGCACCGCAATGGTGAGGTTCTCGATCCCGGCGACCCGTTCCCCGAGATCCGTCAGCTCATGGTAATGGGTGGCGAACAGCGTCCGCGGCCGCGGCCCATCTGTGTCCGAGAGGTATTCGGCCACCGCCCGGGCAATGCTCACCCCGTCAAGCGTGGAGGTGCCCCGGCCAACCTCGTCTAACAGGACCAGGCTGCGCGGCGTGGCATTGTGGAGGATGTTAGCCACCTCGAGCATCTCCACCATGAATGTGCTTTCTCCTCGCGCGAGGTTGTCCGAGGCACCAATGCGGGTAAACAGTCGGTCCACGATCCCGATCCGAGCGCTGGTTGCCGGCACAAACGATCCGATCTGTGCCAGGACGACGATGAGGGCCGTTTGACGAAGATAACAGGATTTCCCCGCCATGTTGGGGCCGGTAATGATCAAGAACTGGTGTTGATCGCGGTTCAAGAGACTGTCGTTCTCAACGAACCTCCCCATGCCCAACACCCGCTCCACAACCGGGTGGCGCCCGTTCCGAATGTGGATCGTCGTCCCCTCATCGATCTCCGGCCGCGCGTATTTCCCGCGGATCGCCACCAGGGCAAGGGTGCTGAGTACGTCCACGTGTGCGATGGCTTCCGCCGAATCCCGAATGCCGTCGAGTTCCTGGACGACCCGCTGACACACCTCCTCAAACAACGTCTGCTCCAGTGCACGCGCCTGCTCCTCGGCATTCAGAATCTTGTCCTCGTACTCCTTCAGCTCGTGGGTAATAAAGCGCTCAGCATTGGCCAGGGTTTGTTTGCGCGTATAATCGGCCGGCACGTGGCTCAGGTTTGCATTGGACACCTCGATGAAATAGCCGAACACCTTGTTGTAGCCCACTTTGAGGGACTTGATTCCGGTGCGGGTGATCTCCCGGGCTTGCAAACCCGCGATGAGATTTTTGGCATTGCGTGACATGGCCCGCAGTTCGTCCAGCTGGGCGTGAAATCCCTCGCGAATGACGCCGCCGTCGCGCAGATGGGTCGGCGGATTCTCCGTCAAGGCTGTAGCGAGGAGCTGGCGCAGTTCTGGCAGATCATGAATACGAGCCTCGTGCTCACGGATGAGGCGGTCGGAATATTCCTGAAGATGGGCCTTCAGCAACGGGGCTTGGGCCAGGGAAGAACCCAGCGCGACTATGTCCCGTGGTGTGGCGACCCCGTAGCTGACGCGACCCAGCAGGCGCTCAAGGTCTCGAACGGGCTGGAGGAGTCGCCGAATCGTGTCCAGCCCTGGTGAGTGGCCGACCCATGTGCCGACGGCGTCCAGCCGTCTCCGAATGGCGGTGGGGGAAAGCAGCGGCCGTTTGAGCCACTGCCGCAGGAGCCGTCCGCCCATCGGGGTCACCGTTTCGTCAAGAACGCCAAGCAGGGATGTATCATCCTTGTCTGCCCGGCCGGGCGGGTGGATTTCCAGGCAGCGTTCTGACGTCGGGTCGATGAGGAGGAATTCATGAGGGGCATGAGGTTTGGGCAGTCGGAGACAGGTCTCGGACCCCGGACGGTGCTCTCTCAGGTACTGCAGGATCATGCCGGTGGCAGCGATGCCTGCGGTATGAGGGCCGAGTCCCAGGCCTTTCAGGGACCCCAGCTTATACGTCGACAGGACGCGCTCTCGATTGTCACCGACCTCACACCGCCAATCTTCGTAGGCGGTCAGTGAAAGCGCACGCCTCTCCGCCATGAAAACCTGTAAAGAGCCCTCATCCTGCACCCCCTGTGGGATGAGAAGCTCGATGGGGTTCAGACGCGCAAGCTCAGCAAGCACCTCCTCGGGGTGATCATACTCTGAAACCGCAAACTCACCCGTTGTCGGTTCTAAACACGCCAGGCCCCAGATCTTTGGCAGGCGAGCGACGGCGACCAAGTACCGGGAGTCTTTTCCGTCAGAAGACTCATCCTCGACGAAAGTCGAGGGCGTGATGATACGAATCACCTCGCGGCGCACCAGCCCCTTGGCTTTCTTGGGGTCCTCGACCTGCTCGCAGATGGCCACCTTCTTTCCGGCCCGCACCAGGCGCTGCACGTACCCCTGAGCCGCATGGAACGGGAGGCCAGCCATAGCCACCCTCCCCTGCCCGCCCTCCCGGGAGGTCAACACCAGATCTAACAAAGCAGAGGCGGTGACGGCGTCGTCAAAGAAGAGCTCATAAAAGTCCCCAAGTCGAAACAGGAGTAGACATTCCTTCGGCAGGGAGTTCTTCACGTCGAGGTATTGCTGCATGAAGGCGGTATACGCCATGGCCCCTCCCTTACTCCCCGTCAGCGGGATATTTCCCCCCCCTCGGGCTATACTTGAAACCGATTACCTCCCCTACTCATAGTATGGATTTGCCTTCTTGTCTACCAGATATTGTATGTCCCAGATCCATAGTCTGGGCCCCAGGCATGCAACTCTTGAACGGGAAGGAGACGATCGCTCAGGTCTTCCGATGGTGGGGGTTCGGGCTTACTGTGCCTTGAGGCGGCGGGCCAGGGCCTCGCGCTCCTCGCGGATGCCAGCGGGGAGACGGTCGCCGAATTTCTCAAAGAACTTGGCCTGACTGCGGACGCTGGCACGCCATGCCTCGCGGTCGACCCTGAGCAGCTCCGTGAGGGCATCCTCGGAAATGTCGAGTCCATTGTGGTCGACCCCGCGACGCGTGGGGATGTATCCGAGGGGCGTTTCCTCCGCCTCGCCGCCCCCCTTGCAGCGCTCGATCACCCATTTGAGCACTCTCAGGTTCTCGCTGAAGCCAGGCCAGAGGAATTCGCCGTGCTCGTCCCGCCGGAACCAGTTGACCCGGAAGACCTTGGGGAGATGTGAAGCCCTCTTTTCGATGGAGAGCCAATGCCCCCAGTAATCGGCCATGTTGTAACCACAGAATGGGAGCATAGCCATGGGATCCTGGCGTACGACACCCACGGCGCCGGTGGTGGCGGCGGTGGTCTCGGAGGCGAGGGTGGCGCCCAGGAAGGTCCCGTGCTGCCAGCTAAAGGACTGGAAGACGAGCGGCACCAGCGTCTGGCGCCGCGAGCCAAAGAGGATGGCGCTGATCGGGACGCCCTCCGGGTTTTGCCACTCGGGCGAAATGAACGAGCACTCACTTGCGGGTGTGGTGAATCGGCTGTTCGGGTGCGCCGCCGGCTCTCTGCTCGCTGGCGTCCACGGCCGCCCGCGCCAATCGAGGGCGTTCTGCGGCGGGGGMTCGTCGTGCCCCTCGGCATGCGCGAGGATGTGGAGACCATTCTGAACGGCTTCGGCCTGCAAGAGGTGCCGCAGACGTGGCAGGTCTCAGCCGGCGATGTGGCGCTTGACCTTTCGCAAATTCGTCCGGTGATCGAGTCGGCGGATGAAACCTCACCGGATATCGATGACCTGTTGCGAGAGTTGTGCGATGATTGGCGGCTTGCGCTGAATGTCGATCCACAGACCAATGTCGACGATGCGGGGCGCGATCTGGGCATGACGCTTTGGCACGCCGTCGTCGGTGTTGACGAGATCCATGTACCAGCCGGGGTGATCGCTCCCCGGGTTCAACGGATCGGGTGCCCAGGTAATGGCATTATCGGACGTGATCCGCACATCGGCCGTCACGCTGTTCACCGTTACCGTGCGCTCTCGCAGGATCTGCTGTTGCAGCAACCCCGACCGGGCTATGGTCGGCTTGGTCCCGAGGTCCGGATCCCAGATACCGTAGAAGGTCTGCGTCTGCGCGCCGGTACTGGCGTTATCCGCACTTTCCAGGTATTTGCCGGTACCGAAGTAGATCACGTAACCTCCATTGTTGAAGTTGCCGCCGCTGTTGAACTGCGGGTGCAGCCCCACTTCAGGGTTTGTCGTAATCGGCTGCACTGTGCCGCCCGCATCCTTGGCGACGAACAACGGGCCACCGTAGGCAACGCCCCAGCTGCTCGCTGTGGTGCTGGTCACGTCGAACTTCCACAGGTTGCCGAACAGATCGCCGCCGTAGATATAGTCGATGATGCGATCGCCGTCGACATCGACCGGCGAGACCGTGGTGAGCCCGTTGGGCCGGCTGCTGCCGGTAGGATCCTGGGCGGTGCCTTGACCGGTATCGATTTTCTTGATCAGGTTGCCGTTCTGGATATTGACGAGGTAGAGCACGGCGTTGCCGGTGGAGCTGGCATCGCCGTCGGCCTCGGTGTTGTTGTAGCCGTTGCCGAACACCGCCGCCSWSGGAGGCCAAGCGGGCGTAGTACGTCGCCCGTTTGCACTCATCCTTCGACGTGAAATCGACCGTGATGGGGAGGCTGAGGAAGAGGTGGCCGAAGCCGCCGACTCCGCCGAACGCGAGGCTCCTACAGTCGAGTCCATCATCGCGAACCACGTCAAGCTTGGCGATTTCTACTTTCGCGAAGGCAAGAAGTCGGTTCGACGCAAAGTCGACGGCAATCTTGCAAGCGCCCGCGCCGCAGCCGCCAAGGTGTCGGCGTCGCTGGAAGAAGGTAGCCCATCGCCTTTCGGCTTCGCTCGACGCTCTGTCGATGAAGTGATCGTCGGTTTCCTGGAGTACTGCGAGGAGGTGCAGGGCCTGGCGCTGCGGACCGTCGAGCGCTATCGCGCCGCTCTGGAGCATCTGAGGAGATTCGCACGAATGGAGCTCGGGGGTGCTGGCGCCGAGCAGGTTACCGAGGCCTGCGTTGAAGACTTCGTCAAATGGCTCCGGCGTCAGTCAAGGTCGCGAAACGGGGCGAAGAGCGGCGCGCAGGACCGGTACACGGATTCAGGGATCCGCTTCATCCTCTGTGCCTGCAGAACGGCGTTTAACTGGGCGAGTAGAAGGAAGTACCTGCCGCCCTACGCAGAAAACCCTTTCAGCTCCTTCCCCATCGATCGGACGTTCACGAGAAAAGAGGAGCCCGAGCGCATCTTTACCGTCGAGGAGCAGCGGGCGTTCTTCCAGAGCTGCGATGAGTGGCAGAGAACGATCTTTTTGACGCTCGCAGCCTACGGACTTCGGGTGGGCGAGCTCGCCCACTTGCTGGTCTCCGACGTGCGTCTTGAGGAGGCGGTGTTCGTGATCCGTTCCAAACCGGCGATGTTCTGGAGTGTCAAGACGCAGCGAGAGCGTAGCTTGCCGATCTTGCCGGAACTCAGTGGATTGTTCGAGCGCTTGCTGGATGGGCGAGCGGAGGGGTTCCTGTTCGTGAACCGGCAGTTCAGCGACGGCAGGAAGCAAGCGCGGGAACGATTCGACTCGGCTCGGGCGTTGACCGTCCGCCTTCAAGAGCTCGCCGATGAGGCCCGTTCCGACGGCGCGTCGGGTGAGAAGGAGATCAAGCGAGTGATCACAGCGTTTTTGCGCGAGATGGGGCAGATACCCGAGAAGCGTATCCGGCAGGAGTTCATGAAGATCTCGGCCAAGATCGGTTGTCCCGAGGTGACGCGGGCGCATTCCCTGCGGCACCTATTCTCGACGCGGGCTCAAGAGCGAGGCATGAATCCTCTGCTCGTGCAGGGGATCCTCGGCCATAAGACGCTCGACATGACTTCGAAGTACACGCACTTCGGTATGGAGGCCAAACGCTCAGCGGTCAGCCAGATGCTCAAGGACGATCCGGTTCTGCGCGACTTCATCGACCCGAATTGAAAAAGCAACAGCACCTAGGATTTTGACACCGAGATTCGCTTAACGAACGAGGAGCGATGGATGAGGAGAAAGAGAAAGAGGTCTAGGACTGCGGAGGTTGAAGGGGTCGACGCCGAGGAGGAAGAGCTGCTCAGCGATGCAGAGCTGCTTGCGGCGATCTCGCAGGAGGCCCGACTCTTCCACACCCCGAGCCGCGAGAGCTTCGCCTCGGTCCCGGTGGGCGAGCACTGCGAGAACTGGCCGGTGCGCTCGAGGGAGTTTCGGCTCTGGCTCACCAAGAGGTTTTTCCAGAAGAGGCGCCGGGCTCCTTGCCAGGCGCTCCTTTCCGAGACCCTCTACCAGATCGAGGCGCGGGCCCAGTTCGGGGCGAGGCAAGAGGAGGTCTTCCTGCGCGTTGCGGGACAGCGGCGAAGGATCTCCATCGACCTCTGCGACCGCGACTGGCAGACGGTCGAGGTGACTTCGAAGGGCTGGCGGATCGTGCGGCAATCGGCGATCCGCTTCCGCCGCGCTCCCGGCATGCTCTCTCTCCCGGCACCGCGCCGTGGAGGCTCTATCAATGAGCTGCGCCCGCTCCTGAACCTCGACGCCGCTTCGGGCAAGCTCGACGACTGGTACCTTCTGGTCTCCTGGCTCACCTCGGCGCTCCGTCCCCACGGACCCTACCCGGTCCTCATCCTCGGAGGCGAGCAGGGGACGGGGAAGAGCACCGCGGCTCGGATCCTGCGACGGCTCGTGGACCCCAGCGTCGTGGCGCTCCGCCGCCCGCCTCGAGACGAGCGCGACCTCATGATCACCGCCCAAAACTCCTGGCTCGTGACCCTGGACAACCTGTCGCGGATCGGCACCCGCCTGAGCGATTCGCTCTGTACGCTCTCGACAGGCGGAGGGTTCTCGACGAGGAAGCTCTTCAGCGATTCGGAAGAGGCGCTCTTCTGGGCCGAACGCCCGGTCCTTCTCAACGGCATCGAGGATCTCGCCGAGCGCGGCGACCTGCTGGACCGAAGCCTCATTCTCACACTCCCCATGGTGCCGCCTCGAAAGCGGCTCGAGGAGGCGACCCTCTGGCGGCGCTTCGAGAGGAGCTATCCCCGGCTCTTCTCSGGCGTCCTCCRSAYSCTSAGCCGAGCSCTYCGGGAGCTTCCGCGGGTGAGGCTTCGCGAGCTSCCRCGCATGGCGGACTTCGCCCGCTGGGGGGTAGCGTGCGAGCGGGCGCTCCGCTGGCCCGAGGGGGCCTTCCTCTCGGCCTACGAGCGAAACCTCAGGGCGGCGAACGAACAGGCGATCGAGTCCCTGAGCGTCGGACCGGTGATCGTCGAGTACGTCACGAGCCAGCCCCGATCGAGCTGGGTCGGCACCTCGGGCGAGCTCCTCGAGGGACTCTGGCGCCAGGCGGGAAGGCGTACGGGTGGAGACCCCAACTGGCCGCGCACCCCGCAGCAGATGGGACAGCTCCTCAGGCGCCTCGGCGTCAACCTACGCCGCGGCGGCTTCGAGGTGCGCTACTGGCGCGAGGGGAAGCAGAGCACCCGCATGATCTCGATCCGAAAGGT
>LKGT01001022.1_pt2 | contig 28118 bp, 19 predicted proteins | sample 503861 | NCBI WGS metagenome assembly LKGT01 (sample SAMN04113194, study PRJNA297058) | marine sediment metagenome | biome: marine benthic biome; feature: marine benthic feature; material: marine sediment; isolation source: sediment sample collected at the water-sediment interface from the South......
CRAGWAYKKACKSNNTTCNAGTCYSARKAAAGCGGTCTGAGATTGGTTGCGGGGGCATGCAACAATCAAGCGCCTACATTGTTCCGAAACGTCTGACGGACGATTGCATAAGCGCGCAGCCGCCTATACCGAGCACGCATCACTACGAGAAAAATGGCAGGGCGCTAGCGCCCTGCCCTCAAGTTCAAATGTCAACTTTCTCCGCGATATCCAAGGCATCGTCTACCTCAATGCCCAAATACCTGACGGTGCTTTCAATCTTCGAATGTCCAAGGAGAAGTTGAACTGYTCGCAGATTTCCGGTTCGACGRTAGATGAGTGTAGCCTTGGTTCGCCTTAGCGAATGCGTACCAAATAGTGATGCGTCCAAGCTGACGCTACGTACCCATTGAGACACCAACCGGGCGTACTGACGGATTGTTAACGGTTGATCTGTTCCTTTTCGCCCTACAAACAAGAAATCATCGGATGTCCTGGGATTGGCTCTATTGTGATTATCGACAGCCACTCGTGTGTGCTCAGCAATCTCGAATTTGACCGGGCGGCCTGTTTTTCTCTGGCGCACCATTGCGCGGTCGATTGCATAGCCGTGCGGAGCAATATCCCCTACTCTCAATCTCACCAAATCACAGCCACGTAGCTTGCTATCGATCGCAAGATTGAAAAGCGCGAGGTCTCTGACGCGCCCATCGAGATGTAACTTGGTTCGTATCGCCCACACGTGCTTCGGCAGAAGCGGTGGTTTTTGTCCAGTCAGCTTCCTTTGTTCCAGGGCACCCTCTGAACGGTCTTATTCGCGAAAATGAACATGGTCTTTCTCCTTCTTCATTGAGGAAGACCGGATTGTCGAGGTCTTGGAGGGCAGAGTAGAATTATGTCTGCTTTGCCCCCAAAAGCGGACGTCGGGAATGTGGTCGTTGTATGTCCGCTTATGACCCTTAGCGGACATTAAGGCGGGCCGCCCTCGACGTCCGCTAATGACCCATAGCGGACATAAGACGTTCTGGGATCCCAAGACCTCTGTTCGCTGAGATCCTGCGCCTGATTGACCGTCTGCGGCCTGCTTCCTTGCCGCCATGACGGGTTCCGATTCAGAAGCATCTGGGCCTCCCGGCAGAGGAGCTACGCCTCGTGAGTGTCGAGGTGTGCCCTCTCATCACGAGATTGGCGCCGCAACGGCTTTTCAATCGAAGAAACCAGCCGACAAACCGAAGAGTTTGCCATGAATAATGCGAACCAGGACCTGGTTCGCCTTCGACAGCCGAACCTGTTACCGTATTCGGCTAGTTCGAGGTGCTATCCGGGAAATCTTGGTTTACACACGCTTCAACAGAACCGGAACGTCCGTGGTGCATTGATCACAATTTGACACGTGTGCAAAGCCGCGACGGCCGCGGGTCGTCACCTGCTGAAGATCGAGGTTGGACCCATGGGTCATATTGGACAAACGATGCAGCGATTGATCGGTATCGCCACTGTGGCGGCCGGATTGGCAGCGGCACCGTCCTTCGCCGCCGAGTACGCGATCAGCGTGTGGGCAGGCGGCTCCAACATCAACGATATTTATCGCGTCGACGCCATCGAGATGGCGGCCGACATCCTGACCCGCGAGGCGGCGATCCGCGGCAAGGACATCAAGATCACCGTCGACAAGAAGACCTATTCGGGCTGGGCCGACTTCAAGCAGGCCGTGACCCTGGCGGCCGAGTCCGCCAAAGCGCCGCACATTGTCGTCACCGGCCACGAGGACATCGCGCCCTGGGCGCAGGCCGGCATCATCCGCAAAATCGAAGATCTGGTGGACATGGATGCTTGGCCCATCAGCGACATATTCCCGAACCTCATCGAGATCWCATCGTTCGAGGGGGCGGTCTACGGGTTACCGCAGGACGCCGAGGCGCGGCCCTTCTTCTTCTGGATCCCGCATCTGAAGGAGATCGGATAYTCCGAAGCCGAGATCGCGGCCCTCCCGGATAAAGTCGCCAAGGGCGAGTACACGCTTTACGACGTGCTGGAAGACGCCAAGAAKATCCAGGACAAGGGGTTGGTGGCGGAGGGCTACGGCTTCTATCCGCGCGTCTCGAACGGCCCGGACTATTGGCAATTCTACCAGTCCTTCGGTGGCGAGATGTATGACGCCGCGAGGGGCAAGCTGGTGTTCGACAAGGCGGCGATGACTAAGTTCTATCAGTTCTTCGTCGACGCGGTCGCCAAGGGTGTAACCCGCAAGAACCACATCGGCACCGATTGGGGCCAGTGGTATTCCGAGGTCGCTTCCGGCAAGGCGGGCCTGTGGCACGGCGGCACTTGGCACTACGCTCGCTACACCGGCAAGGAGGGGCTGACCGACTTCTTCGGCAACATCCAGTTCACCCTGATCCCGGCGGGTGAGAAGGGCGGCCAACCGAATACCATAACCCACCCTATGGTTTATCTCGTGACCAACCGGGGCAGCGACGACGAGGCCTTCATCGCCGCCGAACTGGTGATGATCGCCTCAGAGCCGCGAATCAACACCCTGCACGCCATCAAGTCGGCGCATCTCGGTATCGCCAAGTCGCAGATGTCGATCGGGCTGTACAGCAACGACCGCTGGACCAGCGAGGCGACCAAGCGTCTGCTTCCGTACGCCAACGCGATGCCGAACCACACCGGGTTCGGTAAGTACTGGACCGTGATGTGGAACGGTCTGAAGGCGGCCTGGACCGGCCAGAAGAGCGCTCAGCAGGCGGCCAATGATGCCGAGGCCGAGCTCAAGAACACGCTCGGCGATGCGATTGTCATACGCTGACGGCCGAGACCACGTCGGGCGACGGCCTTGGTCGTCGCCCGATACGGGTCCAACAGGCCGCGCTCGGAGAACCACATGACTCGCACCCAATGGCTGGGAGCCTTGTTCCTGGCGCCAGCGGTCATCTTCGTCATGTTGTTCTTCCTCGCCCCCGTCATGCTGACCGGCGTCTTCGCCTTCACCAACATGAGCACGGCGACCGGGATCGGCAGCGGCGTCCATCGGGTAACGCCCTCCATCCTGAAGGAACTGGCCGCCAAGGGCATGGACCGCGAGGCGGTTGAGACTCTCTCTCGCGCGACCTTCCGGGTCGACTCCAGGTCGATCGCCCGRGCGMGGCAGGCKGGWCAGGATCCGGCCTTTCTCGCCGAATTGGAGCRGCGCYATGGCGGCCAGAGCTTCGACGGACGCCGTGCGTTCGAACGSGCCCTGAAGCGGCTCAGSGCYCGACCGCGGTCCGTGCGGGCGCTGAAACAGGCGGCCGCGCATTTCGAGCTAAACATTCTGAACCGCTCCTTCGAGACGCCGCAGGCGCTGGTCGCCGCGATTTTGGAGGCCGGAATCACYCTTTCGACAGAGGACCGCACCGCCCTGGTTGCCGCCAGCTATACCGGCTGGACCTGGACCACCGACAACTTCCGCCGGATGGTGGGCAGCGAGGATACCGCGACGGTGCTCGTCAACACGATCATCTACGTGTTCTTCACGCTGATCCTGTTCAACATCGGCTTCGCCCTGGTCCTGGCGATCAGCACCTTCTATCTGCCAAAGGCGCAGGCAACCGTGATCCGGGCGATCTGGTTCCTGCCGCGCATCTCGCCCCCGGTGCTGTACGTCCTGCTGTGGAAATGGCTCGCCTGGGATACCGGGTTTCTCAGCGCCGTGCTTGCGGTCTTTGACGTCGAGGCGCGGAACTGGATGCTCGACACCTCGGTGAACGCCTGGGTCTTCGTCGTCCTGATCAACGGGTTCGTCGGCGCGTCCATGGGCATGATCCTGTTCTCCAGCGCGATCCGCGCCATCCCGCAGCYGTTGTTCTGGGCAAGCCARGTCGACGGYGCGTCACGCTGGCAGCARGTCCGACGGATCATCCTGCCGCAGCTCCGTTGGCCGATCCTGTTCGTCACCAGCTAYCAGACCCTCTCSCTGCTCACCTCCTTCGAGTACATYTTGCTCTCCACCGATGGCGGSCCCGGATCGTCGACCGAGGTCTGGGCGCTCGCKGCCTATCACACCGCGCTCAACAACTACACCGGCAATCTCGAATACGGCTACGGTGCGACGCTTGCGCTGGTGCTGGTGGCGATCGGCGTGGTGCTGTCGCTCGCCTATCTGCGGATCTTCAACTTCGACGCCCTCGTGGCACGGCCCAGGATTGAAACGTGAGAGGGAGAGACCGATGAGCACGGCCCCTCGGACCTGGCCGATCCTTCTGTTCCTGGGCCTCGCCTCGGTGCCGTTGGTTCTAATGTACATCTATCTCGTAATCGACACCGTCACCGACGCGCCGCCGGGCAGCATGGTGCCGGACCGGGTCACCGTCGAGCACTGGCGCTTCCTGTGGCAGGATATTCCGGGCAAGGCGAACATCTGGCTGGTCACGCTCAACACTTTCGTGTTCGCCACGGCGACCTCGGCGATCGTGCTGGCCGTGTCGTCCACCGCCGGTTACGCACTGTCCCGGCTCAACCTCCCGTTCCGCCGCTTCTTCTTGGCCGGCGCGCTGATCCTGCACGCGTTCCCGACCATCACGCTGATCGTCGCGATCTTCCTGATCCTGCAGATGGTCGGCCTGTACAACACGTTGATCGGCGTGATCCTGGTCAAAGCGTCACTCGAACTGCCGCTCGGCATCTGGATTATGAAGGGCTTCTACGACACCGTGCCCTGGGAGATAGAGATGGCCGGAATCCAGGACGGAGCGGACCGTTTCACGGTCTGGCGCCGGCTGGTGTTGCCCCAGGTGAAGCCCGGCTTGCTGGCGCTCGGCGTGTTCTCGTTCCTGGCTGGATGGAGCGAATTCATTCTGCCGCAGGTGCTGGCACCGGATAACCGGGTGCAGGTGCTRTCGGTCTATTTGGCCKCGCTGATYGCCGACGACCAGAGCTTCGACTTCAATCTCTTCAAGTCGATYGGGCTGTTCTACGYGATCCCKGTGATSGTTCTCTACCTGATCTTCCARGACAAGCTGATGAACATCTWCGGCGGRRGGAGYAAGGGCTGATGCGCATAYTGCTCGAGGGCTTCACCAAGCGGTTCGGGGACGTCACGGTCATCGAGRACATGAACCTGGAGRTCCGCGACGGCGAGATGCTRGCGCTGCTCGGGCCGTCSGGCTGYGGCAAGTCGACCACGCTGTTCGCCATCTGCGGCMTCCACGGCGTCGATGGSGGGCGCATCCTGTTCGGMGATGAGGAYGTGACCSRCACGCCGCCSCAGGCGCGYAATGTCRGCGTKGTRTTCCAGTCCTACGCGCTCTACCCGCACATGACGGTCTTCMAGAACATTTCCTTCCCCTTGGAGATCAAGCACGACGACAAGGCGCAGATCCGGGCCAAAGTGAAGGAGGTGGCGCACCTGATGCACATCGAACCGCTGTTGGACCGCCTGCCGGCACATCTCTCCGGCGGTCAGCAGCAGCGCGTGGCGCTTGCCCGAGCGCTCGTGCGCCGGCCGAGCGTGCTGCTTCTGGACGAGCCGCTGGCCAATCTGGACGCCCGGCTGCGTCTGGAGATGCGCGCCGAAATCAGACGCCTGCAGCTGGAGACCGGCATCACCGCCGTGCTGGTCACCCACGACCAGGTGGAGGCGATGAGCATGAGCGACCGCATCGCCATCATGGACAGCGGCGTGATCCATCAGATCGCATCACCGAAGGACATGTACGACAATCCCGTCAACGCATTCGTCGCCGCGTTCCTTGGCAATCCGCCGATCGCCTTCCTGGAGGGCGAGGTGAGCGACGGACGATTCACGACGCCGACTAGGTCGGTTGCCATCACTCTTCCGGCTGCGATGACCGGCCTTTGCGCCGGCCGGCGAATTCAGATCGGTGTGCGGCCCGAATTCGTCACCGCCGACCCCAAGGGCGAGGTCGAGGCGGAAGTCGCGTTCGTCGAGACCCAGGGCCGCGAGAACCTCTACGACCTGAAGCTCGCCGATGGCGGCGTGCTGCGCTCGATCCAGCCGGCGCGCGACGACATCCGCGTCGGCGACCGGCTGCGTTGGCGGATCGCGACGGAGCAGGTCATGGTCTTCGACGACCAGGGGCTCCGCCTGTGAGCACGGCGCTCGCGACATGGGACAAGCCATGGCGCGCTGGGCGGGCCCCGTTGCCGTTGGCGATTGTCAAGGGCGGAGCAATAATGTGCCGGCGGGGCGGAGTAAGATTGGACCACTTGGTATGATGCCACGCGAGGTATCGCGGGTTGTCCCGGTAGTCCATAGGAAGGACCCGCACGCTGCGGAGTGCCCCCACGAGGCTGACGCAGCAGCGCGCGTGGGAGGGACCATGCGACAGAAAAGCTCAAGAATGGGCTGGCGTTGCCGGGACGCCCCCACAAGCCTGAGTAGGTGAAACTTCTTGCAGCTTTCGGGTGCTGCGTCCGTTGGCTTCCTGACAGCCCGGGCCCATGCAGGTGCAGTTTTGGAGATGCAAGAGCGAACGAATGACGGGCGGTCCGGGAACTCCGACCTCATCACCCTATTCCTGTGCGGTGACGTGATGACGGGGAGGGGGATCGACCAGGTGCTTCCCAATCCCAGCGACCCCCGCCTTTGCGAGCCGTATGTGACCTCCGCGGTCGGATACGTGGAACTCGCCGAAATGGCGAACGGCCCGATTCCCAAGCCGGTGGACTTTTCTTATGTTTGGGGAGACGCCCTGGAGGAGTTGCGAGACCTACGGCCGGATGTGCGGATAATCAACCTGGAGACAAGCGTAACGAAAAGCGAAGACTGCGTTCCGAAAGGCATAAACTACAGGATGAATCCGGAGAACATCGCCTGTCTGACGGTGGCAGAAATAGATTGTTGTGTTCTTGCCAACAATCACATTCGGGACTGGGGCGACTCAGGACTTTTGGAGACATTGGAAACGCTGGAATCCGTAAACGTGAAGAGCGTTGGTGCGGGCCGGAACGTCGAACAGGCGGAGCGCCCAGCGGTAATGGAGGTTGCTGGCAAGGGACGGGTGATCGTTTTCGCGTTCGGATCGGTGACGAGCGGAATCCCTCGGGAATGGGCTGCCGCGAAAGACAGGCCCGGCGTGAATCTGCTCGAGGAGCTCTCAGATCGGACCGTCCGTCGTGTCGCCGAAAATGTGCGGGAGGTGAAACGGCCCGGCGACATTGTCATAGCGTCTATCCATTGGGGAGCAAACTGGGGTTACCAGATTCCCCACGACCAAACGGAGTTTGCGCACAAGCTGATCGAGGATGGAGGCGTCGACGTCATCCATGGTCATTCTTCTCACCATGCGAAAGGCATCGAGGTCTACAGGGAGAAGCCGATCCTCTATGGGTGCGGTGATTTCGTGAACGATTACGAAGGCATCGGTGGCTATGAAGAGTATCGACATGATCTGGCCTTGATGTACTTCCTGGGTATCCGCGCCTCGAACGGAAGGCTCGCCCATCTTGAGATGACACCACTTCAGAAAAGGAAGTTTCGACTGAATCGCACATCCCGGAAGGATTCAGAGTGGTTGCGGGCCAGCTTGGATGCAGAAAGCAGGAAGTTCGCCACGGGGGTGGAACTGAAAGAGGACAATACTCTGAGCGTCATATGGAGGCGGGGCGGCGGATGAACCCGTTTCGACACCTGCTCCAGATCGGTGTCACTTAGGGTGATTTTGGATAATTTCGGACTTCCAACACGCGTCCTTGGGTCCGCTCCTGGCTATTAGCGGACATTCACCCACACAGTGATTTACGTCCGCTTTACCCCGCAAAGCAGACCAATCTCAGGGCCGGTGCTAAGGTCCGCTAATGACCCTTAGCGGACATTGGCCGTGAAAATGCCCATAGCCGTTTGAAATCGAGAGATCAGGCCTCCGGCATGAATTGGCCGGCCTTGTCAAACACCTCGGCGTCCACGACATATCCTCCGCGGTGGGCTGTTTTCGTTGTCTTTTGTATGGGTTTACGGCGAAGCCGAACCCCGCGCAAGCGCGAACGGGGGTACGTGTTCCATGCCCTAAAAGGTGATGATCTGGCGCACCACCTCGCCGTCCGCAAGGGCATCGAAGCCCACATTGATGTCGTCGAGCGCGATCTTGGAACTGATCAACGCGTCCACTGGCAGCTTGCCCTGTCGAAAGAGCTCGATGTAAAGCGGGATGTCGCGCCCGGGCACGCAGCTTCCCAGGTACGAGCCCTTTATGGTGCGTTCTTCGACGACCATGTTGACGTGCGAGATTTGCATCTTGTGTTCCGGGTGCGACAGGCCGCTAGTGACCGTGGTGCCGCCACGCCGGGTGATGGCGTAGGCGAGCTCCATGGCTTCGACCCGGCCGACGCACTCGAACGCATAATCGACGCCGCCACCGGTGGCGTCCCGCACCTGTTCGATTACGTCGTCGGCGCCGGCGTCGAAGACGTCGTCGGCACCGAGTTCCCGGCCCAGGTCCAGCTTGTGCGGCAGCGTATCCAGCCCGACGATCCTGGCCGCTCCGACGGCCTTGGCGCCGAGGAGCGCGGCGAGCCCGGTGCCGCCGAGACCAACCACGGCGACGGAGCTGCCGGCCGGTACCTTGGCGGTATTGAACACTGAGCCGACGCCGGTGATGACGGCGCAACTGAACAGTGCCGCCTGGTCCAGCGGCAGTTCCGGGTCGATCTTGACCAGTGATTTRCGGGACGTCACCGCCGCCTCGGCAAAGCACGAGACACCGACGTGGTGATAGATGTAGTCSCCATCCCGATGAAGACGCCGGCCCCCACYCAGAAGCGTGCCGGCGACGTTGGCGGCCAKCCCCGGCTCGCAGATCGCGGGCCGCCCTTCCRAGCAAGGCTCGCAGACGCCACAGGAGGGCATGAACACGAACACCACGTGGTCKCCACGGGCCAGGTCGTCGACCCCGGCGCCGAYGTCCTCGACGACGCCGGCGCCCTCATGCCCCAGGGCCATCGGCAAAGRCCGTGGGCGCACACCTTCCAACRCCGAAAGATCGGAATGACATATCCCGGCGGCGGTCACCCGGACCAGGACCTCGCCCTCCTCGGGCGGGTCGAGGTCGATCTCCTCGATCTTCAAGGGCTTGGAATCGGCGTAGGGACGATCCAGCCCCATCTTGTGCAGCACGGCGGCCTTGATCTTCATGGTTGGTGCCTCCCCGGTATCTTTTAATCGTTGCCGCCCATGGTAACGCTCAAAGGCGTCGATCCCAAGCGTGGCTAGACCTACCGGCCAACGGCTCTATAGGAGCCAAGCCGTCAGCCGATCCGCGAGAAGCATTTATGTGGGAAAAGAGGAATTCGACCTTCGGATGATGTGGTCGCTAAGGCCCTATCCAGAGCCTTTCCTGTCAGTTGGTCACTGACTTCCGGTTATGGCTATAAGCGGACCTTTGGCTTGGCCGTGATTCACGTCTGCTTTGCCCCCGAAAGCGGACATCCGGCCAGATACGAAAAATGTAATTTTGGGCGAGCCCCTGAATGTCCGCTTTCGGGGTAAGAGCGGACATTAAATCTCATGCCTCGGAATGTCCGCTAATAGCCAAAAGCGGACATTCGGACAGGACAGTTATAGTTCCGAAACTTCCTTAAGATCACCGGTAATTAATGTTAGCCTAACAGCGCTCGATCACTTCATTTGGGGGGATCAATTGAACATTCCGAGACCAATTTTCCATGCCTTACTGGGCGTTGGCGTTTTTGTGTTGAACGCCCTGCCCGCGTTCTYCGYGTCGGCTGAKTTTCTCGAAATYSMACTMCCGGATGGCTCCGACATWGATACCTACCTYTACAAGCCKTSGGGAAARGGGCCGTATCCRGCCGTCATCGTCCTCCCGGTCAGGGGTGGCATGAACGAKTATTCCAAGGAWTTYTCYKMWGAGCTWTCCGGCGCYGRYTAYGTMACTCTAACYGTAAATTWTAGAACTGGARSCGGTTGGSCYGATGCCAAAATCGGAGCCRCCTACGATTATCTGCAAAAWCTTCCCGARGTTGRCCMTGAACGAATAGGYATTGTCRSTTTTTCCAARGGAGGGGARTTKGGGTTARATACTATTATCGAKTGGGGCAATGGCTACSCTCCRAGGCCAGTCCGGGCAATGATCTCATATTACTTGGGCAGCCATCTTCGATTTCCTCATTCGGACGACCCGCCCATCCTCTTTCTCCACGGCGATAAGGATGACAGAACTCAATGGCAAGAAATTGTAGCCTTTTGCGAGGAGAGCCGAAAAGAAGGCAGGGTGTGCGATTACAAGATATACAAGGATACGACGCACTCATTTACTCATAGTTCTGGTGGTCGTCATGGAGTGTACGACTTTCATGCTGAACGTGATGCCTACAAACGAGCCGTCGCCTTTCTGAACAAATATCTGCGGGATGCACCAATTCAATGAATGTCCGCTTTGGGTCATGTGTGGACATCAGCACCGGCCCTGAGAATGGTCTGCATTGCGGGGTAGAGCGGACATCGCCACGCGCAACACCACTTAATGAGTCCACGACCTACCCCCCGCCCCGCCGGAAGGCGCGGTCGAACAGGGCCACGGCGGCGGCCGCCTCGGCCTCGGTGTAGCCGCGATACTCGAGCTTGACGCGGGTCACCGGCAGGGTCAGGAGCGCGATGCGGCGCTCGGTGGTTTCCGAGAGGGTGATCTCCAGCCGCCGCGGGCCGTCTTCCACCACCATCCGGTGGCCGTCGACCGTGTGCTCCCGGCCGTCCAGCGCCCGGGGCAGAATGCGCAGGAAGTCGGCGTGGGTGATCGCCATTTCCTTCTCGACGACGATCGTTCCGGCCATGGCGGCGAACGCCACGCCCCTCACCCGCCGGCCACCGGCGGCCAGATGGCGAGCACGTCGTTCTCCTTCAGCGCCAACGACTCCCGCTTGCCGGGCTCGACGTAAACCCCGTTGACCAGCACCAGGTGGCAGTACTCCCGGGGCAGGTTCAGGCTGTCCATGATCGTTACCGGGGTGGCGCCGTCGGCGACCTCGAGGGCCGCCTGGTTGTCGGCGGCGCCGGGCGGCAGGTACGTGCCGAGCAGGGCGAACAGCTTGACCGTCACCTTCATGCCGGCAGGCTGCAGGCGATGTAGGCTTCCAGGATGCGGTGCGGATCGGCGATCAGCTTTTTCTTCCATGGGCCGAGGCGTATCCGGGTCTGGATGAGGCCGCGGATGACCCCGACGTGATCCGTGCGCCCCAGGCTGAGGGCGCCGACCAGGCGGTCGTCCTCGAACTCGAGCCGCATGTACTTGAAGTTGGCCTCGTCCACGGCGGTGGCGGAGTCGCCGCCGTCCGTACCGGCCCAGCGGCCGAACGAGCACGAAATCAGCCCAACCGTGTCGAGGACGTTCATGATCAGGCTGCCCCTGTACGCGGCCGGCCGGCCGGCCATGTTGAGGGCGGCGATGCGGCCGTGGTCGGCGGCCGTGGTCTGGATGGCGTGGACCGACCAGCCGCCGGTCGAGATGTCCGGCCCCTGGGCCGCGTCGCCGGCGGCGAATATGGTGTCCACGTTGGTCCTGAGCTGTTCGTCCACGAGCACGCCGACGTCGGTCTTGACGCCGCTGCCGGCGAGGAAATCCATGTTCGAGCGCACGCCGGTGGCGACCACCACCAGTTGCGCCTTCAGCTTGTCGCCGCCTTCCAGCACCACCCATTTGTCGCCGGAGCCGCCCGCCGCGGGCTCGACGCCGGTCACCCGGGCCTCGGTCAGCACGCGAACGCCCTTTTCCCCGCACCACCGCTTGATCATGGCGCCGCCGGTTGCGTCCATCATGCGCGGCACCATGCGGTCCTCGGCCTCGACCACGGTCAGGTTGACGCCGCGTGCCGCCAGGGACTGCAGGATGATGCAGCCGATGAACCCCGCCCCCATCAGCACCACGTCGGCGCCGGGCTTGGCCAACTTGGCGATGGCGCGGGCGTCGGCGAGGGTCCAGCAGTGATGGACGCCATCTGCGTCCAGCCCGGGCACCGGCGGCTTGACGGCACTGGCGCCGGTGGCCACCAGAAGGCGGTCGAAGGCGAGGGATTCCCCGCCCTCCAGGGTGAGACGCCCGTCCGCGGCCGCCACCGCCYSGGCSCGSSCCTGGACCACACGGATGCCCAGRTCCYGGTAATGGTTGGCGGTCTTGCGGAKATGGGTGCCSGCCTCGTCGATCATGCCGGTCAGGTAGTAGGGAAKGGCCATGCGCGAATAGGGCGGCYCGGGCTCGTCGCCGACGASGACCACWTCTGAGTCCGGGTCGAGCCGGRCCAGGGTCTCGGCGGCGATGACGCCGGCCGGCCCGGCGCCGACGATCACGTGTTGCATGGCTTGTCCGCGCCTACAGCGCCAGCCGGTCAAGGGTCTCGYTGGTGGGCACGCCGTCGGGCGTCCACCCGCGCAGCTCGTAGTATTCGGGCAGCATCTTGTCGAGCCCGCTGACCAGCCCCTTGGCCGGACCKGTCTTGGCGGCGTCCTTGAGGAGRCGCTTGGGCAGGGTGTCGTCCTTGCCGGTGAAGCCCGCGTCCAGGTTGAACTTGCGYTCCAGGTTCCAGATGCGCTCGCCCAACTCKAGCAGGGTCTCGGTCGACCASTCSCCCTCGCAGGCGGCGTCGATCTGGGGCGCGATGTCGTCCATGGTCCAGGCAAACGTGGTGAACACGCAGATCCCCGCCGAATCGACCACCGCGGTCGCGTCCTGGAAGGCCTTGACCAGGCCGGCCTTGCCGTCGGTGACCAGGGGGTCGGTCTTTTCCGGCACGCCCAGGATCTCSGAGGCCACCGTGTAGSYGCGCAGATGGCAGGCGCCCCGGTTGGCCGTGGCGTAGCCCAGCCCCATGCCCTGGATGCCGCGCGAATCATAGGCCGGGAACTCCTGGCCCTTGACCTGCATGGCCATTTCCGGATGGCCGTACTTCTCGCACAGGAGCTTGGATCCCTGGCCGATCTCGGCGCCGAAGCCCTCGCCCTTGCCGGTCAGCTCGGCGAGGTCGGTCAGCGCCCTGGCCGAGCCGAAGGTGAGCTCGATGCCGCCGGTTTCCTTGGTCGTGATGGCGCCGGCCTCGAACAGCTCCATGGCGGCGGCGACGGTGGCGCCGAACGAGATGGGGTCGAAGCCCTGCTCGTTGCAGATGAAGTTGGCGAACGTCATCGCGTCGAGATCGTCGACGCCGGTGGCGGCGCCSAGYGCCCAGGCGGCCTCGTACTCCAGGCCGCCCGAGGCGATCTGGTACTGGGGCCGGTCGACCACCGTGTARTGGGTGCGRTCGATCGCCGACACCCGGCCGCAGGCGATGGTGCAGCCGAAGCAGGCGGCGTTGGTGATCAGGTTGGCCTTGCCGTCGCTGGAGCGTATTTTGGCCATGGCCTCGGCGGAGATGTCGTTGGCGCTCTCGAACATTACCTCCCGGTGGTTGCGCGTCGGCAGCGCGCCCACCTCGTTGATCACGTTCATCAGCACCTGGGTGCCGAAGGTRGGCAGKCCCTCGCCGGTGACCGCGTTCTCGGCCAGGATCTTCTTGCCCGCCMGGGTCACCTCCATGAAYYTCTTGTAGTCGTCCACCTGGACGCCCAGGGTGCCGCGGATGGCCACCGCCTTGAGGTTCTTCGACCCCATCACGGCGCCGACGCCGGAGCGCCCGGCGGCCCGGTGCATGTCGTTGATGACGCCGGCGAACTTCACCCCCTTCTCGCCGGCGACGCCGATCGAGGCGACCCGGATCWGGGGRTCCTGGTGCTTGGCCTTGATGCCTTCCTCGGTRTCCCAGACCGAGGTTCCCCAGAATTCCCCGGCGTCCAGGAGYTCGGCCCGGCCGTTCTGGASGAACAGGTAGACCGGGSTYTYGGCCTTGCCCTCGAAGATGATCATGTCGTAGCCGGCGTTCTTCATCTCGTTGCCGAAGAAGCCGCCCGAATTGGAGCACGCGATGGCCCCCGTCAGCGCCCCCTTGGTGATCACCGAATAGCGCCCCGCCGTGGAGGCGCAGGTGCCGGTCAGGGGCCCGGTGGCCATGATCATCGTGTTCCCGGGCGCRAGCGGGTCGACCGTGGGGTCGACYTCCTCGACCAGGTACTTSGTCGCCAGGCCGCGCTGGCCCAGGTATTTGCGCGCCCACTCCATGTTCAGGGGCTCGTCCGCGCACGTCCCCTTGCCCAGGTCGACGCGCAGGATTTTCCGTGTCCAAGCCATGATGMTCTCYCCGCTTACGCTTGCGCCTGGGTGCCGGCGTCGGTCCTGGCGGCCCACTGGCGCATCCTGTCSAGGCCGGTCCAGTCGGCGTCGATGAAGGTGATCGCCTGGGTSGGGCAGGCCTTGGCGCATTCCGGGTCGCCGCCGCASAGGTCGCACTTCATCACCTTGCCGGTGTCGTGGTTGTAGTTCACGGTGCCGAACGGRCASGCRATGGTGCACACCTTGCAGCCGACGCASAGCGCGTCCGAGATCACCTTGGCCCCGGTCGCCGCGTCCACCGAGATGGCGTCCACGGGACACGCCTGCATGCACCAGGCCTCGTCGCACTGGGTGCAGGTGTAGGGCACGAACCGGCCCTGGTCGTGGAAATTGAACACCTTGATCCGCGATTTGGCCGGATTGAATATGCCCTCGTTGTCGTACGAGCACGCCAGCTCGCACTGCAGGCACCCGGTGCACTTGCCCGGATCGATGTGGAGCGATTTCATCATCAGGAAAACCTCCCCGTTGGACGAATTCAGGGGACGGAAAGGAAAGCCCCGAGGCGCAAACTGGCAACGCCCCGGCCGGGGACGTCGGGCGCGGCACGGCGGTGATCGCCGGCCGCCGCGGCCCGGACCGTGCAGGGTGACCCCGTCTCCCTCCCTCTCGCCGGTTATTCGTTGGCGCGCGCTTGTGCGCCGCCCCTACTTTAGCACCCGTCCGGGCGACCGGCGCAACCCCAATTTTCGCGGGGGTACCCTAGCGGAATGGTGAAGAACAGTCATATGCCGCGAAGGGAGCGCGATCGGGCATTCGACGGGCATGGCGACGATGCCGATGCCGGTGCGCATCGACGAGTCGCAGATTTCCGATTCTTGGTATTAGCTCATAAAGAGCGCTGGCGTTGGAACTGGAACTTAGCCCACCGATGTCCACACATGACCCTTAGCGGACATTCACTAAATTGAGCTTTTGAGGAGGCTAAAAACCAGGGGTTTACGGAGAGCCCATTAAAAATCAATTGGCGCCGGAGTACCGTGGTGCCTCACCAAGGCGCTCAAACAGCTTCGCGGTGCTTATCACCCGGAGAAACACTACAGGCGCGGTTTGCGCAACAACCGATACTCCGATCCGCCGTCGCCGCCCTCTCATGGGTCAGCGCGAGCGCAGTTTCGGATCGAGGGCGTCGCGCAGCGCGTCGCCGAACAGGTTGAACCCGAAAACGGCGATGCTGATGGCGACACCCGGCCACACCGCCAACCACGGCGCGCTCTCGGCATACTCCTCGGCGCCACCCTGCAGCATAAGCCCCCACGCCGGTGTCGGTTCCGCGACACCGAGGCCCAAATAACTCAACGACGCCTCCAAAAGGATGGCGTGGCCGACGAAGGTCGAGAACATGATCAGGAACGGCGCCATGACGTTCGGCACCATGTGGCGGAGGATGATCCTGGCGTGGCCGAAGCCCAGCGCGCGCGCCGCATCCACATAAGGCAACTCGCGGATGGCCAGCGCGTTGGAACGCACCACCCGCGCGCACTGCGGGATGAAGGGAATGGTGATGGCGATGATGACGTTTTCCAGCCCGGGCCCGAAAATGGAGACGATGGCCAGCGCCATGATGATCAGCGGGAATGCCAGGAACACGTCCATGACGCGCTGGAACAACAGGTCGAAACGGCCGCCGAAGTAGGCGCTGGAAACGCCCAGGACCAAGCCGGTCACGGAGCCCATGGTCGCCGCCGCGAAACCGACCAGCAACGCCGTCCTGGCGCCATAGATGATTCGGGTCAGCACGTCGCGGCCGAACTGGTCGGTGCCCATCCAATAGACGGAGTCGGGCGGCAGCAGCATATCCTCGAATTTGTTGAGAACCGGATCGTGGGGCGCAATCAGATCGGCCAAAGCGGCTACCAGGAGCATCGCCACGACGACAGTGAACCCGGCGGCGCCCAAGGGATACTTTCGGATCCAGCCGCGCGCGAGAACCGGCCACGGCTTTCGTGGAACGGCTGCGTCGAATTCCGCCTCGACGGGAGCTTCCGATGCGACGGCCATCATTAAATTCCCTCAACCCTGCCGATACGCGTGGCCATGCCCCTGAAAGCGGACACTTGGAAGGTGGTCGCTGCACGTCTCATTCTGACCCACAGAGGTCATTCAGGCAGACCCGCTTTGCGAAGCGCATCGAGATAGCGCTCGCGATCATCGGGGTTCTCGTAAGGTAGAGTTCGGGCCGCTGTACCCAGCCACGTCGGCATAGAGGATCGCGGTCAACTTGCGTGTGACGGTCTCTTCGGCCATGCGCCCCCCCAGCACCGAGAACGGTCCTGCCAAAGCTTAGCGGCCTTCGGCGGAAGAATCTATTGCGGCGGCGGCACCGGCGGGGCGGCTTGTACGCCAATCCGGGAATTAGAGAACGGCCTCGGCTATAAGCGGACCTCGGCGGGGCAAGGCTAAGACCTGATCACAAGGCGATTAAAGGGTACACGCCCTAAAACCTGAGCGGCTTGACCCGCACCACGTGGGGCAGGGCGCGCACCTTTTCCAGCACGTCTTCGCCGGGGTCCTGGTCGACCTCGATCAGGGTGATGGCGTCGCCGCCGGGCGCGCTGCGGCCCAGGTTGAACGTCGCGATGTTGATGCCGGCGTCCCCCAGCGTCGTGCCCAGCGCCCCGATGACCCCGGGCTTGTCGCGGTTGGTGATGAACAGCATGCGGGGCCCGAGCGCCGCGTCCATGGAAATGCCCTTGATCTCGACGATGCGGGACTTTTCGTCGGTGAAGAGCGTCCCCGCCAGGCCGCGGGTCTGGGTCTCGGTGGTCACCGTGAGCTTGATCAGGGTCTGATAGGCGCCGGCGCGCTCGCGGGTGACCTCGGTGACGGCGATGTTGCGCTCCCGGGCGATGGCCGGGGCGCTGACCATGTTGACCGATTCCAGCAGCGGCGACAGCAGGCCCTTGAGCACCGCGGCGGTCAGCGGCTTGGTGTTGAGTTCCGCGGCATGGCCCTCGTATTCGATGGTGACCGCCTTGATCGCGGTTTCCGTCACCTGTCCGGCGAAGCTGCCGAGCTGCTCGGCCAGGGTCATGTACGGCCGCAGCCGGGGCGCCTCCTCGGCGCTGAGGGACGGCATGTTGAGGGCGTTGACCACGGCCCCGGTGAGCAGGTAGTCCGCCATCTGCTCGGCCACCTGGATGGCCACCTTGTCCTGGGCCTCCGTGGTGGCGGCGCCGAGATGGGGCGTCGCCACCACCTGCTCCATGCCGAACAGAACGTTCTCCGTCGCCGGCTCCTCGGCGAAAACGTCGAGCGCGGCGGCCGCCACGTGGCCGCTTTCCAGGGCCGCCTTCAGGTCCTCTTCGACGATCAGGCCGCCGCGGGCGCAGTTGACGATCCTGACGCCCCGTTTCATCCGGGCGATGGCGTCGGCGTCGATGATGTCGCGGGTGGCGTCGGTCAGCGGCGTGTGCAGGCTGACGAAGTCCGAGCGCCCGAACAGCGCCTCCAGGTCCACCTTCTCCACGCCCAGGTCCTGGGCGCGCTCGGCCGACAGGTACGGGTCATATGCGATCACCCGCATCTTCAAGCCCTGGGCACGGTCGGCGACGACGGAGCCGATGTTGCCGCAGCCGATGATGCCGAGGGTCTTGCCCGTCACCTCGACGCCCATGAAGCGCAGCTTCTCCCACTTGCCCTGGTGGGTGGAGGCGTTGGCCTGGGGGATCTGCCGGGCCAGCGCCAGGATCATGGCGATGGCGTGCTCGGCGGCGGTGATGGCGTTGCCGAACGGCGTGTTCATCACGACGACGCCGCGCTGGGTGGCGGCGGCGATGTCGATGTTGTCGACGCCGATGCCGGCGCGGCCGATGACCTGCAGGCTGTGGGCCGCCTCCAGCAGGTCGACGCCGACCTTGGTGGCCGAGCGCACGACCAGGCCGTCATAGGGGCCGATGCGGGCCTTGAGCGCGTCCGCCGCCAGGCCCGGCTCGACGTCCACCGCGATGCCGCGCTCGGCGAGGATCTCCGCCGCCCGGGGGCTCATCTGCTCGGTGATCAGGACCCGTACCATGACCCTTATATTACCTCACCTTTTACCTCACCCGCTGGCCGCAACGTCCGCCGTCACCGCCGCATAGGCCCAGTCCAGCCACGGGAACAGGGCCTCCAGGTCGGCCCTTTCCACGGTGGCGCCGGCCCACAGCCGCAGGCCCGGCGGCGCGTCGCGATAGGCGCCGATATCGAAGGCCACCCCTTCGTCCTCCAGGAGACCGGTGATGCGCTTGGCGGCCGCCGCCCTGTCCTCGGGTGCGCGCCGCGCGAACGGCCCGCCGGCGAGCTTCAGGCACACCGACGTGCACGACCGGGTGGCCGGATCGGCGGCCAGGAAGTCCACCCACGGCGTGCGTCCGACCCACCCGGCGATGGCCTGGGCATTGGCCTCGGCGCGGGCGATCAGCGCCGGCAGTCCGCCGATGGTCTTGGCCCACTCGAGGGCGTCCAGCGCATCCTCCACCGCCAGCATGGACGGCGTGTTGATGGTCCGGCCTTCGAACAGGGCGTCGATCAGCGTGCCGCCCTCGGTCAGGCGGAAGATCTTGGGCATGGGCCAGGGCGGAGTGTGGCTTTCCAGCCGCTCGACGGCGCGGGGACCGAGGATCAGCATGCCGTGCTGGCCCTCGCCGCCCAGGACCTTCTGCCAGGAATAGGTGACCACGTCGAGCTTGTCCCAGGGCAGGTCCATGGCGAAGACGGCYGACGTGGCGTCGCAGATGGTCAGGCCCTGGCGCGYMGAMGGAATCCACYCGGCGCCGGGGACGCGGACGCCGGACGTGGTGCCGTTCCAGGTGAACACCACGTCGCGGGAGAAATCCACCTGGGACAGGTCCGGAAGCGCCCCGTAGTCGGCCCCGAGSACGCGCACGTCTTCGAGCCTGAGCTGCCCGGTCACGTCSGCGGCCCAGAGRGAGCCGAAACTCTCCCACGCCAGCATGTCGACGCCGCGCGCACCGAGAAGGGACCACAGSGCCATCTCCATGGCGCCGGTGTCCGAGGCGGGCACGATGGCCATGCGGTGGCCGGCGGGCAGGCCGAGGATGGCCGAGGATTTCCCGATCACGGCGGCCAGCTTGGCCGTGCTGGCGGCGCAGCGGTGCGAGCGGCCGACAACGGCCCCGGCAAGGGCTTCAAGCGACCAGCCGGGGTGCTTGGCGCAGGGACCCGAGGAAAATTGGGGTCTGGCGGGACGGACGTCCGGCCGCAAGGGCGTGTTCACGGTCGAGTCTCCCTTCCTTGCAGAAGGGTCGCGGCCCGTTGGGGGGCCGTGGCCCGCCGCGCTTATATCGGGCCTGCCCGACCACGTCAATCGGGGACGCGGGGCACGGACGAACGGCTGACTACGGGTTGGGCGCCGTGAGGCCGGGATCGGAGCCGCCGCGGGCGCCGCCGGAGGAGGTACTAAGCCCGGGTTGCCACGCGTTTGGACGGCGCGGCGATTTCGGTCAGGAATTCGGCAACGCCGTCGGCGGGGAGCGGGTGGCTGTAATAGAACCCCTGAACCTCGTCGACGCCGTAGGCACTGAGGATACTCACCACGTCCCCGGTCTCCACCCCTTCGACGTTGACCCGCATGCCGAGGCTGTGCCCGAGGTTGACCACCGCCTTGATGATGGCGGCGTTGCTGGTGTCGTGCGCGATGTCGCGGACGAAACTGCGGTCCAGCTTGATCTTGTCGACGGGGAACCGCGTCAGGTAGCTCAAGGACGAATACCCGGTACCGAAGTCGTCGAGCGAGATGTCGATGCCGCTGCGGCGGAAGTCGAGCAGGATCTCGCGCGCCCCGTCCTGCATGAAAACGGATTCCGTGATCTCTACATGCAAATAGGCGGGATCGAGGCCGGCCTGCCGCAGGGCGTCGTCCACGGTCGCCACCAGGTCCTCCTGACGGAACTGCACGGCCGAAAGGTTGACCGCCACCGCAAAGGCCGGCAGCCCGGCCTCTTGCCAGGCCTTGTTCTGCGCGCAGGCCTGGCGCAGCACCCATTCCCCGATGGGAACGATCAGGCCGGTGGCCTCGGCGACGGGGATGAATTCGACGGGCGGGATGAAACCGCGATCGGGGTGGTTCCAGCGCAGCAGGGCTTCCATGCCGACCATGGAGCCGCTCTTGATGTCCATCTGGGGTTGATAGACCAGCGACAACTGGCCCTCGGCCAAGGCCGCACGCAGATCCCGCTCCAGGTCCTTGCGGGCCAGGATCTCGGTTTCCATCTGCTCGTTGTAGAAATGGTACCTGTTCCGCCCCTCGGCCTTGGACCGGTARAGCGCCAGGTCCGCCTTCTTCAACAGGTCCTCCGGGGTACCGCCGTGACTGGGATAGACGGCGATCCCGATGCAGACGCCGGTGTGGATCACGTTGCCACCGACCGCGAACGGTCGCGACAGGTCTTCGATGATGCGATCCGCCACCGTCGCGGCGTCCACGGGGTCGGTGAGATTCGTGAGAAGGATCGTGAACTCGTCACCGCCGAGTCGGGCCAGGGTGGTGGTGTGCCGTCCCACGGTGTCGCTGTCGCGCAGATAGGACTTGAGRCGCTCGGCGACGGCCTTAAGCAGCTCATCGCCGGCGGCGTGCCCCAGGGTGTCGTTGACATCCTTGAAGTCATCCAGGTCAAGGAACAGAAGGGCCAGCGCGCTGTCCRTCCGTTCCACCTGGGCCACCGCGTTTTGCAGCCGGTCGTGGAACAGAAACCGGTTGGGCAGATCGGTGAGGCTGTCGTGSAGKGCGATATGCTCGATATGCGCCTCGGCCCGCTTGCGCTCGGTGACGTCGATCATCACGGCGAGCGAATGGTCGAATTCTCCCTCCTGCTCGTACTSCGCCGTGGCCGACAGGAGGATGTCCATGATGTCGCCGTTTTTCTTGACGATCTGCAAGGGGACATCCTTGTTGGAGCCGGTTTTGAAGAACTGCGGCAGGGAGATTTCCTCGGCGTATTGGCGGGCCTCGTCGGTGTAAAATTCGACGATGCTGCGCCCCAGCACCTCGTCGCGCTCGTATCCCAGGACCTCGAGCCAGTAGTCGCTGACGCTGACGAGCCGGGCGTCCCGGTCGATGGAGTGCACCATGACCGGGGTTTTCTCATAGAGGGTGCGGAACCGCTCCTCACTTTCCCTCAGCGCCTCCTCCGCCCGCTTGCGCTCGACCGCGATGCCGGCCAGGTGCGCGGCTGTCCCGATGAGGTCCAGATCCGATTGATCGGGCGCGCGCGGCTCGCGGTAGTAGATTGCGAGGGTCCCCAGGACCTCGCCGGCCGCCGACAGTATCGGCTGCGACCAGCAGGCGCGCAGCTTCGCCTTCTTTGCCAGTTTCCGGAACTTGACCCAATAGGGATGGATCATGACGTCCTCGACGATCGTGCGCTGGCCCGTGTGCGCAGCATTCCCGCAGGACCCCGCGCCGGGGCCGATCTCAAGGCCGTCGATGGCCTGGTTGTAGAAGTCGGGCAGGCGCGGCGCGGCGCCGTGCCGCAGACGCTTCCCCTCCTTGTCGAGAAGCGACACCGAGCACAGCATCCCCGGCTCCACCTCCTCGGTGGCCGCAACCAGGAGCGTAAGTACCTCCTCCAACGGCGCGCCCGCCGCCAGCCGTTCGAGCACTTTGCCGCGACCCTTCTGGAGCAGTTCCGCGCGCTTGTTTTCTGTGATGTCGGTGAGGGTAACGGCGATGCCGCCGTCGCGCGTGCGCGATTCCTTGATGATGAACGTGACGCCGCTGGTCAACCGGCGCTCGATCGGGCCTTTGGGGTTGCGGTGCCGTTCAAGCCGGTCGCGGATGAACTCTTCTTCGCGGCCAAGGGCGTCGGCGTTGGCGCCGTTCGCGACATTGGCCCTGAGCAAATCTTCGTAGCGCATCCCCGGCTCGATCATGTCCTTGGTATCGGGATGCAAGCGCCGGTACTCGTCGTTGAAGAGGACCAGGCGATCGTCGGCGTCGTAAAGGGCAAAGCCTTCCTGCAGGCTGTCGACCGCGCCGCGGWRRMGYTCCTCGCTCTCGCGCARCKYYTCCTCSGTCCGYTTGCGCTCGGTGATGTCGGCGCGGATACAGACCAGTCCMCCGTCGCTTGTCCGGCGCTCGGCCGTGCGGATCCAGCGGCCGTCGGTGAACTGATGTTCGTGGACACCTTCGGCGGCGCGGTGCTGGGCTATCCCRGTGCGGACCCAGTCGTCGATCTGGTCCGCCTCGACGGCGATCAATCCGCGTTCGGCGAACGCTTTGRYCATATCCTCGAACGGCGTGCCCGGAACCAGGKWGTCGGCGATGCCCGACATGATRTTCCGGTAGTTCTCGTTGCAATGAACGAAGCGGTCCCGGGCGTCGAAGAGGGCGAAGCCGTCGGCCATGTTTTCGATGGCGTCSYGAAGCAGTCCCTCGGCCCGTTTCCGCCCGCGGTGCTCCTCCGCCCCCCGCAATCCCCGTTCGATGGCCGGGACAAGGCGSGCCAGGTCGTTCTTCTCCACGAAGTCATCGGCRCCGGCYSTCATCAGVTCBACGGCGCGCTCCATGCTGATGACGCCGGAGACGACGATGAAGGGGAGGTCCCGGCCGCTCTCCTTSAGSACCGCCAGCGCCTTCGGCGCRCTCAGGCGCGGCATATCGTAATCCGAGGTGACGACATCCCATGCGTCGTCTTCGAGGGCGGCGCGCAAGGCGTCTTCGGTCTCGACCCGCGTCCAGGAAAGGTCGAATCCTCCCCGGCGCAGTTCATGCACCAGCAACTCGGAATCGTCTTCCGAGTCCTCGACCATCAACACTTTGAGCGGCGCGCCCATGGGACCTGTCCCTTACTTCGGCGGYGGSGTRTTCAGCACCATCCAATACAYYTCCAGCTGTTTCACCGMGTTCATGAACTCGKYGAAGTCGACGGGCTTGCGCAGGTAGCTGTTGSMCCCGCSGTYRTAMCCGTTGACGATGTCCTCCTCTTCGTCCGAGGTGGTCAGGATGACCACCGGAATCCGCTTCGTCCGCTCGTCCTCGCGGACCTTGCGCAGGACCTCCAAYCCCCCGATCTTGGGAAGCTGCARGTCGAGCAGGATCAGGGCGGGRGGCTCRTCGGCRTYGCGGCCCGCGTATTTGCCCGTTCCGAACAGGTAGTCSAGGCCCTCCGCCCCGTCGCYGGCCACCACGAYSTCGTTGGCCATGTGGTTCTTTTGGAAGGCGTGGAGCGTAAGCTCCACGTCGTCGGGATTGTCTTCGATGAGGAGAATGGTCGCTTTATCCATGGTTCCTTACCCTTCCTGTGAAAGCGTGAAAAAGAACGTCGCGCCCTTGTCCACCTCGGCTTCCGCCCAGACCTTCCCACTGTGGCGGTTGATGATCCGTTGTACGGTGGCGAGTCCGATCCCCATGCCTTCGAACTCCTCGGCCCTGTGGGCCCGTTGGAAGGGAGCGAACAGCTTGTCGGCATAGCTCATGTCGAAGCCCGCCCCGTTGTCGCGCACGAAGTAGACATCCCTGCCTTCTCCGTTGGTGACGCCGAACTCGATCCGCGCCTTTTCCGTCTTGCCGGTGTATTTGACGGCATTGCCGAGCAGATTTTGCAGGGCCACCTTGATCAGCTGTTCGTCCCCGGCGGCGCTTACGTCGGGGGTGACCTTGAACGCCATGTCCCGGTCCGGTTGCGACTCCTTCAACTCGGCCACGATGGCATCGACGATCTTCGAAAGATCCAGCATTTTGCGTTTCAGATCACCGCGGGCGAAGCGGGACAGTTGCAGGACGGCGTCGATGAGCTGACCCATTTTCTGGCTGCCGGCACGGACCCGCCCCAGGTAGTTCCTTGCCTCCTCGTCGAGCGACTCCGCGTGCTCCTCCAGAAGGATGCGGCTGAAACCGTCGATGGTGCGCAAGGGCGCGCGCAAGTCGTGGGAGACGGAGTACGAGAACGCCTCCAGTTCCTTGTTGGCGGCCTCCAGTTCCGCGGTACGCCGGGCCACGCGCTCCTCGAGGCTCGTATTCAGGAGGTGGATTTCCTCCTCCGCCCGTTTGCGTTTGGTGATATCGAACACGGTCGTGCAAATGGCCGAATCGCCCTCCCACTCGATATGGAAGGACCGGTTTTCCAGCCAGATCTTGGAGCCGTCCTTTCGCAGTCCCTTGTATTCGTAATCCACCGGCGCCGGGTCCCCCCGAAGCCGGGCCTCGTGATACCTCAGCAGGCGGGCCCGTTCCTCGGGAGCGGTCATGACCTCTCTCGACTCGAGCGCAAGGATCTCATCGGCGCTGTCGTACCCGAACATCTCGACCAAACTCTGGTTGACATAAAGGGTGCGCAGGTTCCGGTGCACCAGGATGCCCTGGCTGGAGCCGTCGATCAGGGTACGGAACCGCTTCTCGCTCTCGCGCAGCCCTTTTTCCGCCCGCTTGAGTTCGGTGATGTCGACAAAGGTAAGGGCAATACCGCCCTCACGTGTGCGGGCTTCCTTCACCATGTACCAGGTGCCGTCGGCGAAGCGGCGCATGATCGGGTCTTTGGGATTACGGTGCTGTTCGAGGCGCTCGCGTACGAACTCCTCTTCGCGGCCGATGGCGTCGGCGATGGCTCCGCGTTTGATATTGGCCCTGAGCACATCCTCGTAGCGCAGGCCCTTGTCGAGTATCTCCTGGGCAGAGGGATTTAAACGCCGGTACTCGTCGTTCAATACGACCAATCGGTCCTCGGCATCGAAGAGGGCGAAGCCTTCCTGCAAACTCTCGATCGCGCCGCGGAACCGCTTCTCGCTTTCGTGCAAGGCCTCCTCACTTCGCTTGCGCTCGGCGATTTCCTGGGTCAGCGTCCTGGTGCGCTCCTCGACGCGTTGCTCCAGTTCCTCGTTCAGTTTTTTGATCTTTTCTTCGACCCGTTTGCGCTCGGTGATATCGGTGCGCATGGAAAGGGTCCCGCCGTCGGCCAGCCGGTGCTCGCGTGTCAGCAACCACCGGCCGTCCTGGCGCAACAGTTCAAAGGGCGCTCCTGGATTGCGGTGCTGTTCCATGCGCTCGCGGAACCAATCCTCCTCGCGGCCGACCGATTCGGGAATGAGCCCGGCGCGCATGAAGGCCCGCATGCGATCCTCGAAACGGGTGCCCGGCTTGAGGGCCTCGGCGGCGGCTTGGTTCAATTTACGGTATGCTTCGTTGCACACGACCAGCCGGTCGTCGGCGTCATCAAGGCAGATCATGTCCGGCAGTCCATCGATCGCCGCCGCCAGCCGCTCATGGGCGGACTCGACACGTTCTTCCAGCATTTCGTTTGTGCGTTCGAGCGCTCGCGCGGTTCCCCGTAGTTTAAATAAGATCAGGACAATGTGGGCTACGAACAGGAGAGAAACGGCATATAATATAAGACGGTAAAAATTCGTCTCTTTCAGCAAGAGAGCATAATGTTTGTCGTTCAATTTACGTAAATAATCGGTAAACTCGTCGACGGGCGTCGATAAAATCTTTTCGACCGCCGAATCGACTCGCCCTTGGTATTTCAGAATTACTTGCGCGTGCCTCGCCAGACTTGTAATCACGTGGGCATCCGGAACGACGGAACGTTCGGGAGCGATCGGGTTTTGAGAATGCTCCGCTGTTTTCATCAGGCTTTCGATACGGGATTCCAGCTCGGGTGTCAGCGCCGAATCGCCACGCACGGCGTAAGACAGGATGCCGACACGCAGTCGGTCGATTTCCGCGGCCAGGGTGTTATGACCGCCCCTCTTCCTGAGTTTTGATGAATATTCATCCGCCGCGGCGGGGAAATATACTAACGAATTTCTGAAAATAGCGTTATCCGACTTGAAATCCTCGAGCAACGATGTGCGCTCTGCAAGTAATTCCCCGTAGGCATCAACGTACCGCTCGATGTCATGCTGACGGACCACCTTCGACCCGACACCGTAAACGACGAGAGGGTTTTCCCTGATATCGCGTAATATGGCCTGCATGCGCGTGATCGTGGAGACCAGGGAGTCGTAATGGGTCAGCAGGCCCGACCGTGCCTTGAGTACATCCTGGTTGAGGGTCGCATCCAGTCGCTTCATCGTGTCGAGTTGCCCGATGACCTGGTTGTGTTTTTCCAGGTCGACCGTCTGGGTCTTGAAATACAAGGTCGTCAGGATCGCCACCGCCACCAGGACCACCGCCGCCTGCTTCACGTCGCCCACGGTCATAGCGGCGTCCCCCCGTATTCCCCGGTGAGAGTTTTCAGGAACGCGACGATCCGCCGTAGTTCTTCCTTTGAAAGGCGACGGCCCAGTTGATATCTAGCCATAATGATCACCGCCCCCTTGAGAGTGTCGACCGATCCATCGTGGAAATAGGGGCCCGTGAGGGCCACGTTGCGCAACGATGGCACCTTGAAGACGTAGCGGTCCCTTTCCCTAGCGGTGACGTTGAAACGGCCAAAATCGGGCTCGGTGACGTCGCGATCGGCAAAGTAATCCTCTATGACGCCGATCTTCTGGAACATGTTGCCACCCACGTTCACGCCCTGGTGACAGGCGGTGCAGCCATAAGCTTTGAATAATGCGTAGCCGGCCTTCTCTTCCTCCGTAATGGCGTCGGCATCGCCGCGCAGGAATTTATCGAAGCGGGCGTTGGGGGTGATCAGGGAACGTTCGAACGTGGCGATGGCATCCTTGACGGTGGCGTGTTGAATGCCATCCTCGTAAATCCGCTCAAAGGCGGCCGCATAGGTCGGGTCTTGCCGCAGTTTCGCCAGAACGTCGCGCCAGTTGGACCCCATTTCCTTGGAGTTTTGGACCGGCCCGTCGATTTGATCATCCAGGGTCGCGGCACGACCGTCCCAGAATTGCACGAAGTTGAATGCGCTGTTGAAAACGGTGGGAGCGTTGATGTCGCCCACGGCACCGCCGATCCCGACGGAGCGGCTCTTCTGATCCGTGCCGCCCTTCGCCAGGTCGTGACAGCTGGCACAGGCGACCGTGTTGTCGCGGGAAAGACGGCGATCTTGGAACAGTCTCTCGCCCAGGGCCACTTTCCGCGCGTCAAGGCTGATGCCGAGAGGAATGGGCCGTATGGGCTCGGCCGCCCCCTCCAACGCCGCCACCTGCGCAGACGCTTGGGGCGCTTCCCGTACGCCGGCCTGTCCATCCCGGGGATGGAGCGCGAACCCTACAGCCGCGACGGCACAAAGAACGAGGCCGGGGACGAACCATTGAACTGCCTTGTTCACCACGTACACTCCGTCAGCCCGTTGACACAATGGTTGTCACAACGCATCCTGCGGGACATATGTGTTCCATGAGTCTCGCGCGGGGCGGGCCGCTCGTGCGAACGTCATGGCACCGCGCCACCGGAACCTCGTGGGGATCCTGGTCCCCGTCGTTTCTTCCAAAACGGCCGCCCAAAACCGGTTGCTGTTCCGTGCAAAACCGTGCGCCCCCGGGCGCGGCGACCGCTGGTGTCCAGAGGCGCGATTTTGCAATGAATGCGGTTTAGAAACGGTTAACGGTAACCCGATGGTTGACAGGGGAATGGGACGGTAAAATTTAGGCGTCAAGGGGTCGGTTTACCGAGACATGGCGGGCCCCGGACTCCCCACTCGTCGGGCACCGGGATTGCATGACGGGCGCGCCGGGGAGCCTGGGCCGCGGTTGACATCCGCCGGCCCGCGGCCAATCCTTGCGCGTCGTATGGGCGGAATCCTCCTTTTCCTGGGCTTGGTGCTGCTGGGCTACGCCCCCCGCCCCGTGGGGGCGGCGGCGGACAGGCCCGTCGACGCGCGCGGCGTTCTGCGCCATGCGCTTGCCGCGGCCTGCGGCGCGGCGGACATGGGTCCCCGGGACCCCGGCTGGCGCCTCGGCCAGGCGACCCTGGTCGAGGAGACCGTTTTCGACCTCGGCGGCCGTCCGGGGCGCCTCAGGCGCCTGTTCCGCCTGCCCTCGGGCGATGAGCTTCGCATGCGCCTTTTCTTTCCCGGCGGCCGGCTGCGCCGGGCC
>LKGT01012678.1_pt1 | contig 27727 bp, 28 predicted proteins | sample 503861 | NCBI WGS metagenome assembly LKGT01 (sample SAMN04113194, study PRJNA297058) | marine sediment metagenome | biome: marine benthic biome; feature: marine benthic feature; material: marine sediment; isolation source: sediment sample collected at the water-sediment interface from the South......
CATGATGAAAGAGAATGTGTTTGATGTGCTGATGTATTTGTTCGAGAACTACATGGACGAAGACGCTGATATAGATCAAGATCAGGAAACATTGGCAAATGAACTCGTAAAGGCAGGCTTTCCCCGGGGAGAGATCAGCAAGGCGTTCTCTTGGTTAGAAGGCCTTTCCGATTTGCGCCAGCGTGATACCATCCCATTGGCTGGTGGCGTCCCAGGATCCATACGTCATTACTCCCAAGCCGAGGGTGCTAAGATGAGCGCTGAGTGCAGAGGATTCGTTTTGGCGATGGAACAACGCGGTGTGCTCGATACGGGGACGCGTGAGATGGTCATCGATCGGGTTATGGCGATCGAGACTGAGGAAATTGAGCTAGACCAACTAAAGTGGATCATTCTCTTGGTACTGTTCAATCACGCAGGTCACGAACAGGCTTACACTATATTCGAAGACATGGTGTTTGAGGATGCGCGTCACGACCTTCACTAGTCGTCAACGCCGCGATACTTGAATTTATTGGCCCCTCACCTTATAAGTCAGGCGCTACTTGACAAACTACCCACCAGATCGTAGACAATGCCCCCGCATCTACTAGGGGTTAGCGGCCTATCACTGCCTTTCTCTTGCGGTTTTTGCCACTGCGCTATAGTTAAAGTGTCTGTGAGAACAATCAAGCATCGATGCCGTGGATGGAGCCGACCCGTTTTCGCTCGGCCCCGTTCCGTTAGTAACCGTGAAGGTATCAATCCCTTATGGCAAAGAATTTAATCATTGTTGAGTCGCCAGCCAAGGCCAAGACCATGGTGAAGTATCTTGGCAAAGATTTTTCTGCCCTCGCCTCCTATGGACATGTGCGTGATCTGATTCCAAAGAAGGGGGCGGTCGATACTGAAAACGGTTTCGACATGAAGTACGAGTTGATAGAAAAGAATAAGAAACATGTCGACGCGATTGAGAAAGCTATGAAGAAGGCCGACGCGTTGTATCTCGCGACCGACCCGGACCGTGAAGGTGAAGCGATTTCTTGGCATCTTTACGAGATTTTAAAAGAACGTGGTGTGCTAGATGACAAGCCAGTGCACCGCGTGGAGTTCTTCGAGATTACCAAGCGCGCGATCCAAGAAGCGATTAAGGACCCGCGCGAACTCTCTTCAAATCTAATCGATGCGCAACAAGCGCGACGCGCATTAGACTATCTGGTGGGCTTCAATCTTTCGCCGCTGCTGTGGAAGAAGGTCCGTCGAGGTCTGTCGGCAGGACGTGTTCAAAGCCCAGCTCTGCGAATGATTGTCGAACGAGAAGAAGAAATAGAGAAATTTGAGCCACGCGAGTATTGGACCATCGAGGCCGACGTTGAGGCCAAAGAAAAGCCCTTCAGGGCAAAACTTACACATTTTGAGGGCAAAAAGCTGGATCAGTTTGATATCGGCAATGATAGGCGCGCCAACGAGGTCGAGACGACGCTGCGCGAAAAGGCTGCCGGCAGACTGTTGGTTACCACGGTTGACAAGAAGCAACGCAAGCGTAATCCCTCGCCACCATTTACCACCTCCACTCTGCAGCAGGAAGCGGCGCGCAAACTCGGCTTTCGTGCTTATCGCGCCATGCGAGTTGCGCAACAGCTTTATGAAGGCATAGATATCGACGGGGAGACGGTCGGTTTAATCACTTATATGAGAACCGACTCCGTCAACCTGTCTGTAGACGGGGTACGGGACATCCGTGAGCTAATCGAGCAGCGTTATGGCGTCGAGAACCTGCCTGACGAGCCGCAGACCTATAAGAATAAATCCAAGAATGCCCAGGAAGCACACGAAGCTATTCGTCCGACATCCGCCATGCGGGCGCCGGAAGATGTAAAAAAACTGCTCAAACTGGAACAGTTCAAGCTATATGACCTGATCTGGAAGCGGACGATTGGTTGCCAAATGATTCATGCGACCCTCGACACGGTTGTGATCGATTTGCAAGCTGGCGAAGGCAACATCTTTCGCGCAACCGGTTCTCAGGTGGTGAAGCCAGGATTCATGACCGTCTATCAAGAGGGCCGCGATGATGGCGCGCCGGAAGAGGAGAAAGAGGGGTTGCTGCCACCGGTTGAGCAAGGTGATCATGTGAACCTCATTAAGGTACACGGTGATCAGCACTTTACCGAACCACCGCCACGTTACACCGAGGCCAGTCTAGTGAAATCGCTCGAAGCCTACGGTATTGGTCGACCTTCGACTTATGCCAGTATCATTTCCACGCTTACGTTGCGCGAGTACGTTACACTAGACAAGCGCAGCTTCCAACCGACGGATGTTGGCCGCGTTGTCAATAAGTTTCTTTCAGAGCATTTTGAACACTACGTTGATTACGAATTTACCGCCAAGCTAGAAGACGACTTGGATGCAATCTCTCGCGGCGAGAAGAAATGGAAACCGTTACTCAAAGAGTTTTGGGAAGACTTCAAAAAGCAGCTCGACGCGAAGAAAGATGTTGAGCGCCCAGGCGTCGAAATGATGGAAGAGAAATGTCCCAAGTGCGAAAGTGTACTGGCGAAGCGGTTGGGGCGTAACGGCTATTTTATTGGCTGCACCGGTTATCCGGAGTGCAGTTATACGCGCAACGTCGATGATGAACCCGGCACCAGCAGTGAACCACAAGTTGTGGAGGGGCGCAGTTGTCCGAAATGTGAGTCCGACCTCGTGATCAAACTTGGGCGTTACGGAAAGTTCATCGGTTGTAGCAACTATCCGAATTGCAAACACATGGAACCGTTGGAGCAGCCTAAGGACATGGGAGTCGTCTGTCCTGAATGCAAACAGGGCAATATGCTCAGCCGCAAATCGCGTTGGGGAAAAGTGTTCTATTCCTGTGCGCGCTATCCGGATTGCAAGTACGCAGTTTGGAACCAACCTGTCGAAGGAACTTGTCCAACATGTGGGCATGGCATGTTGACAATCAAGACTACTAAGCGCCGGGGCACGGAAAAGGTTTGCCCAGTCAAGGAATGTAAATTCACTGAACCTTATGACGAAGGTGAGCTAGACGAACAAGCTGCCGTGAATTAGCGTATCTTTCGAACCTGGCAGCCCAGCTATGTTTGATTTTTCGCTTGTAAAGATCTCACACTCTTATTTTTTCCTCATAGTTGCTATCGCCTTCGGCCTGCTAGCTGGTTGCGGCGGCTTGCCCATCAAAGAAGGTGGTATATCCAAACCCGTACGTTGGTCGGCCTTGCGTGGATGGGGCGATGATCAGCACGCACAGGCCTGGCCAGCTCTTAAACAGAGTTGCGAGAAACTGGCGGCACGCGATGCGGCTTGGCAAGACATCTGTAACGATGTCGAGGCTCTAGGCATGCCGAGTGACGAAACAGCGCGCGCATTTTTTGAGAACCATTTCGTTCCGCACCGAGTCGTCGGTCAGCGTGGTCGCAAAGGTCTAATCACAGGTTACTATGAGCCATTGCTCAACGGCAGTCTGGAAAGGACAGAGCGTTTCCGTTATCCGTTATACCGGCGACCGCCTAATCTGCTCACCATCGATCTTGGCGATGTGTATCCGGCGTTAAAAGGCAGGCGTGTACGCGGACGACTGCAGGGTACGCGCGTCGTGCCCTATTTTAGTCGCGCCGAAATCGATGGCGGCGAACCGCCGCTGGCAGGCCACGAACTTGCCTGGGTAGACGACCCGGTGTCTTTGTTCTTCCTTCATATTCAGGGCTCGGGACGACTACAACTTCCCGATGGCCGCATTCTCGCCGTCGGTTACGCTGATCAGAATGGACACCCGTACGTTTCTATTGGTCGCCAATTGTTGGAAGCGGAAGCATTGGAGGTGGAAGAAATTACGCTAGGCAGTATCCGGGATTGGATCGTTATGCACCCAGATCAAACTAAAGCGCTGCTCCACAGTAACCCTAGCTATGTCTTCTTCACGGTGAGAAATGCTGAGTTGCCCGGGCCGCTCGGTACACTGAACGTGCCGCTTACGGCCGAGCGCAGTATCGCCGTCGATCGCAAGTTTATTTCACTGGGCCTGCCGGTTTGGTTGGATACCACGTTGGCGGAGCAAGAGCAGCCCTACCGACGTCTGGTTTTCGCTCAGGACACCGGCGGCGCTATCAAAGGCGCGGTGCGCGCTGATGTATTCTTCGGCCAAGGAGAAAAGGCAGAACGCTTGGCGGGCGCCATGAAACAAGAAGGGCGATTGTTTGTGTTATTGCCGAAACGGGAACGCATTGCGGAGGAATAGGGCGTCGGCCGCTCTTGCGGATCCTGCGCCCGCGGCATTAGTGCATCTGACCTCCAAGGACGGAGGAAATGCAGCGGGATTGTAGGAACAATCCCTGCCTTGCACGTCAGCTACGCCAACGGTATGTTAACGGGGCGCCGGCCCGGCAACTGCTCCTGCGTTGCCCTACCTTCCGACATCTGACCGTCAGGGATGGTGGAAATGCAAAAGGATTGTTGGGAACAATCCCTGCCATGCACGTCAGCTCCAGCTAATTGTTATGCGGCGTATGCAGGTATTCCATAGTGGTCTCTAAACAGATCTGTGAAGCAAGACGGCGTCGGTTATGGAGTAGTGTCCAAGCCTTGCAACCGCTTCCGTAAACCGGAGCTGAGCATCGAAATAGCCGCGAAGAGCATTCGCTCTTGTAGCTCGCTCATGCGACGCTTTCAACAACCTACGCGTTAACGTGGGTGTTTGGCGTATAACGGCAGAGTTGAGCTGCTGGCCACAGGTATCTAAGACTGAAACGAGCCAAAGAGCGTACGCTGTGGCCAGTCAGCTCCGACGACGTGTTAGATGGTCCCCAAGATGACTCGTCAAATGCAAACAGGCTCTAACCGGGGAGGTTCGTGTAATACGTGAGAACCTCTGAACGCACACCTTCCGCCCCAACTTTGATCAGCCCGCTCCCCTGTATCTCTGTGCCAGGCACGGCCCACCAACACCATGCCGTGAGGATTCCTTCCTCTTCCTGGGTTACGACTTCCGTGAGCGTCATGAAGGGGTTAGGGAGATTGCCGCCCCGCAGAGATCGTACGGTCTCTTTCATCCCGGACAAGTATTCGGCGAACTCGCTCTTCGCAATCTTGCCGGTGTTCGGGTCGTCGAATATGTAATCATTCGATACGGCCTTCAGAATCGTGTCCGCGTCCCCCTTCGTCCATCCCTCAGCATACGTTCCTAAATGATCGGCTGCACTCATGTCTCTCCTCCTGTGGTCAACTGGTTGGTGGGCGATTCTTTCGATAGGAATTCTTCACACGGATTTTCCCATCGCGGAATGTAAACACATCACATCCGTTTACTTCCACTCTCTGACCGCCTTTGTTCGTGCCCGTGAACGTCCATTCCGACACCCCACGGTTCCCGACAATGAAATGCCGGGCCCCAAGCCACTGAGCATCCGGAAACGATTCCCAGACACTGGCAAATCCCTCACGAACCGCTTTTTGTCCTTCATAGCGGGTGCCACATACATCCGGACCCGATGAAGTCTCGTATACACAGTCGTCCGTCATGAACTCCATCAGCGCATTCACGTCATGACGGTTCCAGGCATCGGCAAACGCCTGTAGAAATACTACTGTCACTTTGTTGTCTGATCTCGCCATAAGACCATCCTCCCTCCTTTCGCTAGGCATCTAACGCCGCGTTGAGCCGCGCGGGGCACGGACACGACAGAAAACGGCGCGCTGTCTCACCGCGTCGAGCTCGAACGCGAAGTTAGATTTCCTATGTGTATTTCTTGCCAAGACGAACTAACTCCTGGTGTTCTTCATAGATCCGACTTCCCATGTTATTGAGCTCTTCTCTCTTGGCCTCTTTCTTTGGGTCTTTCTCTCCATAGCCAAGATCCATTGAAAGTAATCCGTTAGGTCCGGCGAATATATTTCGAGACAGCTCTGGCCGATATTCGGAAGCAAGTTTCCATAATTTCATTTTCTGCTTTTCGATCTTCTTGGTCAGAAAAACATGCTCGGCGTTGTTCCAGTTGTTTATGAAATTATCGAGATCCTTAAGATCGTCGCCAGAAAACGGAGCCCCAACATCTTGATCAGAGAGAAATTTGCAAGACCTTCCCGTTGAGGGAAACTTCGTAAGAAATTTCTCAAACAAAACTTTGTCTTTCTGCTTTTCTTGATCAGCCAAGGTCGGAAATACCTTGGGCCTGAGCATAGCCTATAAATCCTTTCCGAATTCCGTCAGAAAACCTGTAAAAAAGAGACCCAGCGCGCCGAGAGCTACGCCCCAAAGAAAGCTTGGCCAGTCGGTTGGGAGAAAATCCATTTCGTCGTGTGTTTTGAAATCTAACGGCGCGGCTGAGGCGCGGCGCGTTTTATGCGCCGTCCCCTCTCCAGCCGATTGTTAGAATGCGCCGTCATTAACCAATACACGCGTCGCCTCCTCAGGATGACTGGGAAGCACCGTTGCTACGTCAAGATAGAATTTGTACCCCAGAGGAAGAGGCTCCTTACGCAGCGGATACTCGTAGAGGCGCAGACTACCTGTGGCCTGCGATCGGTTAAATGCGTCCAATACCATCGCCTGAACATGTGTCGCGCAAGACACCATATCCGTTCTAGCGAGTACGCAGGCATCGGCAGTCGAGAGATCACTCACGATGTCGCAGCCCCGCGTACACAAAGCGTCTACAAATGGCTGTAATGCCTTCGCGTCTTCCCCATCAGATGGTTGCGCTATGAATATTCGCATGTTTTTTAAGGATGCCGTCGCGTTCTAACTACATAGTATATGGACTCCAGTCGTATCAGAATGCGACTGAAGTCGTATTATTACGGGTCTCCTCGAAATCTTTTTGTCGTCAAGCACTTCGCACGCGCTTATACGACTCGAGTCGTGTTTCTCCACCTTCGTTTCGCCAACGGGCTCAGGCCCGACGCCCTAAGAAATTTCTCTAGATAACGATAATCGAACGTCTCGATTGCAGTATATCTCCGCACCGACGTAGCCTCTTTGAGAAAAACCCCTTAACAACCCGGCGGATAGTTCAGGCTCTGTCGGTCACCGTGTCGAAACCGACAGTTTCTAAAGGAGGAAGCCCACATAAATAACAACCATAGTTGAATGTCGTCATGGTCTAGGGATAAGGGTTGAAGTCGCCATAAGGCGTGGCGTCGCCATCGCCGCGATGTCGGGTTAGCGCGAGTGCGCGGTCTCTGATCCGTTCTCTCCATTCGCGCCCGTTGGCATCTTTCCACCAGACTTCCGTATCGCTGTTGGCAGCGAACTCATAGGGTGAGATGCCCACGTTTCGGGTCGGATGCCATTCATGGGCGAGTTGCGGGAAGATTGCTTTCAGTTGGCTCAAAGTGTTGACCCGACCGGGAATTTCCCTCGGCCCTTCGATGGTTACGCCGTCCTCGGTCCAACGATCCATGCGACCCCAGTAAAATCCTCGGAAGCCCTTTATTTTGGCAACCTGCGAATAGGGGTCCTCGTAGCTCCAGACCACATTCTCAACCATGCGATCGCCAACTTTAAGATGCCAATAGCTCGCGATGCCCTTGTAGGGACAATGGGTTCGGCGGTCCGACTTGTAAAAATATTCGGCCACGAGAGCGTCAGGAGGAAAGTAGTAAACCGGCGCATGCCCCAGCTCGAACATGACGTGGGCCCGATTACTCTCGGCAACGAGCTGGTCATTGAAAAAGGTTCCCACTCGAGCCGGAAGGAGGTCGAAGTCGACAATATAGTTTGGATTGCCCAGCCATCCTGTAGATTCGGCTGGTTGTTCTGGAACAGAGCTCATGTTTTGACTCCTAGTTCACACGGTGAGAGATCAAGGACTATCTTGCCGACCCCTTCTAGCGTATTTGGGCGAGTTTTTCTTTGTGGCGACTCGCTTGGAAAGCGATCAAGTCGCGGCATATCCGCCATCGATCATATATATACCGCCCGTGCAATAGGCCGCAGCGTCCGAGGCCAAATAAACAGCCAGTCCAGCGATATCGTCAGCGGTGCCGGCACGCTTGAGAGGAATGTGTTGTAGAAACCGTTTCAAAATGGCCTCATTGTTCCACAGGGCTTCACTAAATTTGGTTTTAATTAAACCGGGGCAAATAGCATTCACCCGAATATTATCTGCCCCCCAATCTTGCGCCATCGCCATGGTTAGGTTATTAATCCCAGCCTTACTGACACTGTAAATGCCAATGCCTGACTCGGGAGTGAGACCACCGATCGAGCTAATGTTGATGATCGATCCCCCACCTCTTTCTTTGAGGACGGGGTAGGCTTTTTTGCACAATTCAAACGGGCCTTTGAGATTGACATCGATGATCTTGTCGAAGGCGCGTTCTTCGGTTTGTTGAATCGGGCCAAAGACCGGGTTGACGGCGGCGTTGTTGATAATAATGTCTAATCCGCCATACGCTTCGACCGTTTTATCGGCCAGGGCATGGGCTTGTTCAATGTTTCCCATGTTCGCAGCAATTCCGATAGCCTCTAGCCCATCGCCTCGAAACGCCTCGGCCACGGCATCAACCGCTTCCTGTTTGCGACTACTAACCACGACCTTAGCGCCAAATTCGGCCAGGCCCCGGGCTATCGCCTCACCAATTCCCTTACTGGCGCCGGTGATCAAGGCAACTTTACCGTCCAATTGAAATAAGGGCTGGATACGTTTTTGTGTTGGCATTGAGATATCTCTCTAAAAAGAGTTCAGTGATTCGTGGTGTTAAGCGAATCTATAGTAAATATGGGCGGAGAGATTAAGATTTAACCTATCCATCCTCTTTCCCACCCAATCCGCCGACCACGATGTCCAAGCCGGTGTCTTTAAGCGCGACGAGCCCGAGTCTCGCAAGCTGAATCTCGGCGTTGGTAAACAGGCTGGATATCAGAAACTCGTCGCCAAGCTTCACCTCGTAGAGTATTTCCCCTTCGAGCCTGGGTTCCGCCCTGCGCCTGAGACTGATTTCACCCAGCGGGGTTTTCTGGCAGTCCAGTTCTTCAAATTCAAACGTCATCTACCAAATATTAAAGCGACATGTCGCTTTATGCATCTTTGAACTCGATGATCAACGCGTGGACTGGTGTGTCTCCAATATTCTCTGCCGCGTGCGTAAGCTCATCGCCCCAAAGTATTTCGCCAGCCGGACGTTCCATCTCTTTTGTGCTGCCGTCGGGGTAGGTGTCCCGCACCCTGTAAGAAGTGAGGGTGTAGATGAGGTGTCTCGGATGCCAGTGCATGGCATGGCTCTGCCCCGGCGCGAGCTGGACCTCAAGTACTCGCACCCGTTCGTTCTCAAGACGGATCTTGAACTTGTCCGGGTCTAACGCGACGGCATCCATCGAGTGGTGTTGTGACATTCGTGGGCTCCGTAAATCTATCAATTGGCAGGCGGGGTGAAGCAACCGCGCAGCCGCTGGGCTAGCTCGATGTAATAACCAAGATGCTGTCCGGTTTCGTAACCGTTGGCCCAGGTAGGGTTCGGCGCATCGTAAGACTTTTCGTAAGTACCAGGGTTGCTTGCCAAGAGTCGATCGCAATCGCCACGAATATTTTCTTTCATGGTGACGAGGCCGTAACCGAGCCCAGCGCCGAAGTCGCTATCTTGGCTCACATCGACGAGCAACTGACTGGCTTGCTCGATCGAGTCGTTGATTCTTTCCTCCACCAAGTGGTTGTGCTGTTCGACTTGCCAAATGCGATACTCAGCCAGTGTCTGTTCATAATTCTCCGGATACGCTTGACGTGCACGGCGATTCCAGTTGGCAGAGTGCTCGGCTTCTGTCAGACGGGCGTAGCGCTCGAGTAGTGGTGCGAATAGCGCCTCGATATCACCCGTCCCCAAATTCTTAGTGTGCCCCCTCGTGTCTACGAGCAACTCGACCCGACACGATGCTTCCCTGTAAAGCGTGAATGGTCCTTCGTGATATTCGATCAGAGCATTTTCCTTGAGATCGAGGAATACGTCCACACGGCGCCGCTTGACATCGACTCTACGAACTTTGGCCAGCTCGCCGGTCGGCAACGCCACTCGTCCATTGCCTCTGATTAGGTCGCCGCTCACGCGGTTGTTGGTGTAAGTACTATCACAGTTAGAATAAAGCTCACCGTTAACAATCACCCAAGCCCCGCGCCAGCGCGAGTTCAGTCTATCTTCGAGATCGGCGTGGGCAACCGGGGAGGTGATGACAAGGGAGAGGGCAAAGATACTCAGACACCAACGCATAGTTTTATCCTTTCGTAAAAAAGCTTTGATCGGACTGTCTATCTATTAATAGACCATCTCGTTGGTCGTTGCCGTTACTTGTTCATTCAATGGGTGGGCGAATGTTCCGGTAAGCGTTCTTTGCTAGGATCTTGCCATCTCCAGATGTGAAGACATCGCAGCCACCTACTTCTCGTATTCTGGTAACTTGCTGGCTAAGTGTTCATTCAAAAACGCTTGGACTTCTCGACGTGCCGCCCGGTGCGCTGTCTGATTGTAACCAGCCGGATTCAGGGCAGTAAACGTGCACAGCAGTTTTGTCGTCATTGTCATTACGAACACCTCGCGCTTAACGTCAGCTAGAACGCAGTCTGTGCCCGACTTCGGAGAGTAGCGGTATGGACGGATAATCCGTGATCGTGAGCCCGCCGTCGACGATGAGCGTCTGGCCGGTCACAAAGGAGGCATCGTCTGAGGCAAGAAACAGAACCGCCGCCGCGATTTCCGCTGGCGTCCCCATGCGATTGAAAAGAGACGGGGGCATTGCCCACTCACCACCCGCGGTGCCCGCAGCCGATAATTCCTCGTCCTCCTTGGTCGCGATCCAGCCGGGGCTGACGCAGTTGACCCGGATTCCGTGCGGTGCGCCTTCCACCGCAAACGACCGGGTCAAGGCCTCAACCGCTGCCTTGGCGACGCCGTAAAGACCCCAATTCCCATGTAGGGTTGCCGTCGATGAGATATTGACAATGGCACCACCACCCGACCTTGCGAGGAGGGGCAAGGTATATGCCGACACAAAATAGGTTGAGTCCACATTGGGCCCACGCAGTTTTTGCCAGCGCACGCCGGGCGGGTCCGATTTCTCAATCCCGCCTCGGCGGCTTCCAATACCGGCATTGTTGACGACGACGTCTAAGCGGCCGAACCGATTGCTAACGCCATCAACTAGTTTAATCACCGCCGATTCATCGGCAAGATCAACCGCAAAGAAGGCGCCTTGTCCTTCCAGCTCGTGTACTTCCGCGAGCACCGCCTCTCCCTTTTTTTGGTTGCGGCCCACAAACGCGACGGTGGCGCCGGCGCGCACGAAACGATGCACGATGCCGCGCCCGATACCGGAGTTGCCACCAGTGATTAAGGCAACCTTGCCTTGCATGCACGTTTCAGTATCGCTGGGCATCATTGAGTTCCTTATTCGCGCATACGCACCAACGGCTTTTGCCAAACTTTATCCTTTACCGCCTCGTCCAAAGGTGTTCCCGCGATCGAGTTGGTGTAGTTGCTCATCACCTTTGTTGCGATGCCGAGAACGACTTCTAGCGCTTGTTGCTCAGCAAACCCGGCACCAAAGAACGCCTCAAGCGCTGCCTTCGATACCTTCCCTCGTTGCACAATCAGCTCTCGGGTGAAGGCGCGTAGCGCTTCGAGCTTATCGTTAGTAAGTGGGGTGTCATCACGTAGTGCCTGAATGTCTTCTTGAGACATTCCCGCTTGTTCGGACAATAGTGTGTGCCAGGGGACACAATAGTCACAGGTGTTCTCGAAATTGGCGGTTTGAAAAACGACTTGACGTTCAACCGGAGTTAAAGAAGTCTGATCGAATGCCTCCTCGAGGTTGACATAGGACTGCAACAGCGCCGGTGCCGCTGCCATGACGCCTTCGAGATTGGGTATCATGCCGAAGCTTTTCTGCGTTCGCTCTAGAAAAGGCTTCGACGCCTCCGGGGCAGTTTCGGGAGAATGGATAGAGAATCTCTCGGTCATACTGATCACCTCTTCTAGCAAGTGGTGCAAATGTTTGGCTTTGCTAGCCTTCCCCAAACAGCGGAGAGGTGGAAAGGTGTTTAACCTTTGTTCCCTTCCCATTTATTGGGGAGAGCTAGGGAGGGCCTTAATCATATTCAACAGTGTGTCACCCACGACTTGGCGACGCCAGCCCGTCAGCAGCGCAATGTCTCGTTCGCCACGAATGAGTGCCCGTACATCCTTGCGCGTGGCAAGCAAGGCGGGGCTGATTCCCCGTTCGTCGGCACACGATTTGACAAGCGCGAGCATGCGATGACTGAGCTCTATCTGGGCCCGCGTCAGTTGTATGGGCTTCTTCCACAGTGATGACGGCGCCATGGTCTGACCATTTGCAATTGTTTTCAGTATGTCATCTCCCCATTTTCTGAGCGTCGCCGCTCCTATGCCCTTGATACTTCCGAGCTGCTCACGGGCACTTGGCTGTGTTGCCGCAAGCTCCAACAAGGTGGTGTCTCGCAACACCCAGCTGCGCGGAAGGTTTTGTTTCTGTGCGGTGTGTTCACGCCATCGAGCGAGGGCACGTAGCACTTGCTGGTTCGCCGGTAGCAAGGTACGTCCTTTCTTGATGCGCTCGTGGGCGTAGTCGGGGTCATTAGAATAAAGACCGGATTCTGTGAGGCGTGCACATTCTTCGGATACCCAATCGCTGCGCCCGAGCTCGTCCAGTTTTTCCGTGAGTTGGCGGTAGATCGGTACCAAATGGCGGACATCGTCGGCGGCGTAATCGAGTTGTTCTTGAGCGAGTGGTCGTGTCGACCAATCGGTACGGGTGTGCAGTTTATCGAGCTTGACACCGACTAGTTCCTCGACCAGTGCCGCGTAACCAATCTGGTCTTCATAACCTAGGAGTGCTGATGCGATTTGTGTGTCGAACACCGGCGCTGGCGCCGCGCCGCGCAAATCGTAAAAGACTTCGAGGTCTTGCCTCGCTGAATGCAACACCTTAACGATGTTCGAGTCATAAACCACGTCCAACAGGGCGGAGAGATCGTCAGTTGCTAACGGATCGACGCAAAAAAGCTGGTCTGACGTTGCGATTTGGATGAGACACAGTCGTGCGTAGTATGTGCGTTCGCGCACGAACTCGGTGTCAAGCGCAATCCACGGTTCTTGTCGCAGATGCTGGCAGACCAGTTCCAGACCTGGTTGATCTTGTACAAACTGATCAAACATATGCTTAGTCTATTGGTATCTGACGGATTGGAACAGATTTCGAGTTTGGGTTGTCATTAAGCATTTTTTGCGCCAGGCTTAAAGCGTGGCACGAACACTCGGAAACAACTAGCGACTCTATGCATATTCATATTCTAGGGATCGGTGGATCGTTTATGGTCGGCGTGGCCATGTTGGCGCGTGAACTCGGACACACCATCACTGGCTCTGATGCAAAGATATACCCGCCTGCAAGTACCCAGCTAGCGGACGCGGGTATTGAGGTCTTTGGTGGCTATGACAGGTCCAACTTGCAACCTGCGCCTGAACTGGTAATTATCGGAAACGCCTTGTCCCGTGGGAATGTCGAAGTCGAGGTAGTCCTGGACGCGGGCCTCGCATATACGTCCGGTGCGCAGTGGGTGGCGGAGAACATCTTGCGCGACCGTTGGGTCTTGGCAGTGGCGGGTACCCATGGCAAGACCACCACAACGAGCATGCTTGCTTGGATACTTGAGCAGGCTGGCCATAAGCCCGGTTTTCTCATCGGTGGCGTGCCAGAAAATTTTGGTGTCTCCGCACGTTTGGGGGACGCACCCTTCTTCGTCGTTGAGGCAGACGAGTATGACACTGCGTTTTTCGACAAGCGCTCGAAGTTTGTTCACTATCGGCCGCGAACGGCAGTTCTTAACAACTTAGAGTTCGATCATGCCGATATTTTCCCTGATCTCGGTGCAATTCAGACCCAGTTTCATCATTTTTTGCGAATGGTGCCCGCATCTGGACTCATTGCCGTTAATGGGAACGACGACAATCTGCGAGTGCTTCTAGATATGGGGTGCTGGACAAAGGTCGAGTATTTCAACGCGCCAGATGGTTGGTCGTCAGTGCTCGAAAGCGAGGACGGCAGTGCGTTTACTGTGCTTTTCAAAGCGAAACAAAAAGGCGTGGTGCACTGGAATCTTATCGGTCAGTACAACGTTGACAACGCACTTGCCGCTATTGTGGCGGCAAGTCATGCTGGTGTGTCGGTGGCCGACGCTACCACTGCGCTCGGCGACTTCAAAAACGTGAAGCGTCGCTTAGAGGTATGTGGCGAAGCAAACGGCATCAGTGTCTACGATGATTTCGCGCACCACCCAACTGCGATCTCTGCAACATTACAGGCTTTGCGGTCACGGGTTGGCAAGGACCGAATCTTTGCGGTCATCGAGTTGCGCTCGAACACAATGCGTATGGGTACGCTGCGCCACGATATGGCGGCCTCTCTTTGTGAGGCAGACCGAGCGCTCGTTTTGCGGGTGCCTGATCTTAGTTGGGATATCGCCAGCGTCGTTGATGCGCTTGACGGGCGTGGGCGTATCCTAGGCTCTGTAGATGAGATTGTTGCTGCACTTGCCGATGAGTTAGGCGAGCGCGATCATGTTCTCATCATGAGCAATGGTGATTTTGGTGGTCTACCTGAAAAATTACTGGCTCGTCTGCAACAACAAGAGCCGGTAGCTTCGGGGGGCAAGTGGTTAGAATAAATACCGATGAGTGAGTTGCCTCTGTTTCCAGTGCATAGCGTGTTGTTTCCCGACGGCCGCTTCAGGCTGCGCGTGTTCGAGAAGCGTTACATGGATATGGTGACACGTTGCATTAAGCAGGAAACGCCGTTTGGTGTGTGTTTGATCCGCGCCGGACACGAGGTCGGCGAGGCGGCGCAACCCAGTTCGGTTGGTACTACTGCCAACCTAGATGAATACGATATGCCGCAGACCGGCATTCTGCATATAAGTGTTCGCGGCGGCCAGCGCTTTCGTGTTCTCGACACGCGGGTGCTCGCGGATCAATTGATTATGGGCGACACAGCGCTGCTGCCGGAAGAACCACACGTCGATTTGGGCTCGACCCATGAAAACTTAAGGGAACTTTTGGCCAAAATTCTTAACGAAGTTGATGGACGCTATTACTATCCGCCCGTAAGGCTAGATGATGCAACCTGGGTGGCTTACCGTTTGGCGGAATTCTTGCCCGTATCTAACGAATGCGGACAACAAGTGTTGGAGCAACCGGACCCAAGGCGAAAGCTCGATATCCTGGCAGCACAGATTACAGAACGTGAAGCCGAGACGAGTCAGCGATTCAGTTAGAATATTCTCAATATTGCATGGAGTTTGTTAAATGAGAACCAGCCTTTATGCACTATTATTTCTTACCTTGTCGTTAGTTTCCTACAGCAGCGAAGCCGGCTTTGAGGTGGGCAAGCACTACGTCGAGCTTGGTGTAGCTCAACAGGTCAGTGCCGATGGCAAGATAGAAGTGCGCGAATTCTTCTGGTACGGCTGTCAGCACTGTTACCGACTAGAGCCTTTTCTAGAGGCATGGCTTGAGAAGCGTCCCCCCGATGTTGCCTATGTACGCACCCCCGGAGTGGCTAGACGTTGGATTTCTCATGCCAAGGCCTACTATGCGTTTGAGGCGCTCGGGATCACCGAGAAGGTGCACCGTCCATTCTTTGATGCAATTCACAAAGGTGGCCAAAAGCTAGAGGATGAGTCGAGCATCAAAGCCTTTCTTGCAGACTACGGTGTCGACGGTGAAACCTTCGCGAACGCCTTTAATTCGTTCGGTGTTCGCACGCAAGTACAAAAGGCGAAACAGCTAAACTTTCGGTACGCGGTTGAGTCAGTTCCCAGCATAACTATCGGCGGAAAATACAAGACCTCGGCCAGCATGGCCGGTGGCGAACAGCAGCTCATGCAAGTGATAGATCACCTAATCGAAAAGGTCCGCCAACAACGCTAATGCAGTTAAGGCGTAGCGACGAGTCTTTCCGTCGATGCGTACCCTCTTCATCTTCACCGGTAAGGCTGCTGTAACCCGCCACATTCGCATACAGAATCGCGGCGAGTTTGCGCGGTAGACGTTCTTCCATGTTTAGTCCGCAAAACCCGCTTTGCGCAGGCCATCTACTAACAGGGTATTGTGCTCGGGCATCTTGTAGAGAGTCATTGCACCACTAAGGATACTTGGAATGAAATCAGGGGCAAAAGCCTTGAGCTCTTGCGCATGGCGAGCTGCGTCGGCGGGGTCATCGGTGTAGGCGCAACACGCAATCATCAACGCGCGGCGAATCGGCGCTTTAGTGCCCATTTGAACTGCCAGCAATCCCCATTTTTTTGCTCCCTCAAAATCACCTTCTGCGAAGCTCGCCTGCAACAGCGCCAGATAGGCGTCTCCTAGCCACAAATCCAAATCGCGTGGACTTAGTCTCAGCCCTAACTCAGCGTGCTCCCTCGCCTCCTTGGTCAGTCCCGCTAGAGATTCGCCCCAGGCCATGACAACCAGATTCATGGCGAAGTTAGGATTGAGTGAGAATGCCCGACCATAGTCAGCGATGGCGGCATCAAATTCACGGCGAAAGGTATGGACGATTCCACGTACCATGTATGCCTTCGGGTTCGACGAGTCCATTTGAATGAAGCGCTCAGTAATATCCCAAGCGCGCGCTAAACTCTCATCCGGGTCAGGACCCCAACGGTAGAGATATTGCATTGCATAGGCATATGCTTGTATCCAGAGCGCGAGCGTATTTCTTGGATCTATATCCAGCGCCGCTTGTGCACCCTCGATGGTTTCCTCTATAAGTTTAGGACTTCCACTACGAGCCCAATCATAGAAAAGCGCTTGCGCTTTCAAAGATAATTCATATGAAGTTAAGTTGGCAGCGGGCAATCCGCGACCTCGCTCTACCTCAGCAATCTCAATTTGCGGTGCAATGCTACCGACGATATTACGAGTGATCTCATCCTGAAGCTCGAAGATGTCATCCGTGCTCCCGTTATAACGTTCCGCCCAGATATGAGTGGCCATTTCCGTATCTAGTAGCTGGGCGTTAATGCGCAAGCGATTCCCAGCTCGTCGAACACTGCCTTCCAGTATATATCGCACACCAAGCTCCCGCGCTATGGACTTGACGTCTATCGATTGACCTTTGAACGCGAAAGAAGAGTTCCGCGCGATCACAAACAGGCTGGAGAAACGCGATAACTCGGTGATGATGTCTTCGGTTATTCCATCGCTAAAATACTCCTGCTCCGGATCGCCGCTCATGTTGTCGAACGGCAACACGGCAATGGAGGGTTTGTCTGGAAGCTCCAGAGCTGACTTTTCTGGTGATATCACTTTCTGCTCTTCCCTTGGCTCCATCAGCACGCGATAGGCGCGCACGGGCTCGGTAATGTTCTTGACTTGCTGCTCGCCCATGAATTCATAGTCATGCGGCAACTTCTTACCAATAGCGGTTCTGACAGACTCGGAGATACATATACCACCGGCATCGGCCAGACTCTCAAGCCTTGCTGCGACATTGACGCCATCACCATAGATATCGCCACGATCCACAATGACTTCGCCAAGGTTCAAACCGATTCGGAATTCAACCCTACGATCTTCGGGTAGATCAGTGTTTGGTTCGCGCAGCTGTTGCTGGATGTCGACGGCGCAAGCGAGCCCGTTCGATACGGTCGAAAAATCGGCAAGCACGGCGTCGCCGGCATAATGCACGACATTGCCATCGTGGCTGTTGATGGTCTCGGCAATAAGGTCGAGACACCTACTTAACCGGCGATGGGTACCCTCTTCATCTTCACCGGTAAGGCGGCTGTAACCCGCGACATCGGCGTAGAGAATCGCGGCCAGCTTTCGATCTAGTTTTTTATCCATATTTACTGGATGTTATTCCAATCCTGCGAGCAGCGTCTTCGCATCGTTCAAATCGGGCGTATCGAACCCTTCGGTGAACCAGCTGTAAATGGGTTCGAGAAGTTCGCGCGCCTCTTTTGGTTTGCCTTTTTGTTGCCAATATCTGGCAAGGCTGAGGGCGGCGCGTAGTTCAAGCGATTTGGCGCCTAGTTCGCCCGCGATCCCAATCGCTTGACGGAAACAAATATGGGCAGCGTCCTTTGCATCGGATCGCTGCAAAGAATGCAGTTCTCCCGCCAGCCGATAGATCTCTGCTTCCCAAAAACGCTCCTCGCTGCGTGCTACATGTGCTTTGGCTTCGTCCAGTGTCTCGGCCGCTAGCTCAAACTCCTTGCCATCGATGTAGAGTTCTGCAAGCAATGCCAGGTGTAAGGATCTAAAGACCTTTCCCTGTTCGGCGCCAAGATAGTCCAGGCCCTCACGCAACATAGAGATGCCGGCCTCTCTTTCTCCGCGTTTGCCCATAGCCCAGCCTGAACAAATACGTGCCCAAGCTATGTCCATGGGTGAGCATTGTTGTTCCATCAATTCATTGGCGAATACTTCGGCCGCGCGCGCGTCGCGCCCCATCACCGCCGGCTGTGCCCCGGCCCAGGTCAACGCCCAGGTCAGACTGCTGGCATGATTCAATTCCCGCGCATAGGCGACAGCTTGCGCATTATCGCTCGATGCTTGTTCGGGGTACCCCGACAACCAGCGTTCGTACCCACGGATGACCAAGGTCGCTGCTCGCAGATCGATTCCGTAGTGAAAGCGGTAGTCACTGTGTTGGTCTGGGTCATACCAATCTAATATCTTATTGGCGACGGTCTGTACCGTTGCAATTTCGCCCATCGCTAACGTGGGCCATAAACGTAGAAAATGACCGATGCCGACATCATCGAAACGGTAGATCGCAGCGTCACGAGGGCCACCTTGTTGCTCGGCAAGGCTGATCATTTGGGTCGCGATGGCGAGGGCGGCGCGATAATCGGCTCTTATCCACCGAATGACCCGTTCCTGGCGTAGTACGTGGAGCAGCGCATCGGTCTTACCCAGTGACTCGCACAGTTCGCGCGCCCGCGCGGTGGCCTTCACCGTTTCTTCCGAACCCCAGCCGATCGCGGTGTTGAGTGAATTACCGAGCCCTATTTGAAACTGTACTTCTTGCTCATCTCTGTGCGTTGAAACCGGCAGGGATCCTAGCACCGCTAGCCCTCGGTTGAAGTGTCCAACTGCCTCGCGATGGGCAGACCGTTCCGCCGCGTGGGTTCCGGCCTGTAGCCAGTATTCGACCGCTTGCTCACCCATTCCCGCTTCGGTTGCATGTTGCGCCAGCAACTCGGGCGCGGCTGATTCCGTTGCTTCGAGTGCTTCTACCAGACGTGCGTGGATTTGTTGTCGTTTGCTCTTGAGCAAGCTCTCGTAGGCTGCATCTCGCACTAACGCGTGTTTGAACTGGTATGTGGCATCCGTTGCCAAACCTCGCCGATATACCAACTCCGCTTCGATGAGCTTTACCAGCGCCGCCTGCAGTTCGCTGTCCGACAATGGCGATACCGCACTCAGTATTGAGTGAACAAATTCACGGCCGATACAAGCGGCCATTTGCGCGACTTCTTTAACCGGCTGTAATCGGTCAAGCCGTGCCATCAGTGAATCGTGTAATGAGGTTGGAATCGACAAACTGCTCAACGGACCTTCAAGTTCAAATGTTGTGTCGGTTTCTTTTAGCAGCCCGGATTCGAGAATTGTCTTAGTCAGCTCCTCAACAAACAACGGCACACCATCGGTTTTAGCCACAATCTCATCGAGTAATTCATCCGGCAGGGTTTTATTGTTGGTCAGCCGAGCGACAATACTGCTAATGTGTTCACGCCCCAAACGATTAAGCATCAACCGCGTCACGATAGGATGACCACCAAAACCATGCTCAAAGGTTGCTCTCGCCGTCACGAGTATCAGTACAGGTGCATCCGTTATTGCATCAAGAAACAGGTCAATCAGCTCTTGGGTAGTCGGATCAATCCAGTGTGCATCTTCCAGAATAAACAACACAGGGTTTTGTTCGGATAAACCCACTAACTGATCGACAAGTGCTTGCAACGTGCACGCTCGTTTTTGTTGTGGTGTCAGATCTAGGGCGCCATAGCGCCCTTCACCGTCAAGTCCAATCAAGGTTGCCATCAATGCCGATTGTTCGGCATTTATATCGCCGGCTTGGCGCAGCAAAGCGTCGAGTTTGTCGAAGCGTGTATCTAAATCATCCGCGGGCGTAATGGCAGAGGCCAAGATAAGTTGTCGAGTAGCGGGGTAGAGCGCGCTGTCGCTGTGATACGGCGAGCACTGATAGTTGATGCGGTAATGGCTGTCCTCCGCTACCGCATCAATCATCGCCCGCGTGATCCGCGACTTACCAATACCGGCTTCACCCGTGAGTAGCACAAGCTGTCCTTCGCCTGCTTTGGCGAGCCGCCAACGCTCGGCCAATAGCGCGATTTCTTGTTCGCGGCCAACGATCGGTAACAGGTGTTGCCCGCTGCGTGCGGCAAAGCGACTTTCGATAGATCGTTCGCCGATAACGGCGTAAGCTGAGATCGAATTGTCGAATCCCTTCAGACGTTGTTCACCAAGGTCGTTATAGTCAAACACATCACCGCACAGCCGGTGCGTACTTTCAGCGATTACCAACTGATCGGGTTCGGCTAATCCCTGCAGGCGTGCGGCAAGATTGGGTGTCTCCCCCATCACGACTTGCTCGCGCGATGAGGCTTCGCCAATTGTTTTACCGACAACGACTAACCCGGTCGCGACACCGACTCGGGTTTGTAACGTGAGATTCTCTCTTGGCTTGAGTTGACCGACCCGCTCGATAATTTCGAGACCCGTGCGCAGCGCGCGTTCCGCATCATCTTCGTGGGCTTGTGGATAACCAAAGTACACCAACATGCCGTCGCCCATGAAGCGGGCAATGTAGCCCTCGTATCGACTAATGATCCCAGCACAAGCATCTTGGTAAGTGCGAACGATGTCGCTGAGATCTTCCGGGTCGTATTGCGCCGACAGCGCGGTTGACCCCACCAGATCACAGAACATGACCGTTAGCTGACGTCGTTCGGCTTCAGTGGTTGCGGTCGGTTCAACCGCTTCAGGCGTATCGCTCTTTTTATCTGTTCGGAATTCGGCGATCGCCTTGAGGATTTGTTTTCGATGGCCCAGCGAAGTAACCCCAAGTTCCTTAAGGTCGTCATTGGTCAGGTCCGGGAGCAGGGTTAGGTCAAGGTCGTTTTCGCGAAACAGCGTCACATACTCGGCGAGCCCGATACTATGCAACCACATTTCGATATCGTTCGACCCTGAGGTGATCATCGCTGTCACATCCTGTCCCTGTTGTTGTTCAGGTCTGGCGCGCCCTAGAGGATTCGAACCTCTGACCTTTGGCTCCGGAGGCCAACGCTCTATCCAGCTGAGCTAAGGGCGCGACCACAAAAGGATACGCGTGAGCGCCAAACGCGTCTATCTGAAGCCCGTAGCAGCGGCTGCTAGATCCATTCGAGCCTGCCCCCATGGCGCAGCCAATGCTGTTGGCTGGTCTGCAATTTCAGATATACTTGCAGTTCTTGATTTCAGATTCGCCCGACCGGGCGGTAATTTATTATTGTGACTGTGAAGGATTGATCAGCCATGACCATGACCCATGTGAGTATTAGTGACCGTGTTTTTGTCAAAAACTTCGCCATGCTGCTCGGCGTATTGGTGGCGATGACCTTTGTTCTATTCGTCTTAGCGCAAATGGTGGCGGCGCAACTGCCGACCGAAGACACAGCCGAGATGCAGGCGAAGATGCAGGCAAAGAAAGATGCGCTGGCCGAACGAATCAGCTCGGTCGGTCAGCTGGTGGTTGCCGGTGGTTCAGGCAGCACCGGGGGCACGACCCAAGTAGCGAGTGCCGCTGTCGATGGCAAGGCGACCTACGATACGACTTGTGCCGTGTGTCATGTAGCGGGTGTTGCCGGTGCGCCTAAGTTTGGTGACAAGGCCGCGTGGACACCTCGAATCGCCCAGGGGATTGACACGCTCTACCAACATGCGATCAACGGTTTTCAGGGCACCGTTGGTTTTATGCCCGCCAAGGGCGGTAATGCCAGTCTCGCCGATGACGCGGTCAAAGCGGCAGTCGATCATATGGTGAAAGAATCTCAATAGATTGACCTTTTGCGGGGATGAGAAAAGCGGCCGTTGGCCGCTTTTCTTTTTTGTCTCAAGCCAACAATACATCGTCGCTGAGATTCTCCAAGCGATCGATGCAATAATACCCACCACGATTCTGGTATGCGCAACTCGCCGTATCAGCACGGAGCTGACCGGAAGCACTATTTTGGCGCCCTGGCCAAGGCAGGCTTACCGGAGTGACCTACCGGTCAAACAGCACTGGGTGTGACTAGCCGTTCCGATACAGGTAGCTGTAGGCGTTGATGGCGGGGACGCCGCCGAGATGGGCGTAGAGAACCTTAGAGCCTTTGGGAAAGAAACCCTTGCCCACGAGATCGATCATCCCTTGCATAGACTTACCTTCATAAACGGGGTCGGTCATCATGCCTTCCATGCGCGCGCACAGACGCATGGCGTCATTCGTCTCGTCTGACGGCACGCCGTAGGCCGGGTAGGCGTAGTCTTCATTTAAGATCACATCGTCGGCGGTGATTGCTTTGTCCAACCCGATCTTCTCGGCCGTGTTCTGGGCGATGCGCAAGATCTGGGCATGGGTCTGTTCGGGCGTGCCCGATGCATCAATGCCGATGACATTGCGCGCCCGACCATCCGCGGCAAAACCAACCACCATGCCGGCTTGAGTGGAACCGGTGACCGAACAGACGACGATGTAATCGAACTTAAGGCCGAGTTCTTGCTCTTGGGCACGTACTTCATCGGCGAAACCGGCGTAGCCAAGCCCACCCAGCGGATGGTCCGAGGCACCGGCCGGAATCGCATAAGGCTTGCCGCCTTTTGCCTTGACGTCCTCGAGCGCCCTTTCCCAGCTTTCTCGAATGCCGATGTCGAAACCCACATCTACCAACTCTACGTGGGCGCCCATGATGCGTGACAGCATGATATTGCCGACCCTATCGTAGACCGCGTCGTTAAACGGCACCCAGGCCTCCTGCACCAGCCGACATTTCATGCCGATCTTCGCCGCCACCGCCGCCACTTGACGAGTATGGTTGGACTGCACACCGCCGATGCTTACCAGCGTATCGCAGCCCTGGGCGATCGCATCGGGAACCAGGTATTCGAGCTTTCTGACCTTGTTGCCGCCAAAGGCGAGTCCGCTATTGCAATCGTCGCGTTTCGCATAGAGCTCAACCGCACCGCCGAGACGCTGTGAAAGCCGCTCTAGTTTCTCGATAGGGGTTGGACCAAACATCAGCGGGTAGCGTGGAAACTTCTGTTCGAGGTTGAGCATAAGACAGCCTTCGGTAACGATGAACTAAGAAGTGGTCTCAAGTGTGTTGCTATGTTTCTCCACAAATGTAACTGCCATCAAAGCATTCCTTATCATAGAGCGTGGGTTCCTCTAAGTAACTAATTACACGTGCGCGAAAGACCTTGGTAGGTCCATCGTCTGGCCAAAAAGGCGACTGAGCTGGATCCAAAACTTCCGAGTGCTCAGACCAGTCTCGGTTGGATTCACCTATGGCGCAAAGAGCATGATGTAGCAAGCTCGGCGATGCGGCGAGCGCTAGAGCCGGACCGTATCTATTGGGGGAGCGTAAAATGACGCGCCTCGCTCAAACAAGCATATATCTCATCACGCCGGGAGGCATTATGTCAGCCCGTAGTCTCGTCTTTGTCGCAGTGCTCAGCGCCTTTTTCATGATGCATGCAGTCGTCTCTAATGCACAAGACTGTGTTGGAGAATGTCAATGGGACCCGTGCCATTGGCAGCAGCGTCTTAATGGGACTTGTGCCCACCCTCTATATGACGATCCCAATACCTATTTCGAGGAAGAAGCCAAAAGGCGTTTTGATGATATGCGCACGCGCGAGACGTCCTGCTCTGCTCGGCGTAATGGCATCCATGGGAAGCCTAGTAGCTATAAGATACTCTATGGTCAGCCAGGACTGCTGTGCGTAACGCCTACAAGTTATCCATTTTTTGGCCCCACTCCTGCCATTGAGTTTTATTATGCAGACGGTTCCCGGTGTCACCTCAGTTATATGAGCATAGATCCTGTCTGTGATCTCACACCGTTAAGTACGAAACTCCTGCTATCGCCGTTGGAGGGCGATCCAGAGAGCGACCAAATATTGACGTCTATTGAACCGAGCAAAACAACCAATACGCTTCTCGTCAAGGTCATCAATAAGAAGACCCGCGAGATCATTCCAAATGTAGATATCAAGCTCGAGCTAGATGTCACGAAAGATAGCGGCGGTCACATCCATGCCGTGCATAATCCTATCGTCACCACTAACACAAAGGGGAAACTACAATCTCCCAATAGCCAAACCACACCTGATGAAGCCATCTTCGGCACCCTCGAAGGCAATACTGGAGATCAAGGCTTGCAGTTCACATATGAAGCGCCGAAACCTGCCGGTGATATCGTGATTACCGGATCATGCACCAGTCAATATTGTAAACAAATAGGACCGAATACCCTGTGGGTTGGTATAAAGGGACTAAGGAAGGCTCAACCGTCAACCAGCCCACTGTATCCCTACGATGTGCTGCCGTGCGGATCGGCGAAACATACGGAATGCACCTATCTCACGGGTAAGGCAAATAGTTTGCTTGCAAGACTTGCCGGCAAGTTTCCTGGCGCTTCGCCCGGAATTAGATTGCGCATAGGAGACGCCAGTCTTGAGCGGGCTGGTCTGTTTGATATTGGTGGTGGCTGGACAATTCCTGCCAGCCATCACTACGCACAACACCATCAAGGTAAAGCTGTCGATATTTATGTAAGCCCAATACTGCACCTTGATCCTACTGATATTGACTACATGATGCCATTTCTTGCAATAGCGACAAACCTTGGCATGTCGGTTAGACCACTTAGATTAGCGCCCGCAGAGCTTGAAGATCAGAAGTTTCAACCCATATATTTCCATGTTTATATTTGGAGGGTCAGTTGATGAAAATAACTTACCTTCAGCTTGTCATCGCAATTTTATTGGCAACATTCTCTCACCCAACCACTTCAGCCGATCCAGACCCAGGGACCCTCATGGGCACCATGCTCCAGCCTGGTGCGGCTGAAGAGGGCATTGTCTACGACCCCGCATCCGGTAATTACACGGTGACCTATAAAGTACCTGATGGGCTCTATCAGGTCGTCTATTACCCACGCACGAAGATCGCGCCAACAGTCGAGACTACCTATGGGCCATGGGGTTATGGCAGGGATCATGTCTACTCATATCGCGTCACCAACGGCGCTAAGGCACAGCAACCTTTAACTAACATACGAGTGCTAGTGAACAAGGTGTATGGCTCTGTGAAACCCCCTGGATGGAACGGAGATATAGCGCCAGGCTTTAAGAATCCCAACCCCACACAAAACTCCGATGTTTACATGGCAGGTTGGTATTCATTCAAAGGTATCGCGCCCGGTGACACGGTTGCCGGATTTGGTTTTGAAAGCCGCGATCTGCCGGGGGTGGGAACAATCGAAATATTAGGTTTAGGCCCAATCACTGTATACGCAGAAGGCGGGCCAGGAGGCGCGGTACGCAAAGAATTAAACAAGCTCTCACGTAACGACTTTGTACCCTATCTGGCCCCGGTGCCGCTCATCTATAACTTCATTGGCTCGTATTTCACCACAAACGGAGCTGCCGGTACGTTGACAAGCCTCCAAGACCATTTCCAACAGCTCTTGAACATGGAATTGATTGAGCCTGTTTTCGCCGAGCGGCTAACTAAAACATTGAGCGCTGCGATTGATGCGCTGAAGTTGAGTGACCGCCAATCCGCACGGAGCCATCTCGAAGACTTCCGCGTAATGATCGATGAAGCACAACATGCGGAAAGCAAGGCAACCCTGGAGGCCCCAATTAACAAAGTCGCAGCGAGAGTGCTCCGTTACGATGGCAATTATGTCGAACGTAAGTTGTAATTCACAAAGATGTTATTTGCTCCTGTCTCCACTCGCAGGCTGACGGGCTGGCGATCAGCCGCCGCCTGACCGTAACGTAGACCATGCTTTGACCTACTGGTGGGCCTTGGGCGGCCCCAGCAAAAACGGGAGAGATTTATTTCTTAAGAAGTAACGCTATGCGCTGCGGGTCACTTTTCTTTTATAGTTAACGCACGCCATCAGTGCAGCGCAGTCGTCCGGTCAAGGCAGCGATACTGCAACGCTTCACCCAGGTGGGCAGTTGCCAGGTCTTGATCGCCGGCCAAGTCGGCAATCGTACGTGCGACTTTTATAACGCGATGATAAGCGCGCGCGCTCAAACCAAGGCGTGTCATGGCTTGATCCAAGAACTGGCGGCTGGCGTCATCGAGTACGCATATCTTTTCAATCTGCTTATTAGTGAGCGCGTAATTTGCGCAGCCACTTCGTGTCAGTTGGCGCCGGCGTGCTGCTTCGACGCGCTGTTGCACAATCGCCGACGTCTCTATGCCGGGAGCTTTTTTACGTAGTAGTTGGTCTCGCGGTACCGTGGGTACTTCGACGTGCATGTCGATGCGATCCAGCAGTGGCCCCGACACCCGCCAGCGATAGCTACGGATGCGATCGGGCGTGCAGTGGCAACGTCCCGATGCATCACCCAAATAGCCACAAGGACAAGGATTCATGGCTGCAACGAGTTGAAAGCGGGCCGGAAACTCGACTTGGCGCGCTGCCCGCGAAATATTGATAGAGCCCGACTCTAACGGTTCGCGTAGAACTTCAAGCACGCGGCGATCAAATTCTGGCAGTTCATCGAGAAACAAGACGCCGCCGTGCGCCAGCGATATTTCACCCGGGCGCGGATGGCTTCCGCCGCCAACTAAAGCGACGGCGGAAGCGGTGTGATGCGGTGATCGGAACGGGCGTTGTTTCCACATCGACAAGGAAAACCCTTTTCCGGCGATCGATTGAATGGCAGCGTTTTCTAGCGCTTCTTCATCGTCCATGTGTGGCAATATGCCGGGCAGCCGGCTGGCGAGCATGGTCTTGCCGGTGCCGGGCGGTCCGATGAATAGCAAACTATGACCACCGGCGGCGGCGATTTCGAGCGCCCGTTTGGCATGGTGCTGGCCGACGACGTCACTGAGATCGGGCCCGTCGGACACGCTGTTATCAGGCAGTTTGATGCTATGGGGTTTTAGTGTATCGCCGTCTCGCAGGTGCGCCGTAACTTCGAGTAGATGCCCGCTACCCATAACCGTGACACCGGTCGCTAAGGCGGCCTCGTCGGCATTGCTGGTGGGCAGAATCAAGGTGCGCCCTTCGGCGCGTGTTTGCAGGGCTGCGGTAAGGGCGCCGCCTACAGGCCGCAACTTTCCGGTAAGTGCGAGCTCACCGATAAATTCGAACCTATCCAGGTTCTTGCTGCGAATTTGTTTGGACGCGGCCAGGATGCCGATAGCGATGGGCAGATCGAAGCGACCGCCCTCTTTCGGCAGGTCAGCCGGTGCCAGATTTATGGTGATGCGCCGAGCTGGAAATTCGAAGCGCGCAGTGAGTAGCGCGCTGCGGACGCGGTCCTTACTTTCTTTGACCGTGGCCTCCGGCAGACCGACGATCGAAAGGCTAGGAAGACCATTGGCGAGATGCACCTCGACGGTGACTGGTAGCGCCTCGATACCTACCTGCGCACGACTATGCACGACCGCAAGCGACATGCATTTCCCTCCGGTTAACGG
>LKGT01007036.1_pt1 | contig 26215 bp, 27 predicted proteins | sample 503861 | NCBI WGS metagenome assembly LKGT01 (sample SAMN04113194, study PRJNA297058) | marine sediment metagenome | biome: marine benthic biome; feature: marine benthic feature; material: marine sediment; isolation source: sediment sample collected at the water-sediment interface from the South......
CGCAGCGACCGCTACTCTGCTTTGCGTACAGCCGAGACGGTGGCGCTGCCAAAGATCGAAATGTCTTATATTGGTGGCTAATCCTTGCCCCTCACCGTAGCCCCTCCGACGACGGGAGGGGCAACAGCTGAAAGCCACTTCGGTTTATTTAATTCCTTTTATTTATAAAGTTATATAGTTTACTGGCTGTAAATTCGAGCTCTAGATCAACGCCGCAACCGTCATTGTTGCTCGCCCCTTACGCACAGGTCAGGAGCATGTACTCCCCCCTTGTCGCAGCAGGGGAAGAAGATTAAACCTTGGTAGGCAAGCGGATAACGCCCCAGGGGACGGCGAGTGATATGGTTACTGCGGGGTCGCTTGGCGAAACGCCGGTTCTAGTCGGCTATCGAGGTCGGTAGGTAGCGATTGGCACTCTGGAGGCTGGAGATTCCTCGCAGTCTGAGCTCCTTGACCAGGCGGTCCTGAAGCGTCTGGGGGGCGCTAAATGTCAACTTGCCTAACTAATGGCGGCTAGCCGACAACTTTACCACGCCGATGCCCAGGCACCCCCCGGCAGTTGTGCTATGGCCGAAAGCGAGAGTGGTCAGGTGCCCTCAACTGAGGGCAATGTCACCATCGATCTTGAAGCTGACGCCAAGCGCTGGGATTTCGAGCGTCACCTGCGTCTTTAGTTGCTCGTTGCCCGTCAACTTTCCGGACCCTAGGCCTTCACGTACGGCCCGCTCCATCTCACGCTGCGAGGTCACGCCCACTTTCTTAAGAAACTTGCGGACCTCCATATTGAACTTTTCCTCGTTAAATGTAGTCGCGCTCATGATTCCTCCGTCTATCATAATAATTTTCACCAGAGTCTTCTGCCCCAGCACTTTGATCAGCCAACACCGGTTCTTTTAGCAGCCATACTTGGAATACGCTGCCGCGATGCAGTTCCGACTCAACCGTGATTTCACCGCCGTAACGCCGAATTAAACCATAACTTACAGAAAGTCCTAAACCTGTGCCGTGGCGCGTGTCAGTGGTGTAAAAAGGGTCGAATACGCGGCCGAGTTTTTCTGGCGCGATACCAACGCCATTATCTTTGACCGAGATTACAACACCCTGTTGTTCCCAATCGGCAGTGATTACTTCGATGACGCCGCCAGCGGATACAGCCCGTGCTGCATTGAGCAATAGATTTATCAATACCTCTTGTAGCTCGTAGCGTCTAATTCGAACCGTACGGGTCGCATCAAGTTGGACGTGAACAGTTGTTTCACCTTTCTCAACCGCATGCCTAACCAACACCAGCGTATCTTTGACGGTGCGATTAATGTTCACATTTTCTATATCGGTGTTATCGCCAGGGCTGGATGGTCGAGCAAACTGCAACAACCCATCGACAATGTAACGTATTCGATCTACCTGTTGGATGATCATATCGACTTCGCCATGCACAGAATTGGCGGCATCGCCAAGTTCGGCCACAAGCAAATCGAGATTTCCGATTATCACAGCAGTCGGGTTATTGATTTCGTGGGCGATGCCAGCCGCCATTTGACCGAGCGACGCTAGTTTTTCCGCCATCACCAGTTGTTGCCGCGTCTCACGTAATAGACTTACGGTCCGCTCCAAATCGGTATTCTTTTGCTCGAGCTCGCGGGTTCGGTCTTCGACCTTGGCTTCCAGTTGTTCCGCGGCACGACTGATTTCATGATTTCGGCGCTGGAGCAAATCAAGCATGGAATCGAATTGAACCGCAAGTTCACCGATCTCGTCTTGCGAATCGATCTTTCCCATTCGCCTATCCACACCGGCTTGGGTTGCACGTACCAGGTTGGCCATCTGCTCGATGGGTTTGAATATTGAACGCGCACCACGCAATACGACCCAGGTGGCCAGGGCAATGACACCGATGAAGATAAGTAGCAACAATGCAGCGGCCCGATAATGGGCGTTGCGAAACGGCGCCTCGAGAATGCTGCTTTGTAACATGCCGATGCCTTGGCCATCGGCATCGAATACTGGCTGATAGGCCGAGATATACCACTGTTGGCCTACCAGATCGCGCGCAACCCAAGTGCTACCTTCGCCTAACACCTTATCTCTGATTTCCGTCGACACGTAAGTACCAAGGGCGGTGTCTTGTTGGCCGATTGTTAGATTCGTGCCAATACGCACGTTGTCAAGCAGCAATGCGATTGCACCCACATCACCGCTAGGCAATGTTCCCGGACCATAGACGCGCTCGCGCAGCTCTTCGATGATCGTATTATTCCTGTTCAATGCGATGCCGCCGTCTAGCAACGCTAGGACTTGTCCGCCAAAATCTCGAATGGGATAAACCGCGCGCATAACCACAGTTCGATCTTCATAAGCGCGCTCCGACTCATCGGCCAACGGTACGCGCATACGCTCGATAAGGGTAGGGTCTTCGCGCTGTAGATCATCCGGGGTAAAGACCTCTAGTGCGGCTGACGGGCGTCCGCGCATAGCGCGATTAGTCAGTGGGCTAGGCTTACTGCTGCCTCGAGACCCAAGAGATTCTTCATATAACCAGTTACCTAGCTCATCGGTAAGGTGTACGAAGGTGAATCCCTCCTCGTCAATTAAACTCTTTAGTTCATTTTGAAGGCCGCGTGCATCACCGTTAGTGAGAAGTAATCGAAAGCTATAGGAATCGGTGAGACGCTGCAGCGCCGTTGCGTAATCTTGCTGCATCTGCCCAAATGCATGCCGCGTAACTGCGAGGTCGCTCTTGACCTTTAGAAATAAGTTGTCGCGGGTAAAGCTATTGAACCAGTATATGGTTAGACCCAACGTCGCTGGCATGGCCAGCAGGGTTGGAAACAGAACGAGCAGAAGTAATTTGTAGCGAAGGGTTGTTCGAACTAGCGTTCGTATCGATCGCCATCGTGGAAAAACGCTCATGATTAGCCGACCTAGGTCCGCGTCAAAGCTGAATCAGACCTTAACTTGCGCTCTAACGTTTTGCGTGAGATACCAAGCCGGCGGGCCGCCTCAGATTTGTTGCCACCAGCACTCTCGAGCACTCGCCGCATGTGACTTTTTTCCACCTCGGCCAATGTCCACTCAGCTGGAAAGGGGGACGTCGGCGACTCCCGCCCCGGGGCCGATCCCTGAATAGACATGATGTCGCTGGGTAACCGGCCGAGCAAAACCGCGCGTTCGATGAGGTTCCGTAGCTCGCGCACGTTTCCTGGCCAGTTGTAGGCTTGCAACGCATGAATGTCTTCGCGACTGAAGGTGGGGGGCGCAACGCCGAGCTCTGCGGCCAAGGTCTTACCGAGAAAATCGACAAGCTCCGGGATGTCTTCAGGCCGTTGCCGAAGTGTGGGCATTTTTATCGTCACAACATTGAGCCGATAAAAAAGGTCTTCACGGAATCGACCTTTTCTAACTTCCTCCGCCAAGTTCTTATTCGTGGCCGTGACAATACGCGCATCCACTGCCAACTCTCGGTCGGATCCTACCGGACGGATCCTGCGACTTTCCAGAACCCGAAGCAGTTTGGCTTGCATGGTGCCCGGCATCTCCGAGATTTCGTCAAGGAACAGGATGCCACCCGTGGCAAAACTGAAAAGCCCATCGCGGGCCTGGTGCGCGCCGGTGAATGCACCCTTGGTATGTCCGAACAACTCGCTTTCCAACAGATCGGGGGAAATTGCGACACAATTCACGGGCACCAATGGCCCGCTCAGTTTGCTTAGCCTATGAATGGCGCGCGCCGCGAGCTCTTTGCCGGTCCCGGTCTCACCCTCGATTAGCACCGAGGTGGGGGTTGGTGCGATTTGCCTAATGATCTCGCCAACTTCCTGCATGGGCGCGCTTTGGCCGATCATGCCGGATGCCCCATAGAGCCTATCTACAAAGGTGTCGACCTGTCGGCGCAGGGCGGTATTTTCGCGGGCAAGACGGCGGCGCTCGAAACAACGTTCAACCGCGGTAAGGATTTGCTCGACCCGGAAGGGCTTAAGCACAAAGTCTGCCGCGCCCGTGCGAAGCGCGCCGATAGTAGCATCCATATCGGCATAGGCGGTGATGAAAATCACATCCATGTCGTTACCGGCAGCGCGCAGTTCCATGACCCAATCCAAGCCGGACCGCCCCGGCAAACGAATATCAACAATCAGTAGATCGAAGTGGTAACGCTGGCAAAGCTCGTCGGCGGTATCGACGTTTTCGGCCACTTCGACTAAACCATGGCGTTTCGCCAGCGCGCGTTGTAGGAAGTCGCGTATGCCCGGTTCGTCGTCGACCACCAAAATAGACGCTGGGCGGCTCTGCTCCGTCCGCGGTCGGTCGGGACGAGATTTAGCGAGTGATGGGTTCATCGCAGCTATGGTGCACCAAAACCGATGGCGGCTGGAAAAAAACCGCTAAAGAGTCGCTGAAAGGCTGAATGGCTGGGTCAATCTGACGCATATTTTTTGCTACGATGCGTCAAATTGACGCGCCTGTCAAACCGTGTAGGGTGCCGACGAAGATCCAATGCTCGTGAGATTCGGTGCTTTTGCGCCACTGCAGCTGTTGGCACCACAATTGCTGTAATCGGAATGAAAAACACCAAGAAAACAGCAGGAGGCGCGTGCCTAACACATTGATATTATGTTTACGACTACTTGTCGCAAGCATACTACTAGCAACGACATCGATACCGGCGCTTGCGGATACCATTCGGCTAGCGACGACCACGAGCACGGAAAATTCGGGCTTGCTGCGTGCGCTGCTTCCCCCGTTCGAACTGCAAACCGGCTACACGGTACACGTGATCGCAGTCGGAACCGGCAAGGCGTTGCGCATGGCCAAGGACGGCAATGTCGATGTGATCATGGTGCACGCGCCCAAAGCCGAGCGCGCTTTCGTGGACGCCGGTCACGGCGTCAACCGACGTGACCTGATGTACAACGACTTCATAATCGTCGGTCCGGCGAACGACCCCGCCCACATTGACGGCGTCGCTGACGTGGCGGCTGCGCTGTCGCGCGTTGCCACCGCAGGCAGTCTGTTCGTCTCGAGAGGTGACGATTCGGGCACGCATCAGAAAGAGCTGGAGCTCTGGGTTGCCGCCGACGTCAAGCCTGGGGCGCCCTGGTATCGCGAAGTCGGGCAGGGGATGGGCAGAACACTGCAGATTGCAAGCGAGTTAGAAGCGTACACACTTGCCGACCGTGGCACTTGGCTGGCGATGAGGGACACGCTGTCGTTGCAGGTGTTGATAGAAAGAGACACCCGTCTGTTCAATCCCTACGGCATCATCGCGGTGAACCCGGCGCGCTATGCAGACGTCAATTACGCAGGTGCGATGGCGTTGATCGCGTGGGTTACGTCGGTGGACGGGCAAGCCATAATACGTGACTTTGAAATCGATGGCCAACCACTGTTCAAACCGCTGGCCGTCACGGCGGAAGCGACTGTCGGCATTGACTGAGTGCCATCGATTGCCCGGGTACCGCCAACCCTGAGGATCGAACGCAGCCGGTGCTATGCTTGATCTCCCCACTACGAACACGACTGTACACCGCCGCGGCTCCTGTCTGCCGAGCACGCCTTCGTCTGATGGCCACACACAGCGCTCGGCTTAGTTTGCTTCTGCTGGCATTCATCCTCGTCGCCCCGTCACCGATCAAGGCGGATCAAACGACGGTCCGTTTGGCAACCGCCACCAGCACCGAAAACTCCGGGTTGCTACAACGCTTGCTGCCACCGTTTGAAGGGCGAACGGGTTACCGAGTACACGTGATTGCAGTGGGAACCGGGAAAGCGCTGCAATTGGCGCAGGACGGTAATGTCGATGTCGTGCTGGTACACGCTTATGAAGATGAGCTTAGGTTCGTCGCCGATGGTTACGGCGTAAATCGGCGCGACGTTATGTACAACGACTTTGTTATCGTTGGTCCACTTGAGGATCCCGCGGGTATACGGGGTTTACAGGATGCAGCTGAGGCGCTGCGGCGCATTGCCGCGAGTCAAAGTGGCTTCGTTTCGCGCGGGGACGATTCCGGCACGCACAAGAAAGAACGTGCACTGTGGCAAGCGGCAGGGGTTACGCCTTCAGGGAGTTGGTATCGCGAGGTCGGGCAGGGGCAAGGAAGGACTTTACAAATGGCCGGGGAGCTGCAGGCTTATGTACTTACCGACCGAGGTACCTGGATTGCACATCGGCGCATAATGCCGATTATGGTCGAGGCCGATGCAAGTCTCTACAATCGCTACGGCGTGATCGCGGTTAATCCCGCGAGGCATGCCGACGTGAACTACATGGGTGGGATGCGTCTCATTGGCTGGTTAACGGGGGTACGCGGCCAGTCCATCATTGGCGATTACCGCATAGCCGGCGAGCCGCTGTTTTTCCCGTTAGCGGTGGAGCCCTAAGGCACTGTGGATAACCTACTCGACGCCAGTCGCGAGGCGCTGTTGTTACTGGTTTCAGGCGATCCAAGCCTCTGGACTATTGTCGGGATCTCTTTCAGTGTGTCGCTCAAAGCGATCCTGCTTACCGCGCCGGTCGCCCTGGTGATCGCCTTTCTACTGGCACATACTCGTTTCCCTGGCCGCCGGGCGTTGATTACGTTATTTCAAACCTTGCTCGCATTCCCCGCGGTTGTTGTCGGGCTAACCCTGTATTTACTGCTATCGCGTAGTGGCCCTTTTGGTGACTTGCGACTGCTGTTCACCCAGACAGCGATGGTGATCGGGCAAATGGTCTTATGCTTCCCCATCCTGGTGGCGATGGGCCATGCCGCTATTCAGGCGGCCGATCGGCGCGCTTGGGAGACGGCGATTACCCTAGGGGCGCGGCCGGCCCGCGCCATGTTGACGTTAATGCACGAAGTCCGCTTTGGCTTGGTGGCAGCGGTGATCGCCGGTTTTGGGCGCATCATCGCCGAAGTGGGTTGTTCGCTAATGGTGGGCGGCAACATATTGAATCACACGCGCAACATCACTACTGCTATAGCATTGGAGACAACCAAGGGACAGTTTGCAGAAGGCATAGCCTTAGGGCTCGTTCTTCTCGTGTTGGCGCTTTTGCTCAACTTCGCATTGATGTTGCTGCAGGGTAAGGGAGTGATGCACTCATGAAGCCCGAACCTATCTTGCAATTTCGCGGGCTGCGAAAGTTCCTGGCGAATCGCTGGTTGCTAGATATCTCAGAGTTATCCATCTCGGCCGGCCAATGCATGATCTTGAGTGGCGATAATGGGGTCGGCAAAACCACCTTACTCAAAATTATGGCAGGGCTCGAGCCCCCCGATGCCGGTGAGGTGTCTTACGACGGAAAGGTGTTGCCCCTGCGAACCGCACCGCAGCAATATCGGGACAACATCGTTTATCTGCATCAATCGCCGTATCTTTTTGATTGTAGCGTGATAGACAATGTGGCCTATGGGCTACGTCGCCTGCGTATGCCGCGCGCAGCGGTGCAAGCCAAGGTGGCTGAGGTCTTGGAGTGGGCCGGCCTTGAACACCTCGGTAAACGTAATGCCAAGTATCTTTCGGGGGGTGAGAAACAGCGAGTAGCGCTTGCCCGCGCTCGGGTATTAGCCCCGAAAGTTTTATTGTTAGATGAGCCGATCGCAAGTATGGACTATAAATCTCGCGAGCGTACCTACGTCTTGATCGAACGTCTGAAGAAAGAAGGCATGAGCGTGGTCATAACCAGTCACGAGTTATACGCGGTACTCCCGCTCGCAGACGTCCACATGTATCTCCGTGACGGGAAGCTACATGACGAGCGCCAAGATAATACAGCGGCGCAAATGTCTTCGCTCATAACCAGTGAAAATCGACACAATGACTGATACCACGCCTTACCCGCGACACGATATCACGGGTGTCGTGCTTGCCGGTGGGCGCGGCAAACGTATGGGCGGTGTCGATAAGGGTTTAGTCGATTTGCATGGTCGACCAATGGTTATGCACGTTATCGATACGCTGCATCCACAAGTAGGCCGCATCATCATCAATGCCAACCGCAATGTTGACAAGTACGAGGCGCTTGGGTACGAGGTGATTTCCGATATTGTAGGCGACTACTTTGGACCACTTGCCGGCATGGCCAGTGCCATGCAGGCAGCGAGCACTGCGTATGTTCTTACCGTACCTTGTGACTCGCCGATGATCGAGCATGACCTGGCGAAGCGCTTGTATCATGCTTTGGAGCATGAAAAGGCCGACGCGAGTGTTGCCCATGATGGCGAGCGCATGCACCCGGTTTTCGCGCTCCTAAAACGAGATCTGTTACCGAGCCTTCAGAGTTATCTGGAGTCGGGTGAGCGTAAGATCGATCGTTGGCTTAACCAACACAGACTGGCAGTGGCATACTTTAGGGACAAACCTGAAGCCTTTTTAAATGTGAATAGTCCCGATGACCACAAGGTGCTCGAATCGAAATTGGGCGCGAAGCGGTGATATGATCCACTCTGGTATCCCGATTCTAGGATTTGTGGCCCGCAGCAACACCGGAAAGACGACGCTCTTGGTAAGGATACTGCCCCTGCTCACCGATCGGGGATGGCGGGTGGCGGTGGTAAAACATGCCCCACATGGTTTTGATATCGATCGCCCGGGTAAGGACAGCTTTAAGCTCCGTCAAGCCGGCGCCACTCAAACCCTAATAGGCTCGCAGAAACAATGGGTGCTCATGACCGAGGTAAGCAGCCCACCTGGATTGAATGAGCTGCTACGGCACATAGACCAGAACCATATCGACTGTGTTCTGGTTGAGGGTTTCAAGCACGAACCGTTTCCGAAGATCGAACTCTATCGCCCTGCCCTTGGCCACTCACTGTTGTGTACTGATGATGCATCGATTGTCGCGGTCGCAAGTGACGGGCCATTACCGGTAGACCCTAAGCTACCCATACTTGATTTGAACAAGCCTGACGAGGTTGCTGACTTTGTTGCCGCGCATCTGTTTGGTTCGCGGCTAGAAGCGGCGCAGGATTCCCAATAGATGGTAAGCTGGTGCTATGGGTAAGCGATCTACGATTTCGGCGGCCGAATGCGGGGGCGGGCACGGTGCGGCTGCCCTATCCGTTGATGAGGCCTTGCAACACATCGCCAGCCAAGTGCAACCGGTAAGTGGGTTCGAGAAGGTTGCCCTTCGAAGCGCCCTCGGCCGCGTGCTGGCCGAAGATATCTATTCACCAATCGGCGTACCCGCACACACTAATTCTGCTATGGACGGCTATGCCGTCAAGCACCGAGACCTACCGGAGAGTGGTGTCACCAAACTAAAACTGGTTGGCACCTCCTTGGCTGGCAAACCTTTCTCGGGGCCGGTGGCGCATGGTCAGTGCGTGCGTATCATGACCGGCGCCGTGATGCCTGACGGTACAGATACCGTCATCATGCAGGAACAGGTGGAGCGTGAAGGTGATACGGTGCGCGTCGGCGGTGATCACAAGCACGGCCAGAATGTGCGCGCGGCGGGCGAGGACTTACATCAGGGGCAGCTGGTGTTTGCGACCGGCAAACAAGTGTGGCCGCCGGAATTGGGGATGCTCGCATCGCTCGGCCTGGGTGAAATCGTAGTGAAACGTCGGGTACGCGTTGCATTCTTTTCAACCGGCGATGAGCTGCGCTCGATTGGCGAGGCCTTGTCGAAAGGAGAGATCTACGATAGCAATCGTTATACGTTGTTTGCCATGTTGTCTCGACTAGGTGTGGACATCATAGACATGGGTGTTGTGCGCGATGATCGCGAAGCCACCAAAGACGCATTCCTTGAAGCGGCGCGCAATGCGGATGCCATCGTTACCTCAGGCGGCGTATCGGTTGGTGAGGCCGACTATGTAAAAGAGACGTTGGACGCCTTTGGCCGGGTGAGTTTCTGGCAGATCGCCATGAAACCGGGTCGGCCGCTGGCGTTTGGACATGTCCAAGATGCGGTGTTCTTTGGCTTACCGGGTAACCCCGTTTCTGTGATGGTTACCTTCTATCAGTTTGTTGCACCCGCTTTAAGGCGCATGATGGGGCAGAGTGATACCAATCCCGTGTCAGTGTTTCGCGTGCGTTGCCAATCACGCCTAAAGAAAAGTCCTGGGCGCACGGAGTTTCAGCGCGCCCTGCTTGAACGAGATGAAAAGGGAGAACTTGTTGTACGAAGCACTGGCCAACAGGGCTCAGGTTTGCTTCATTCCATGAGCAGCGCCAATTGTTTTGTAATCCTCCCGAGCGATTCAGGAACCGTCGAACCAGGAACCTTGGTAGAGGTGCAGCCATTCCACGGGATAATATAACCGTGAGTCGTGAGCCGTGAATCGTGGCTGGCAGTAACTAACTGGCACGCTCACGCATTACCACTGACTACTTACCACTTAACGACTTAAAAAAATATGCCAGCCCAAGAGAGACAGTTTATTCCCCTCAATATCGCGGTGCTGACAATTTCGGACAGCCGCACTGACGAGACCGATACCTCAGGTCGAGGGCTAGCGCAGCGTTTAACGGACGCCGGCCACAAGCTGGCTGAAAAGGTCATCGTGCCTGATCATATCTATCGTATTCGGGCTATCGTGGCACGCTGGATTGCCGATGATGACATCCAAGTGGTAATCACTACCGGCGGTACCGGAGTCACCGGTCGAGACGGTACACCTGAAGCGATCAGTCCGTTGCTGGACAAAGAGATTGAGGGTTTCGGCGAGATATTTCGGGCCGTTTCCTACGAGCAGATCAAAACGTCGACGTTACAGTCTCGTGCCCTAGCCGGTGTCAGTAATGGCACTTATATCTTTTGTGTACCGGGTTCCTCCGGGGCATGCAAAACGGCCTGGGATAAAGTGATTGCTCACCAGCTTGATTATCGCACGCGCCCCTGCAACTTGGTGGAGCTCATGCCCCGCCTTTTGGAGTCCTGAGGTTTGTTGGTTCGCATCTGCTCGTCTGGCATAGATCCCATCTTCCTATCTTTTAGCTCAGCATGCGGATACTGCTGAGTAACGATGATGGTTATTTAGCCGCAGGCTTAGCGGTGCTCGCCGATGCTTTGAAGCCGCTGGCTGAAGTCGAGGTCGTCGCCCCCGAGCACGATCGTAGCGGTGCTAGCAACTCGCTGACCCTGAACCGACCATTGCGGGCCAAGCGGGGCGAGAATGGCTTCTTGTACGTAGACGGCACGCCGACCGGCTGCGTGCACCTGGCCATTACTGGTCTAATGGGCCGCGAACCGGATATGGTGCTCGCCGGCATTAATCGGGGCGCCAACTTAGGTGACGACGTGCTGTACTCGGGCACCGTGGCGGCGGCAATGGAAGGACGTTTTCTTGGGGCACCAGCGATGGCGATCTCGCTTGCCGGGGACAACGTACAACACTTCAGCACTGCGGCTGCGGTCACCGTACAACTCCTGCGCAAATTACTTAGCGACCCGTTACCGGCCGATACAATCCTTAATGTTAATGTCCCCGATATGCCCCTGGATCAGATCGCTGGCTTCGAGAGCACGCGCCTTGGCCATCGGCACAAATCGGAACCGGCGGTGCCGGCTACCGACCCTAACGGCGAACCCATATACTGGGTCGGCCCCGCCGGGGCCGAAGCTGATGCTGGTCCTGGTACCGATTTCGATGCCGTCAAACGCGGTTTCGTTTCTGTAACTCCATTACACGTCGATCTAACTCGTTATGCTGCCCTGGAACAGGTTTCATCGTGGTTAAGCCGAGGCTGAAACAATGACTGGCTCATCGACCGGGATCGGCATGACTTCTCAACGGACACGGGACCGCCTAATCAAGCGACTACGCGATATGGGTATAGTCGATCAACGCGTGCTTGAGGCGATTCAACAAACGCCACGTCATTTGTTCGTGGAAGAGGCACTAGCGAGTCGTGCCTACGAAGATACCGCACTACCGATTGGCTATGGGCAAACGATCTCGCAGCCCTATATCGTTGCACTTATGACTCAGACGTTGTTGGCTGGGGGGCCCATGAGGGCGGTGCTCGAAGTTGGAGGTGGCTCCGGCTATCAGACGGCGCTACTGGCCCGCTTGGTCGATGAAGTCTATTCGGTGGAACGCATTGGCCCGCTGATGCACATCGCGCGGCGGCGGCTGTTTAGTTCGGGCTATCGCAATATTCACTATAAGGTATCGGATGGCAGCTGGGGTTGGCCTGAACATGCACCCTACGATGGCATCATGGTCACTGCGGCCCCGGTCGACGTTCCGGAAACGTTGCTGCAGCAACTTGCGACTGGCGGACGCATGGTTATTCCAGTGGGTGCTGCCGATAGCCAGGAGCTATTGCTGATAACGGCCAACGAGGAGGGTGTGTCGAGAACGCATGTCGAACACGTGAATTTTGTTCCGCTAATTAGTGGCCAGGGCCAACCCTAGCACTCGTCACGGTGTCATGTGCCCTGGGCTATCGTCAAGACTCTTATGCTTACTAGGTATCTTGTTATTGGCTGCGTGCGGTGGCAACAAACCATTTGTGCCAGTCACGGAGGAGAGTACGCCGCAACGCTATCCGGAATCGGAGTATCGCACCGTAGCGGCGGGGGATACGTTGTATAGCATTGCCTGGGAGGCTGGTCGTGATTATCGTGAGCTAGCGAAGTGGAATTCGATTAGGCCCCCTTATATCGTTAGGCCCGCACAAAGGATTCGACTATATCCACCGTCGTACGGCAAGAAGTCGGTTGGTAGTAGTTATCGGGTAGTAGTGGCCGGCGACACCCTGTATAGCATCGCCGCCGATGTGGGTATTCACTATCGACAGCTCGCCGAGTGGAACAATATCAGACACCCTTATGTAATTAGGCCCGGCCAGCGCTTACGTGTCATCAGACCTGGCAAGCTAGCGACAGCAACGCAACAGCGCTCAACTAAGTCACCATCCCGAGCGAAAACACTATCTAAAGCCCCACCCAAGGCAACCGCAACCGGCCCGTGGGTGTGGCCGACAGATGGGCCGATTCTGGCACGTTTTACGCCTAACGGCGCCAACAAAGGACTGGACATCGGCGGTAACCGTGGCCAAACAGTACGGGCCGCCGCCGCCGGTCAAGTGGTTTATCAGGGTAGTGGACTTCGTGGATATGGTCAGCTTATTATCGTGAAACACAATGGTGAGTTTCTCAGTGCGTATGCCCATTGCGACCGGATTTATGTTGAAGAAGGTGATGTGATTAAAGTAGGTCAGAAGATCGCCGCCATGGGCGGTAGCGGTGCTGATCGCGTAAAGTTGCACTTTGAGATTCGCTACCGCGGTTCTCCTGTCGATCCACTCAAGTACCTTCCTAGAAAGTAGGTCTATGCCTCCTCGGAAACCAACCCGTAAACGCGAAAAGAAAGGCGTCACGTCGACAGTAGCGTCTCCAGTAGAAGAGGACGAAGAAGAAAGTACTGATTCCGCGGAGTCAGGGGCTGACGGCGAAGTCAAAGAAAAAAGTAAAGCCACGGCCCGCGAAGACAGCCACCAGGCTGATGCCACCCGCCTTTATCTCAAGGAGATAGGATTTTCTCCACTGCTTTCAGCCGAGGAAGAGGTCTATTATTCACGGCGTGCGCAAAAAGGCGACGAAGATTCGCGCAAGCGCATGATAGAGAGCAATCTCCGGCTAGTGGTAAAAATCGCGCGGCGCTACATGAATCGCGGGTTGGCGTTACTCGATTTGATCGAGGAAGGGAACCTGGGATTGATGCGCGCGGTTGAGAAATTCGACCCGGAACGTGGTTTTCGCTTTTCGACGTACGCAACTTGGTGGATTCGGCAGACTATTGAGCGCGGAATCATGAACCAAACTCGTACCATAAGACTGCCAGTTCACGTATTGAAGGAGATTAATATCTACCAACGGGCGGCCCGACATCTTTCGCAGAAACTTGACCACGAGCCCACCCCAGAAGAAGTTGCCGATTTATTGGATAAGCCTATCGAAGACGTCAAGGCCATGCTTGGACTAACGGAGCGTGTTTCATCGGTAGATGCACCTCTAGATGAAGATCCTGACCGATCGCTGCTTGATGCTATCACTGACGAACAGACACAGGATCCCGAAAAAGTACTGCATCGGGAAGACCTGCAGTTGCAGATAGAGGCCTGGCTTGGTGAACTTAACGACAAACAGCGTGAGGTCGTAGAACGCCGCTTTGGTTTAAATTCAAGAGAAACTTCTACGCTGGAGGAAGTCGGTGCGGATATTGGTGTCACTCGTGAACGTGTTCGACAAATTCAGGTAGAAGCATTGCGACGTTTGCGGATACTACTTGAGAAAGCCGGCTACTCTATAGAGTCTTTGTTTTAACGGCTTAACACCCAACGCAGAGACGCAAAGTTTTATTGTTCAGAAAGTTGTTTTTCTCGGCGCCTTCGCGTTGAGTAGTTGCCTTTGTTCGGGCTAGGCCAAAGCCGGTTCTTCTTCGATCATGAGCAAAGCCGCCACCACTTTACGCCCTTCGCTCATCAAGATGTTATACGTACGGCAGGCTGCGCCGGTGTCCATCACTTCAAATCCAATGTTTGCATCGATCAATGCCCTTGTAACCGCTGGTGATGGAAACCGCAGGTATTTGCCTGTTCCCAGGATAACCAATTCCGGTTCCAACGCCACCAGGGCTGCGAAATAGCTTGCATCCAGATCGTGGAATGATTGTGGGGGCCAATCGCTGATGATTTTGGTAGGCGTTACGATCAAGCTGGCATGATACACATCGGCCCTAATTTTAACTTGGCCCGGTCCGTAAGATTGGATCACATTGGCGTTCGGGTCGATGCTATCGATCTGAAGCTTCAACTGTGATCTTCCCCGCCAACGTGGTGCGCAGCGCCCACCATCGACGATTGACACACGTTGTCGGCATCGATATGGTTCATGGCTTTTTGCCGATCGCCATTAAGGATCGTCGACAGTACCATTATTAGCAGCCGCGTAGCATGCCTAGATGCGCGAAGTGATGAAAACACAATGAGGAGAAGACAGCGTTGCGACCAGTAAGGATTGGCATTCTCGGCTTGGGAACGGTCGGTTGTGGGACGGTTAACGTATTGTTGCGCAATGGCCCAGAGATTACCCGGCGTGTCGGTCGGAGTCTCCAGGTAATCCGGGCCTCCGTGCGTGACCTGCAAAAACGACGGTCATGCTCAGTCGATAATATCAGCCTGACTCAAGATGCGGATAGTATCGTTAATGACCCGGATGTGGATGTCATTGTTGAGCTTATCGGTGGTCATGACGCGGCTCGGCAACTGGTATTGCAAGCTATCGCGGCGGGCAAACATATAGTAACGGCTAACAAAGCATTGATCGCCGTTCACGGCAACGAAATCTTTCGTGTTGCACAAGAGCAGGGCGTAATGGTTGCTTTTGAGGCGGCGGTCGGCGGCGGTATACCCATCATTAAGGCGATTCGTGAGGGGCTGTCTGGTAATCGTATTGAATGGGTGGCTGGAATCATCAATGGTACCGGAAACTTCATACTCACGGAGATGCGTGACAGGGGACGTAGCTTCGATGAAGCTTTAGCCGATGCTCAACGTCTCGGGTACGCAGAAGCCGATCCGTCTTTCGACGTTGAAGGAATTGACGCTGCCCATAAGTTGACGATTCTTGCCTCTATCGCATTTGGAATCCCGCTACAGTTTGATAAGGTTTATACGGAAGGCATCGCTGGCGTTGCGCGGGCTGACATGAAATATGCCGGAGAGCTTGGTTATCGGATTAAGCATTTGGGAATTGCCCGACGCGGCGACGACGGTGTCGAATTACGAGTGCACCCCACTCTCATTCCGGAGCGGCGTTTGATTGCCAGCGTCGATGGAATAATGAACGCTATCTTAATAAAAGGTGATGCGCTGGGAGCGACCATGTACTACGGGGCCGGCGCCGGTGCGGATCCGACTGCTTCTGCAATTGTTGCCGATTTGGTCGATGTGGCGCGCACGCTTACGACAGACCCTCATAACCGGGTTCCACACTTGGCTTTTCAGCCTGACGCGTTATCGGATTTAAGGATTCTGTCGATGGAGGATGTGCAGACTTCGTACTACCTGCGGATGCAGGTGCGTGATCGCCCCGGGGTACTGGCAGAAATCGCGCAGTTGTTGGCTGGCCAACAAATAAGTATAGAAGCAGTGATTCAAAAGGAACCGGCGGAAGGCGAGGACACAGTGCCGCTAATAATGCTTACCCATCGGGTGCTGGAGAAGAATATGAACGCTGCGCTCACACAGATCGAAGCCCTCGGCAGTGTTCAGGGCAAGGTCGTGCGCCTGCGCATGGAGCACCTGGACAGCGCCTGGAAGTAGGTTTGTGGATGGTGATGCGTAAACCTGTGAACCGTAGATCGAAACCACTTCATACTCATGGTTACACATTACGGTCACTATTTATGAGTAAGGACAAATGTACACGGGTATCATAGACCATTATCGCAAGTATTTACCTGTCAACGACGACATGCCGATTGTTAGCCTGAACGAAGGCAACACACCACTCATCCGCTTAAACAACATACCGCGCACACTCGGCAAGGAGGTTGAGTTATACGTTAAGTTCGAAGGCGCAAATCCTACCGGCTCATTCAAGGATCGAGGCATGACGATGGCGGTTAGTAAGGCAGTGGAAAAGGGCAGTCGCGCCATTATTTGCGCGTCTACCGGGAATACTTCGGCTGCTGCTGCTGCTTATGCAGCGCGTGCGGGCATTCGCTGTTTCGTGCTCATCCCCGATGGCAAGATCGCCCTTGGTAAGCTCGCCCAGGCAATGATGCATGGATCGGTCGTGATTCAGATCCAGGGCAACTTCGATGATGGTATGCGTTTAGTTAAAGAAGTTGCCCGGCAAACGCCGGTAACAATCGTAAACTCAATCAATCCCTTGCGCTTACAGGGCCAAAAAACAATCAGCTTTGAAATCATCGACACGCTTGGGACAGCACCCGATTATCATTGCCTGCCGGTGGGTAACGCCGGGAACATTAGCGCCCACTGGCTGGGATATTGTGAGTACATGGAAGCTGGCCTAACTGATTCTCGGCCAGTGATCGCAGGCTACCAGGCCTTTGGGGCGGCACCTTTTGTACTGGGGCAGAAGGTTGATCGTCCAGAGACGGTAGCCACGGCGATTCGTATCGGCGATCCCCAGTCTTGGGACAAGGCCTGGCAGGCAAGCAGGGAATCCAATGGTTGGTTTGATAGATTTAGAGATGAAGAGATTCTTGAGATGCAGCACGAGTTGGCACAGCGCGAAGGTATTTTTTGCGAGCCAGCGTCGGCGGTTTCGCTGCTGGGTGCATTACACGACATCAAGAAGGGAAAGATACCGGAGGGTAAACGTGTAGTGTGCACCCTGACCGGGCATGGCCTCAAAGATCCTGACGCGGCTATCAAGCAGAGTTCTGCGGCGAGGTTGAAGGTTAAACCGACGCTAGATTCAGTGCGAGCCGTGATTCTTGATAATATGGGCTGACGTCGGGTGTCCGAGCTATTAAAGAAGAATGATAGATAATTTTAGTAAGTCTCTAAAATATAAAGACAATTTATCTCACCCTTTCGGGCAATAAAAATCCAGCTGACCATTGTTCTGCACAATGGCATACTTGCGGGCGGCCAGGACGCTGATATTAGCGGCAACGGAATCATGCACCAGTAAGTCACTCGTCGAGTCCATTTGTTAGGGAACCCAAAGATTACAGGCGGAATGTAGTAGCTCGGCACAGCGGGTTGGTCTAAGGGGGTAACAGTGCTGATAGTTGTTTCTAGGTCACTTCGCTTGGCTTTCGTGGCAATAGTGATGGCCGGCGCATCACATGTGAGTGCGTCTGTGACTTGGCCCACAATAGAGCCCCCGCCGGAATCCAAAGTTGCATGGGTCGGAAAGAACATGAAGCTCAACGGCCTACCCGTGCAGATCCAGCACTTTTCCAGTGATTTGAGTCAACGAGAAATCTTAGACTTCTATCGCGCCCGTTGGGGCAGCAGCAGCCGGCAATCCGGAAATCTGTCTAACTGGAACGTTATCGGTACCCAGTTCGGAAATTTCTCGTTAAGGGTACAGGTGCGGCCGGCTAATCCACGAGGATCACAAGGATTTATTACGGTTTCCATGTCGCCATCGGGTAACGCACCGTCCAAGCCAGGCGGTGATTTTCCGCGGTTGGGCGGGAGTAAGCTCTTGACCGATGTCGAATCGATGGGTGAGGGCAAGTTGGCCAAACTTCTGATGTTGAGCAATCGATTTTCGGTTGCATCAAATGTGTCGTACTACGAAACCATGATGCCAAAACAAGGTTGGACCCGAAACACGAATTACGGTGGGCCACAGGCAGGTGGGCGAGCCTACGAGATGTCTTTTCAACGCGGCGATAAGGAGCTCAATATCATCATCAACAAAATATCGCAGGGAACAGCCATCAGCGCCAACATCGTGACCAATAACTTAGATAATCGATGTGCGCCTCAAGCGCGCTCGTGCCGTTGACACGACCTTCCAAGTCCAACGCAAGTTTCGTTCTTCCTTTTTAACTGTGATGTCGCAAGCGAGCGTTCGTTTGGGGTAAGCTGCAACACATACCCCCCAATGCCTGCAATCGATCACCAGTCCAAGAGACATGTTAGCCTCGTGATCCCGGGCCTGCTCGGGCCTAAGAGTTCAGCAAATGGTGACGGTACATCAGAGTGGCCGCCGACACCAACGCTAGAGCTTTTACTCGCACGCGCGGACAAACAGCGGGTTGAAAGGTCTGCCGATTTCGAAGCCATGATATTCGAACTATTCGATATCGATGTTGATGCAGAGCACGATTTGCCGGTAGCAGCGGTGACTCGAGCGTTGGATCTCGGCGTCATCGATAAAGGCTGGTGGCTACGGGCGGACCCGGTACATCTACGCGCCGATCGCAATCGACTTATTCTCGCCGATAACAAGGTGCTAGGTATTACACAAGATGAAGCAGACGGACTGGTTTCGGAAATCATGGAAGTCTACGCGGAAGATGGGTGGGTGCTGAAGGCAGCGCGACCCGAGCGCTGGTACCTGAAGCCAACTGATGTTCCTAAGCTAAATACCATACCGCTACCGGCAGTAATCGGCCGCGATATCAACGATTGTTTGCCGCGAGGCGAAGACCACAAGATTTGGCATACGATATTGAACGAAGTCCAGATCTTGCTGCATACGGCAAAGACAAACGTGGAGCGTGAACGTCGCGGGGCGCTGCCCATCAACAGCGTGTGGTTCTGGGGTGGAGGGCGGTTACCCGAACTCAAACACACGCAATGGAGCCATGTTTGGAGTGGCGAACCAGTAAGCCTCGCCCTTGCGCGTCTATCGCAAACGCTCTCCAAAGACGTTCCCGATAGCGCGGAAGATTGGCTGGATTCAGATAATACCCCTGGACAACATCTAGTCGTGCTCGACCAGGGACGCGAGGCAATAGAATATGGCGCCGTGGACGAATGGTATCGGTTTGTAGCCACAATCGAAAATAACTGGATCGCACCCCTGGTTGCCGGATTACACGACAAGAAGGTGAGTAGTGTCTCGATCCTGTTGGAACCGGGCGAACGCTTTCACTTGAATGCAAAAGCTACGCGTCGATGGTGGCGACGCCGGCATCCCTTGCGACGATACTGCTAAGTTGCGCATGAACGCTGGTAAAAAGGCTATATATCGTCGCCCCAACACCAGTGAGCATGCACTACCTAAGGAATTACACCCCGTTCTCGCCCGCGTTTATGCGGCTCGCAACGTCTTGTCGACCGAAGAGCTCGAGCATTCTCTCAATCGACTGCACTCGCCGGAATTACTAAAAGATATCGGTGCTGCCGTAGATCTATTGGCATCATCAATCGTAAGCGACCAGCGTATTTTAGTGGTGGCCGACTTCGATGCAGATGGCGCTACCAGCTGTGCAGTCGCACTACGTGCACTCAAGGCCATGGGAGCCCGACATGTGGGCTACGTCGTGCCCAACCGGTTTGAATACGGCTATGGTCTGACACCGAAGATCGTAGCCTTGGCAGCGGAACAGTCCCCGAATCTATTGATTACCGTCGACAACGGAATCTCGAGTATTGAAGGCGTACGTGCCGCCCATAAACGTGGCATGTCCGTATTAATCACAGATCATCATTTGCCAGCATCGGAGTTGCCGCCGGCCGATGCGATCGTCAACCCCAATCAACCCGGCGATAGCTTTCCAAGTAAGAATCTAGCGGGGGTTGGCGTTATCTTCTATGTCATGATGGCACTTCGCGGGCACTTACGGCAGCGCGGTTGGTTTTCAAATGGCGATCGTAAAGAACCGAACCTGGCCCAGTTGCTTGACCTCGTTGCCCTGGGCACGGTCGCAGATGTGGTTACACTGGACCACAACAATCGCATCCTTGTTAGACAAGGACTAGCCCGGATCAGTCGGAACCGTATGTGTGCCGGTATCCGTGCGCTACTACGAGCGTCGGGCCGGGTGCAGCATCGGATCACTTCAAGCGATCTCGGTTTTTTTGTTGGACCGCGCCTAAATGCAGCGGGGCGATTGGAGGATATGTCGCTTGGCATCGATTGCCTATTGACAGATGATGACGCCGCGGCTGAGGAAATGGCTCAGCGCCTCGACACGCTTAACCACGAACGACGCACAATTGAGTCAGACATGCAGACTCAGGCTTTAAAGGCTGTCGACACCCTTCGATTGACGGCCAATTTACCTAAAGGACTGTGTCTATTTGACGAACGCTGGCATCAAGGCATCATCGGGCTTGTGGCTTCGCGAGTTAAGGAAAGGGTACATCGGCCCGTTATTGCCTTCGCACCAGCCGGCGAGGACGAACTCAAGGGGTCTGCGCGATCGATTCCTGGCCTGCATATCCGCGACACCCTTGACTCATTGGCAGCGCGACATCCCGACCTGTTATACAAGTTTGGCGGCCATGCCATGGCGGCGGGATTGAGCCTGGAGCGGACAAAATATGAGGCTTTTTGTCGGGCCTTCGAGCAAGAGGTAGATCTGCAACTCTCTGACGAAGATCTAGAGGATAGAATTATTTCTGACGGGGAATTGACGGCTAATGAACTGACGCTGGAGTTGGCGGGCCTCGTACGGGCAGGCGGCCCTTGGGGGCAGGGCTTCCCAGAACCACTATTCGACGGGGAATTCGATATTCTCGAACGTAGCGTGGTTGGCGATAAACATCTAAAGATGACGGTGCGAGCCCACGATCAAGCCAGGGCAGTGGGCGCGATTGCGTTTAACCATGCGCCAGATGGTGAACCGCTGGATTGGTCTCGTGCCCACCTAGCCTATAAACTCGACGTGAACGAGTACCAAGGATATGCGTCTTTGCAACTCATCATCCAATACATGGAACCGGCTGAGCCGTAAACCGTGACGCATAGTGCGCACATGAAGATTAATCGTCGAAGCGCCGATCGTGAATCCTAGGGGGTTGACGGTAAGCATAGCCCATGACTCACAATTAGCGATTTACTGCTGACGAATCACGACTGACGAGTACAGAAATGAATGTGCTGGTGTTTGATATCGAAACGGTGCCCGATGTGGATGCCGGTCGTCGCCTGCATGGGCTTGATGGATTGAGCGAGGTCGATATCGGGCGTGTGATGTTTGAAAAGCGTCGGCAGGAGACGGGTGACTCCGATTTTCTGCGTCATCATCTTCACCGAATTGTCGCTATCTCAACCGTTTTGCGTCACGCTGACAGCTTGCGCATCTGGTCACTTGGTGAGATTCATTCAGGGGAAGATGAACTTATGCGGCGATTTTTTGATGGCATCGATAAGTTTACACCTACTCTGGTTTCATGGAATGGCAGTCAGTTCGACTTGCCAGTGTTGCACTATCGCGCGCTGTTACATGGTATCTCGGCGCCGCGGTACTGGGATACTGGGGACGATGACCGAGAATTTCGTTGGAACAATTACTTAAATCGCTTTCATGCGCGACACACCGACCTTATGGATGTGTTGGCCGGCTACCAGGCCCGGGCGGCGGCGCCCTTAAATGAGATCGCTACACTACTCGGGCTGCCTGGGAAAATGGGTATGAGCGGCGCGAACGTCTGGGATTACTATTGTGCTGGTAAGCTACAGGAAATACGCGACTACTGTGAAACAGATGTATTGAACACTTATCTAATATATCTGCGTTGGGAATTGCTGCGTGGTAATTTTGATCATAGACGTTGGGGTCAAGAACAACAGCTAGTCCGGGATACCCTAAAGAATGAAGGTAAACCCCACATGCAAGCCTTTCTCGATGAATGGGACAAGGCCAAACGCGAGTAGCAAGCCCGAAGTGGGAAGCAAGAAGCGTGAAGACCTCAAGATTTTGCACCTGCTACATCAGGCTTGCTACTTGCTACTAACTTAGATCATGCCCAGCCGAGTCGCAGACACCATGTCGCCGCAGAAACACCAGGCCGATATCGTGACTATCGACGCATTGAACCATGATGGCCGCGGTGTCGCACGTGTAAACGGTAAAGTTGTTTTCATCGACGGCGCATTGCCTGGGGAGCGCGTTTCTTTCCAATACATCTCGAGGCGACGCAGCTATGATGCTGGACGAGTAGTCCAAATTCTTGAACCAGCCGAAAATCGCGTTACTCATCCTGAATGTCAATACTTTGGAACGTGTGGCGGCTGCGTGCTGCAACACCTACAAGCCGATGCCCAAATCCAAGCCAAGGAGAAAATCCTGCGAGATAGTTTGCAACGTATCGGCAATGTTAGCCCAAAGCATTGGCTCCCGCCGTTGACCGGTCCCGTATGGGGTTATCGACGCAAAGCACGGTTGAGCGTACGCTTAGTGCCAAAGAAGGGCGGTGTGCTTGTTGGCTTTCATGAACGAAGAAAGTCTTTTGTCACGCCGCTAGCTGACTGTAAGACTTTAGATCCACGGTTGGCACGGTTGCTACCCCACTTGCCTAAACTAGTGGCGTCGCTATCGCATCCCGATCGCCTACCACAGATCGAAGTAGCCGCTGGCGATGAGGACAGTGCGCTCGTATTTAGGCATCTCACCCCACTTACTGAACAGGATCACAAACATCTGGTGGATTTCGGGGTGCGTCATGCCGTGCAGGTTCATCTTCAGCCCCATGGACCGACCTCCACGCACGCCCTATGGCCAGCAGAGGCACCACTACTGAGCTATCGATTGCCGGAGCACGATGTTGAACTTCGGTTTAAACCCACAGACTTCACGCAGGTCAACGCCAGCGTTAACCAGCGCATGGTAGGCCGCGCCATAGAGCTACTGAATCCGCAGCCCAATGAAAACATACTCGATCTTTTTTGCGGTGTCGGTAACTTCACAATACCGTTGGCCCGCTACGCAGCCTCGGTGATCGGCATCGAGACAAATTCAACGTCGCTCGCACGAGCGCGTGACAACGCTGTACACAATGGATCGACGAATATCACCTTCCTTCGATCTGACCTTGACGACGCGAAGATGTTGCTGCCAGACAGCAGTATCAATGTGGATAAGATGCTACTGGATCCGCCACGCAATGGCGCGATGGCGGCTATCAAGAATCTTAAGGCCGAGAGGGTAACGCAAATCCTTTATATCTCTTGTCATCCAGCGACACTAGCCCGAGATAGCGAATATCTTGTACATAAACTGGGCTATAGTTTAATAAGCGCGTGCGTTATGGACATGTTTCCACAGACCAGCCATGTTGAGTCGATGGCGCATTTTGGCCGCACCTAGCAAAACTGCACGATGACTCACACGATCAGCATCGATGTTCCGAGCCAGACACTGACGTTGCATGACGAAACTGGCGATGTCTTGATGCAAACCCAAGTGTCTACAGCCAAGAACGGTATGGGAGAGCAAATGGGTAGTAATTGTACGCCGCGCGGTGAGCATGTTATTCGTGCAAAAGTCGGTGCTGCTCAACCACTCAATACTGTGTTTGTGGCTCGTAGACCGAGCGGTGAAACTTATTCACCAGAGCTTAGAGCCCTGTATCCGCAACGCGACTGGATTCTGACGCGAATACTTTGGTTAAGTGGCCTAGAGCCCGGCAAGAACCGACTTGGCAATGTCGATACCATGCGCCGTCATATCTATATCCATGGCGCGCCAGACGAGGACCCAATGGGTATCCCAGGCTCTCATGGTTGCATAAAGATGCGTACCCAAGAAGTGATTGAATTGTTCGACCGAGTCCCGCCAGGTACTCCTGTTACGATTCTCGGGTAGCCAACACTATGTCCTTGGGACCCGTGATGTTCGACTTGGCTGGAACGACGCTGACGGCAGCCGAGCGTGAGCGATTACTGAACCCGTTGACGGGCGGCGTTATCCTTTTTGACCGCAATTATGAGTCGCTTGATCAGCTCGAGGCATTAACGAACGAGATCCATGGCCTGCGCGATCCACAATTACTGATCGCAGTGGACCAAGAAGGTGGGCGCGTTCAACGGTTCCGCAAAGACTTCACGTGCCTCCCACCAGCTAGAGGCCTGGGCATGCTTTACGACAAAGATCGTGACCACGCCAAGCAACTCGCAGAGACCTGCGGTTGGGTGATGGCAACTGAATTACGGTCGGTGGGAGCAGATTTTAGCTTCGTGCCGGTGCTGGACCTAGATCGGGATATAAGTACAGTAATTGGCGATCGGGCATTTCATAAAGACCCTGATATAGTCGCAGATATCGCCCATGCCTACACGAATGGCATGAAACGCGCCGGTATGGCATCGACAGGCAAACATTTTCCTGGCCACGGCAGTGTAGAAGGTGACTCTCACTTGATGTTACCTGTCGATGAACGCGACTACGCAGACATCTACAACGAGGACATAGTCACCTTTGAACAGATGATTCACTATGGGCTGGCGGCCATCATGACCGCCCACGTCACTTACCCTCGTGTTGATTCACAGCCGGCCGGTTTTTCGGCCGTTTGGATTAAAGACATCCTGCGCAAACGACTCCAGTTTCAGGGGGCGGTGTTCAGTGACGACTTGTCGATGGCAGCGGCCGATATCGCGGACAGCGCTTCTGATCGAGCACGGGCGGCACTTGGGGCCGGGTGTGACATGGTGATTATTTGTAACGATACTACGGCCACGGATGAAATTTTAGATAAGCTCGAATCACACGACGAGCCGGCCGCGCATATACGGCTAGCACGCATGCATGGCCACGGCAGAATAGGGCGCCAAGACCTACTAGCGGATAGCAGTTATCAGCAGGCTCGCGAGAGCGTGCTTAGTGTCGCCTAGCAGTATACAATAGAGGCCCACGCCGGCCAGGGCCGGCGAAACCGGCTACGAACCTGGTGGAGATTGATCGTGGAACGGATCCGGCCCAAAAAGGTGAGACTTGAAAGCTTCAACAACCTCACCAAATCGCTAAGCTTCAATATCTACGACATCTGTTACGCCAAGAGTGAGGCGTCGCAAACCGAGTATATTGCCTATATCGACGAGGCATACAATTCGACCTATAGATTATTAATTCTAATGCATACTATAAAAAATAATTGATTGATTCCATGATTTTGTACGATCAGAATGTGTTTTGCCATTTTTTGCAGATAGGTATCGGCGATATTAACCGTCGGTATGAGTCGACCAACCTTGAGGTATTAACATGGGAAGACGATCCGGTGGAAGACAAGCGAAAATTGCGCTGCGAAAAGCAGCCSTCGCCGACGAGATCGKCGAGAACGTTGTACTCATGGCGGACCGTGACGCTCGTGTCTATTCCTACAACGGTCGCCACTGGGAACGTCTTACTGCATTTCAGCTCGAGCGCCTCGCCTTCAAGTATGGAGGCGCCGAGGCAGCGAGGGCGTCGCACCGCAGTGAAATTTGCAAGCTGATTGCGTTGAGAGTTGCCATCGATGAAGTGACATGGGGGCGCGTCGCCGACCACGAGATTTCTTGTCATTCGGGTGTGCTTGACCTGAAGACAGAACGCGTTCGTTCACACACGCCGGATGACTACCTCGAAGCAACCCTACCCCATGATTTCGACCCGAGCGCAGCTTGTCCAACTTGGGACCGCACTATCGAGGACTGGTTCGGATCAGCCGATGATTCCCGGGCCACCGCGCTGCAGGAGTTCTGTGGTTACATCATCTCGTCTCACGCTCGGTACAAGAAAGCGGGGCTACTCGAGGGTCCTGGCGACACCGGCAAATCGATTGCTGTCGGCATCGCCGAGCAGCTCGTTGGTCGGTCGTCATGTTGTTCGCTTTCAGTCGACAGCATGGATGACCC
>LKGT01010889.1_pt1 | contig 26184 bp, 22 predicted proteins | sample 503861 | NCBI WGS metagenome assembly LKGT01 (sample SAMN04113194, study PRJNA297058) | marine sediment metagenome | biome: marine benthic biome; feature: marine benthic feature; material: marine sediment; isolation source: sediment sample collected at the water-sediment interface from the South......
TCTTCCGATCTCGTCAGGCCGCTCGGTACTTGCCCGCACCTGACTCGGGTATCTGGAAAAGGGATTTTTCTTCGCCATGGACTGGTATATTATAGCTCCCGGAAAAGGGGGGTTCAAGAGAAGGTTGTCTAATCGAAGGGGGGGGCGATGTTCAGATTCCGATATGGCGGCAAGAGGGGGAAACCGCACATGCTCCTGGAGAGTGACCAGTTTGTCGTGGTGCGCACCCGCAGCCGCAGACCGCTGGAGGCCAGCATTCTCTCGACGGAGGCACGGCGCACCTTGGATCAATTCAAGCCGGTGATTCGCTTTCCAGCAGCCGGTGTGGAGGTTCTGCGGGCAGGCCCAAAGCGCGACCGCCGAGCCGTGCGAGACAGGGCACGGGCCCTTCTCAAACGTGAGCGCGATTGCCAGTTTGTCGGGCGGGTACTATGCGATCCAAAATCAGGCGTTCCCGTGCTATACACCGAAAACTTCTTTGTCAAGTTCCATGATGATTGCCCTACGAGGACCTGCAAGAGGGTCCTGAACGCGCACGGACTGGTCATCAAGCGCGCGCTTGAGTACGTGCGCAACGCCTACTTCGTGGCAGCACCACAGGGCACCGGCAGGCGGGTCTTCGCTATGGCAGCCAGGCTCCTGCAAAATGAGCGGGTGGAATTATGCCATCCTGAACTCGTCCGTGAAGTTCGATACCGGACTGCGTTTCCGCAGCAGTGGCATCTAAAGAAGACCACGATCGATGGACAGCAGATCAACGCCCACGCGCATGTAGAGGAGGCGTGGGCGATCAGCGAAGCAGAGGGGACGGTCATCGCGATCATTGATGACGGGGTCGATCTTGATCACGAGGAGTTTGGAAACCCGGGCAAGATCATTGCACCGCGCGACGTGACGCGCGGCACCAACAACCCCCGTCCGGGTGCCGGCGACAACCACGGCACTTCCTGCGCCGGTGTGGCCTGCGCCGATGGGCGGTCTGGCGCCTCGGGCGCAGCGCCCAAGGCGCGCCTCCTCCCGATCCGCCTGGTCTCGGGCTTGGGGTCTCAGGCCGAAGCAGATGCATTTGTTTGGGCGGCGCAAAACGGCGCCGACGTCATTTCTTGTAGTTGGGGCCCCGCGGACGGCAATTATTGGGATCCCAACGATCCCCGTCATCAGCAGGTCGTGCCCCTGCCTGACGCAACCCGGCTCGCCATTGATTGGGCCGTGAACAATGGCCGTAACGGGAAGGGATGCGTCATCACGTGGGCGGCGGGGAACGGCAACGAGAGTGTTGACAACGATGGGTACGCGAGCTACGAGAAGGTCATCGCCGTTGCTGCCTGTAACGACACAAGCAAGAAGAGCGTATACAGTGACTTCGGTCGCGCCATCTGGTGCGCCTTTCCGAGCAACGACTTCGAAGCCCCCAAAACGCCTGGAATCTGGACTACCGACCGCTCCGGCGCCGATGGCTACAACCCGGGTGAAACGACCCAAGGCGATGCCGAAGGCAATTACACCAACAGCTTCGGGGGCACCTCGAGCGCTTGTCCCGGTGCGGCGGGCGTGGCCGCCTTGGTGATTGCGCGCAATCCCTCGTTGCGTTGGGATGAGGTCAAGGAAATTCTGAGGCGCTCGTGCGACAAGATCGACACGGCAGGAGGCAACTACGACGCCAATGGCCACAGCCGAAAGTACGGCTACGGTCGCCTGAACGCCAAGACCGCGGTCGCCCTCGCGGTGCCACCCCAGCCGCGCTACCGTGCGATCCACACGGCGGTGCGGGATGTGCCGATCGAGGATCTCAAGATTTCCAAGATTGCGGTGGCCGTGGGAGACACGAACCCCCCCAAGGCGGTCACGATTGGGGTGGACATCGAGCACACGTTCGTCGGAGATCTCATCGTCCGCATCCTGCCCCCGGCAGGAACGGGCGTCGGCCCGGTTACACTGCATGACAGGGCCGGTGGCGGAACCGACAACCTCAAGAGGACCTTTGACGGGGTCAGTACTCCCGCCCTTGCCGCCTTCGCGGGCAAGAACCCTCAGGGGACGTGGACCCTTGACGTGGAAGACACGGCGAAAGATGATACCGGCAAGATCCTGAGTTTTTCTGTTGAGCTGCGCTTCTGACCTTTTCCATCCACGGGACCAACAATTATCCCTATTGTCATGTCTCGAGCACGTTGGACATTGCGCTACCCGATTGAACCCAAGACGACGCCTACCTGCAAGCGCTCCAGGTCCATCTCCCCGATCTTCTCCGAACGTTCCTCTACGTGGCAGGTGTGGATCCGTATCGGGGGGACCGCTTGGGACGCCTAAAGCTCACCCTGGAGGGATTAAAGCGGCGAGACGAGTTGGTCCTGGGCCTCTATTGCAAGTGGAGTATCCGGGTGGTTGCCACCTTTACCGGCGGTTACGCCGCGGACCTCGACGACACGGTCGAGGCACACTGCCCGACCGTCCGGGTTGCTCGCGCACTCCTCTGATTACCTCCTGCGTCAGGGGATCTGGCGAAGGTCAGGAGGGCTGTTGAAAGAACGTACTAGTGCCCCTCCAACTAACTTCTCCCAACATTCACAAGATACAGCCAGGGGCACTGAGGGGTTGTAGGGGAGAGCCTCCCCTACGCCTGGGGGGTGCTCAGCGAGGCGACAACCGAGCGCCGAATCCCGAAAGCTTTCGGGACTAGCGGAAGTGCCGCACCAGAGGGGAATGTTAGCGAGAAATAGTTGGTGCGGCACTAGTGCCCCTTCAACTTGCTCCGCGTAAGGACCCAAAGCTTCCGCGAGGGGCACTGAGGGGTTGTAGGGGAGAGCCTCCCCTACGCCTGGGGGGTGCTCAGCGAGGCGACCGCCGCGCGCCGAAGGGGGGCCCTGCCCCCCTAGCGGAAGTGCCGCACCAGAGGGGAATGTTAGCGAGAAATAGTTGGTGCGGCACTAGAGTCGCTCCAATCGGTCCTGGGCCAGCCGAGCTTCCCGGGACCTGGGAAACTTCGCCATGAGTTCCCGGAGCACCCGTTGCCCCTGAGCCGTCTCCCCGGGGAGTTCTAGGTAAGCGTAGGCCTGCTTCAGCATCGCACTGGGAACCTTGGTGCTGCCAGGGTAATCCTTGACCAATTTGTCAAACTCGCGGATAGCCGCGAGGTATTTCCGTTGACTATAGTAGGACTCGGCAAGCCAGTACTGGGCATTGGGCACCAAGCTGGTCTTTGGAAAGAAGGTCAGATAGTTCTTGAAGCCACTGATGGCCAGGTCATAGTTCCCCTTCGTGTAGTCCGTCAAGGAGTCTTTGTATACCTTCTCCGGAGAGGGGAGAGACCCCTGCATAACGGGCTGACGTGGAATGGCAACGCGAGGGGACTGCGGTGAGGAAAGACCTCCGCCGCGTGGAGGCAGGGGTTGGCTCGCTCCCGAAGGGGGCACGGGGGAGACACCGGGTGGAAACGTCTGCCCGGGCGATGAGGCTTGAGGCAATCCCCCAGGCACTGGAGGGGAGGGAACGGGGACCTGACCTGCCGTCGCACTCCTACCAGGCCTCCCCGGCTCACCTAGGAGCCGGGCCACCTTCATCTCGGTCTCATCCAGCCGCTGGCTAATCTCCGACAGACGGTAACTGTTCTCCTCCAGCTGGCCCTGGAGTATCCGTGTCTCGGTCGCCAACTCCTCGAGACGGGCCACGGCACCGGTCTGTCGAAATGTCCCTCCCTCACCCTCCTGGCCTCCCTCTCTGCCGATCACCCCCCCCTGTCCCAGGGCGTTCACGTCCCCCCGGAGGCCTCGAACGTCCTGTTGAAGGGCCTGGAACTGTTCCGAGGTTACCACACAGGCATTGATCAGCAAGGCGACTCCGACGAGGAGGGGCCAAGTGAGATACCGCTCCATCATCTCCCCCATAATATTACCGCCACGAATGGTTTACCTTCGACCGCGCGAAGGAGGCTGCGGAAGATACCGACCCCCTCCGCGTATGTCGGACCGACCAGGAACGAAAATAAGCTATTTCACCACGACAAAGTGGCCTCGACGGTTCCATTGCCACGCAGATTCGTCATGCCCGAGGACAAAAGGCCGCTCCTCGCCGTAGCTGATCGTGGAGATCCGCTTGGAATCAACGCCCCCTGCCACCAGGTAGTCCCGGACCGTCTTGGCCCGGCGTTCCCCTAACGCCAGATTGTACTCGTTGGTCCCCCGCTCATCGCAGTGTCCCTCCAGCACGATGCGAACCTGGGAATTGGCCGTGAGCCACTGGAGGTCGTTTTCCAGGGTCTGCTTGGCATCAGTTCTGAGAACAGATTTGTCGAAGTCAAAGAAAACATCCTTTAACGCGGACGGCTTCTCTCCGGGCCTTAACGGGGCCTCACGAATTGGCGCCCCTTTTGTCATCTTGTCCCCAGCCATCGCCCCTGGGCCCCCTGTCTGCACCTCCGGCTTTTTGGGGCAACCGGCCAAGAGCAGGGCCCCGGCCAGGAAGAAGACCGAACCCCACAGGGGTCCACGCCATCTGGTCATCGAAGAACCCACCCCTTTCCCCTTCAGTTCCCGTCCCTTCGCCGCCATTCTATCCTCCTTTCTGTGCTGTTATGCCTCCACGGAATGACATCGATCGATCCTCAGGGCGACCAATTCGGAGCAAAGTTGTTCAAGGCACTCCGGGTCAGGCGCTTCAGTCCCGAACCATCGGCGTGCATCACATAGACATCTTTTGTCCCGCTCCTGTTTGAGGAAAAGACCAGATGTCGGCCGTCAGGCGACCAGGCAGGATCCTCATTAGAGCCCACCGTAGTCATCTGCTGAATCCCGGACCCATCCAGGTTCATCAGGTAGATCTGAAAACTCCCGCCCCCGCGATCGGAGATAAAAGCGATTTTGTCGCCCCGCGGCGACCAATGGGGCGATGCATTGTAATCCCCCTGAAAGCTCAGCCGCCGGAGATTGGTCCCCTCTACATCTATCACATAGATCTGGGGGGAACCGCCGCGATCCGAGGTAAAGACGATCTGTCGACCGTTGGGGGAAAATGAGGCAGCGACCGAAATGCCGAGGCCGTTAGTGAGACGCCGGAGCTTCTTTCCATTCAGCCCCATCATGTAAACGTTCGTCCCCCCATCCTTGCTCAGAGACAGCGCCAGCCAACGCCCGTCTGGCGACCAGGCGGGGGAGATGTTCAGTCCGGGCAAGGCCGAGACCTTTTTTCGCCGTCCCGTCTCGAGGTTGAGAAGGTACAGATCGGGATTGCCATCCCGGTAGGACGTATAGGCAAGCAGTTTTCCATCAGGGGAGAAGCGGGGCGAGAGGTTGATGGACCGGTTCCCCGTGACCAGGACCGAGTTGTGACCATCATAGTCCATCAGGTAGAGCTCAGTGGCGCCCCTCTCGACACTGGCATAGGCGATCCGGGTCGAAGCAACCCCACGCTCGCCGGTGAGTCGGAAAACAACCTCGTCGGCCAATCGGTGTACCATCGTCCGGAGCGCCTTCACGTCGCCGAAATAGCGCGTGCCGCCGACAAAAGCTCCTCGGGGCACATTATATACACGTCCCTCGAGAACCAGGTCCTTCCCCTGCTTCGTGAGGTAGGCCGCCACCAGGGCTTGTACCTTTAATTGATTCAGGGAGGGGAGGACCTTCTTTTCTTCGCCCAAGCGGATCTCCTTGGAGTCAAACGGGAGGAAGACAGGGGGCAGGACCTCGAAGATGGTCGAGAACTCCAGATCACCCTTCAGGATCGATTCCGCCCTAGCCGCCAGGTCTGCCCCACCCGACACCAGTTGCAAAGGCTGCAGGCCTACCACGACGACGGGAATCCTCTGGACGGCCCTCCGCGTCACCGTGATATCCACCTGGGCCGACCCGTTGGCAGGCGGCATCCCACCCCAGAGGACCAGGAGGAGCAGCAAGATTCGCCACAGACCAGTCATGCCGTTACTGTCCCCGCATCTCAAAATGGAACCGCACCAAGAGCGTCGCCTCTGTGAAGAGGGGAGGGAACGGGGGAAGGGGAATTGCCTCTTGGACCGCCCGGAGGGCGGATTGATCCAGGAAGAAATTCCTCGAAGGGGTCAGGACCCGGATATCTCGGACCAGGCCCGAGCGCAACACGGTGAAGCCCAGGCTGACCCGCTCCACCTGACCCAGCGCGAGCCCCAAAGAGGGTTCAACCCACCGACTGCTCACCTTTGCCTGGACCGCCGCCAGATAGTAGCTCAGAGAGGGATCAGTTTTATCAGTGGATACGCTACTCTCTGAGACAACCCCTGGGGTTCCTCCATTGCCCGGAGCAGTCGGCAGCGCTGCCGGAAGCGGCGCCTGGGCAACCGTCGGCGGCGCGGACGAAGATGGCGTCGCTGCAGGCTTAGGGGCTTTACGCGGCCTCCGCGTCACCTTCTTCCTTTTGGGAAGAGTGAGTGTCTCGCGGGAAGCCGACGGGGCCTTCGCCTTGGCCTTCGGGACTGATGGGGTGACCTGAGTCGACGCCTTTGGGGACCGCGGCACTGAAGCCGGCGCCTTTTTGCGGGACGGCTTCGCCTGTCGAGTCCCAGGAAGCTCCACCAGCGTCACCTTGTACGCCACCGCCACTTTAAAGGGATTCGCGGTGAGGGACGGAGTGAGAAAGACCCCGGCGAAAACCAAGAAGTGCAGCACCAGGGAAAAGGCCAGATTGACCCTAAGCTCTCTCCCCTCCCCGCTCATCTCCGAGGGGTGTCCCACCCCCCCCTACCGCCTCCTCTCACGAGGATGCAGGGGTTCGGTCACCATTCCCAGCCGGTCGATCCCGGCCTTCTTGACAACATCCATTATCTGAACCACCACCCCATAGGGGACCTTCTCGTCGGCCCTCAGGAAGATCGCCGCCCTGGGATTGCGCTTTTGGAGGCCGGTCAGGACCTTCTGGAGCCGGCCCAGGGTAATCTGTTGATCGTCCAGAAAGATTGCCTTGTTCTTGGTGACGGTGAGAACCAGCCGCTCCTCGGGCTGGACGTTTCTGGTCTCGGTCCGCGGGACCTGGACATCGATCCCCCGGATCATCATGGGGGCGGTGATCATGAAGATGATGAGGAGCACCAACACCACATCCACGAAAGGCGTGACGTTGATTTCTGACATGGCGCCGCCCAGCCGCTGCTCCGATCCGGGGAGATGCGCGCTCATCGTCCCACCGCGAGCCGTTGTGCTAGGCCCAGAAACTCTAAAGTAAACAGATCCAATTGGGTCCCGATCCCGCGCATGCGGTTCACGAAATAGTTATAGGCGATGACGGCCGGTATGGCCGCAGCCAGCCCCGCGGCGGTCGCGATCAAGGCCTCGGCGATTCCCGGGGCCACGGCCCCTAAATTGGCGGAACCCGCCGCCCCGATGCCGACGAAGGCATTAATGATGCCCCAGACCGTGCCAAAGAGGCCGATAAAGGGGGTCACACTTCCGGTCGTTGCGAGGAAGATATTATAGCGCTCCAACCGGGAGAGCTCTTTCAGGCTGGCATGCCTCAGCATCCGGCCGATCCCTTCCAGGATCTCCCCGCTCCGTTCCGGCGGCCCGCTCGAAGGTGTCTGTCCGGGATTGCCGCCGGGGTGCGGGTTCCCCTTCATGTAATAACTGAGTTCCCGAAATCCTTCGCGAAAGAGGGCCGCCACTGGAGATGCGGGATACCGTTTAGCCTCCTCGTGCATTGCATTCAGATTCTTGGACGCGCGAAAGAGGTGGAGGAAATGGTCCGATTGCCGCTCAGCCCTCCCAAGAGTCCGAAACTTTAAGAAAATGACGGCCCAGGAGGCTATGGAAAAAAAAAGGAGAAGGAGAAGGACCCCCTTGGCCACCGGCCCGGCCTGAAGGACCAGATGTAACACACTGATGCTACTCATTTCGTGTCATCTATAGCACGGTCCCCCGGAGGCGTCAAGCGGTTGTGCCGGTGCATTCTGTCACTCCGCCGGGACCTGGCGAGCCTGCGAGACCTCCGCCGAGAAGGACGAAGACCTTCGGGTCGAGAGATTGTGAGACCGTCCTCAACCTCGAGGGTGGTCACACTTACTTGAAGCGGCCCGGGTCAGCTTCCTTGCCGCGCGTTAGGCCGCTTCCTCTTGTTTTGCGCGCACCGAAGGGCTTTCTCGCCCCGATGCCTCTTCCGGTTCGAGAAGAGGAGGTTCCCCAACTGTTCGGTGTTTAATGGTCGATTGGATGGTCCGGAGTTCCTTGTCCTCGAAGCCCCCTTCGTTTCCGAAGACTTTATGCATCTCTCCTCCTTTCATCAGATGAGAATGCCCTTTGAGGAGCTAAAAAAGCAACATTCGTGCCAGAGATGACGAGAGGTTTCGCCCCCATCTACAATAATTAGACACCTCCCGTTGGCAAAAGTTTCATCACGGAAGGGGATCCTCCCCGTTTCCTTGCGCTCGGCACCGGCCTCCAGCGGCTGAGACCTCCCCCTTCGTTGACAACCCCCCACCCCTTTGCTACCGTCATAGATTATTTGTGCATACAACACGAGAGGAAATGCAGCTGAGCGCGCCATGATGCCCTTGCCGCGATTCGACACCGTAGACATCAGTTCCCTCCCGGGGGTCAATCCCGTTTTTCGCGATTATGTGAAGGGGGCGCCCACCCTGCGCGATTTCTATCGATGGGATCCTCGGGAGCCGCAGGACCGCCTTCTCAAGCTCTTGACCCAACGAAGCTATGAACGAAACCATCTGGCGGCTATCCTGACCGACCAGAATCGGGCATGGGGAGCGGGTGAAGCACTCCTCGCGAGCATCGAACGCCTGCGCGACCCCCAGGCGGTAACGGTGGTGACTAGTCAGCAGGTGGGGCTCTTCGGAGGCCCTCTCTATACCCTTTACAAGGCTCTAACCGCAGTCGCGTTGGCCCGCCAGGTGGAGTCAGAGTGGCAGCTCCCTTGCCTTCCACTCTTCTGGATGGCCTCCGAGGACACCGATTTCGCCGAGATCGACCACCTTTTTATGCCCGACCACCAAGACCAGGTGACGCCCCTCCGCTACACGCCGAACGAAGGGTTCGGGATCGACCTCCCGGCAACTCACGCGCTCACCCTAAAGATCGGTGACACCCTCGCCACCTTCGAGGAGGCGGTGGGCCCAGGTCAGCTTCAAGAGAGAGTTTTCACGCTCCTCCGGAACTGTTATACGCCCGGGGCAAACCTGGTCTCCGCCTTTGGCCGACTGTTCAACTCCCTCCTCGGGGATCGAGGTCTGATCCTGGTGGATCCTGCCGACCCCCGCCTCAAGGCCTTAGCTCGCCCCCTCTTCCTGCAAGAGGTCACCACGGCCCCCGCCTCGGCACGGCTCATTCAGACCGCGTGGGAGAAGCTCCGGGGTCTCGGATACCGCCCTCAAGTTCGCCTGCGGGGAGAAGGCCCGAACCTGTTTTACCTGCACGAGGGGCGGCAGCCCCTCAAAGAGGGGGGGGATTCCGGCCTGCTCCGTGCAGGCACCCGGAGATGGGCAGACCGAGAAGAGCTTCGACATCTCGTGGAGGAGGCGCCGGAACGGTTCAGCCCCAATGTTGTCCTCCGCCCCCTGATGGAAAGCTTCCTCTTCCCCACGGTCGCCCACGTGGGCGGACCGCACGAAATCGCCTACTACGCCCAGCTCCGGGAGGTCTTCGACTATTTCAACGTCCCGATGCCTTTCCTCATTCCCCGGGCGACGCTCACCCTCGTGGAGGGGCGGATCGAGAGACTACTCAAGAAACACCACCTGACCCTCCCGGCCCTCCAGCAAGATCCCGAAAAGGTAGTGGGCCAGGTCCTACGCCGCTCCCTCCCCAAGACCTTTGTGGCCAAGCGAGAGAGGATCCTGCGGGCGGTCCTCAAGAATTTTCAGGAGCTCAAGGCGTTGGTCTCAACCCTTGACCCCACGCTGACTCCACGGGTGGGTGGGGTGGAGGGATTGGTGAAGAAACAGATCGAAGAGGTGGATCGACTTCTCCTCCGGTCCTTCAAACGGCGCAATCACGAGGTCCGAACCCAGGTTCTTCGGATCCTGGCTCATCTGGTCCCCAGGGGAGAACTGCAGGAACGAGTGTACGGCTTCGTCCCCTACCTCTGCCGGCACGACCTCGCCCTCATCGACCTGATCGCTGCCGCCATTGACGGGCCGGGATGGGAGCACCGGCTCCTCTATTTAGGCGCCTCGCGGGGCGCCTAGTTCACGGTTCATAGTTCATGGTTCATGGAAAAAAGCTCATAATGCATATTTCAGCGTTGAGGATGCGGCAATCAACGTTCTTGCTTTACCATGAACCCTGAACCATGAACGCTGAACAACTATTATGAAGATTGGCATCACCTGCTATCCGACCTATGGGGGAAGCGGCGCCATCGCCGCGGAGCTGGGGATCCAGCTCAGTCAACGGGGGCACCAGGTCCACTTTATAAGCTACGCCCTCCCCTTTCGCCTCCCCACCTTCCGGCAAGACCTCTACTTTCATCAGGTGGAGACGATGTCCTATCCTCTCTTCGAGCACACTCCCTATACCATTCCCCTGGCGGCCAAGATGGCGGATGTGACGCAGGCAGAAGGGTTGGACGTGCTGCACGTCCACTATGCCATCCCTCACGCCGTGTCGGCCTTCTTGGCCCGCGAGGCGGTGGAAGGCCAGGTGAAGGTCCTGACCACGCTTCATGGGACCGATATTACTTTGGTAGGGACCGATCCCTCCCTCCGGTCGATCACGCGCCTCGCCATAAACATGAGTGACCAGGTCACCGCCGTCTCATCCTACCTGGAACAGAGGACCCGAGAGACCTTCCATCCTAACCGCCCCATTCGGGTCATCCCGAACTTCGTGGATAGCGCCAGGTTCCGCCCGGGTCAAGAGGAGGCCCGTCACGGTTTCGCCCGGCCGGGAGAGCGGATCCTGCTGCACCTCAGCAATTTCCGCCCCGTCAAGCGAGTCACCGACGTGATCCGGATCTTCGCCAAGGTACGGCAGGAGGTACCAGCGAAACTCCTGATGGTGGGGGACGGGGTCGAACGTCCCACGGCCCAGTACCTGGCCCGAGAGCTCAATATCGAGAAGCATGTTCTCTTCCTGAGCCGCCAAGACGATATCCCGGGCCTCATGAAGGTCGCCGACCTCTTCCTGCTTCCCAGTGAACAGGAGTCGTTTGGGTTGGCGGCGCTCGAGGCCATGAGCTGCGGGGTCCCGGTCATCGCGAGCCAGGTGGGGGGTCTTCCCGAGGTCATCGAGGATGGGGTAAGCGGATTCCTGTATCCCGTGGGGGACGTGGAGGGGATGGCCGAGGGGGCTCTCCGCGTACTAATGAACGAGCCGTTCCACCGCCGGTTGGCGCAGGCGGCCCGCCAGCGGGTCCTTGACCACTTCGACGCCTCGCACATCGTTCCCCAGTACGAGGCTCTCTATCGGGACCTTCTCGAGTATTAGGGCGCAGCGCCGTGCTGGCCCAAGACGCCCAGCAGGCAGGGGCCATGCGGCTACACGATTCTTGACCGCCTGCGCTCTCAAGCACCCCACACAAACAACCCCATGACGAGGAGGTCACCATGGTCGGCCAGTCCCGGAGTAAGTATCAAAGCCTTGGCCTCAACCTCCTGCGCATCATGACCGGCTTTCTCTTCATACCGCATGGTGCGCAGAAGCTGTTCGGCCTGTTTGGTGGATTCGGGGGTCAATCAGGTGCTACGGCACCGCTCTTCTCGCTGCTAGGCCTTGCGGGATTCCTGGAGTTCTTCGGTGGGGTGGCCATCCTCCTCGGGCTCTTCACGCGGCCGGTGGCTTTCATCTTGTCGGGGCAGATGGCCGTGGCCTACTTCATGGCACATGCGCCTAATGGATTTTGGCCGGTGCAGAATCGAGGCGAGCTAGTAGTCCTTTACGCCTTTGTGTTTCTCTTCCTGGCAGCAGCCGACGGGGGGGGGTTGAGTGTGGACGGGTTGCTCCGCAAGCAAAAGGGGTGAAAGGACAACCGCGGATCAGAAAGGAGCAACCTGCTCCTCGGTGGGCTCGGCTCAGCAGTACCACGGTTCGGTGAGGTACGGGATTGTAGCGCGCGCCGGCGCCTGGGCCTTGGGTGGCAGAGGACGGACGGAGCCTTCTGACGCCTGCTCGGCCAGCAACCAGACGCGCGAAAAGATCTCGCGCCGACCCTCTCCACGAGCCGTGGCCGCCTGGACAAGTGCCTGAATGTCCGCCTGCAACTGGTCAACCCGGGGATCGGCGTGTCGCCAGGGATAGACCAGGGCAGCCTCGTCAAAGGGCCTCACCATCTGCCGCACCTCGTTGAGCTCGAGCAAGCGCGAACCCGCAGGGATCAACAACCGAATCGCAAGCTGAATGGGGGCGACGTGGTCGATGAGACCGAGGTCTACCAAAAGTGACAGCAGATCCTGGTAGCCCTCGATCGAGATCCACGGGGTAAATGCGACGAAGGTCGGGTTCAGGGTCAGCCCCGCCTCGCGGCAGAGGCGGACGACTTCGATAAAATCCTCCCGGGTGTGGCCCTTGTCCAAGAGGGCAAGCACGCGGTTATCGATGGACTCCACCGCAGTGGTGACAAAGAGACACCCGGTCTCTTTCAATGTCTTCAGGTGCACCGCGTGCTTCAGGAGATGCTCAATCTTCATGGTCACGTCATAGGTCAGTTGCGGGTGTTCCTCGTGCAGGGCCCGGACCAGTACCAGGGAATGACCGACCCCGTTGAAAAAGTCGGGATCGCCAAAGGTGATATGCTCCGCGCCGGCCGCGACCTGCTGTCTGATGTCTTCCAAGACCACGTCCCGCTGCACGATGCGGAATTGCCCCTGATAGACCGGGACCACCGGGCAGTGGCGACACAGATATTTGCAGCCCCGACTCGCTTCTGTATATCCGACCGTTCGACTCTGCCCGTCTCCGAGTTCGACCCGTGCATACTTTGATAAGGCCGCGAGGCCACTCCGGTCCGGGACCAGAAATGTTTGTTTGGTCAACGAAACCAGGGGTTCAACCTGTGGAATCCCCTTCGTCGCCCCCGGCGCACTGCTGATCCGTTTGACGAGACTCACCAGCCCCCCTTCGAACTCCCCGCCAAGGACGGAATCTGCACCGAGCCTTCGCAGGAAGGGTTCATTCATCGAGGCGTAGAGGCCGTAAAAGCAGAGATGGGCATGCGGGTTGAGCGCTTTGACCCGCCCCACGACCCGTGCGGCGATGCGGGTCGCCGTGTGCATCGGCAGGTAAAAGGCCACGACTTCAGCAGCGCGGATCGCCTCCTCGTCGAGGCGATCCACGGCGAGGTCGAGGCAGGTCACCCCGGCCCCGGCCTGACGGAGCCAAGCAGCAGGGGAGGCCAGCCCAAAGGGCTGCCGCCCCAACTCATACGTGGAGATCAGCACGACCTGCATAAGAGACTTTTTCCGTGGGGCAGGACACTCGAAAGACAGCTCACCTCGATAAGACGTACCCCGAGGTGGTAGAGGGCCCTTTGTGAGGAGCTATCCTAGACCTTACCCGAAGGGGGATTGTCCACCCTTGGCGGGCTGGAAAAAGGGATTGTTACCCGAAGCGTGGTCGGTCCTGTCGATGATCTGGCGGATCTCGGGGACCGCCTCCTTGATCATCACCTCGATCCCCTGCTTCAAGGTCACGTCAGCCATCCCGCACCCCTGGCAACCCCCGCCGAGGGCGATGTAGGCAATGTCATCCTTGACGTCAAGGAGCGAGACGTTCCCGCCATGCGCCGCCACGCCCGGGTTGATCTGGGTATCGATCACGTCCTGAACGGCCTGCGCCTTGGGGTTGGTCCATAGAGAGTTCGGGTTGTCGAACTTGAAGCCGCTTTCGTACACCCCGTCGACATAATCGATCGTCACGCCCTTGAGGTTCGGCGCGCTCTCGGGATCGACGACCACCCGTACGCCCCCGGCATCGATCACGGTGTCATCGGCCCCTCTCTCACTCTCTCCCACGAACTGGATGTCGTACTGGAAACCGCCGGGGCCGCGCCCCCTAATCGCGACACGCAGCGCGAGATCCTTCTGCTCTTCGGCCTCCATAATCGCCCGGACCTTCTTGCTTGCCGCCTCCGTCAACGTAAGCATTGCTTCCTCCTTCATGGGGCTCATCGCCCTCGAGATTCACAAATTACTCCCCCAGGCACGGGGGGAGCCCAAGCCTCTAACATGCCTTCTTTCCCATCGTCTCCACCCTCCGAAACTCTCACCTCGTCGACGCTTTCATTTTAGTCTCAAACGACGGCACTTGTCAACCCGAAGGTTTCGCGCCCGGAACCGCTTATCTGTCCCCGGGGATCTCACAAGGGGGGCTGATGATAAATGTCAGCCGCCGATGCGCTTCGCGCAGCGCGGCTTCAACGCGGTCCGGGGTGTCGTCACGAGCAAAGATAAACCCCAGGTACCGTGTCCCTTCCGGCAGGGGAACGACCTCGTGCCCCACGGGGATGGTGATCCTGATCTCCTCGATCCCTGGAACACGCCGAGCCTCGTCCTGGCCTCGCACTTCGCGGAGAGTCCCAGCCTGCGGGATAGGGATCATCATTACCCCGGCGGCCCGTCCCTCGCGCTCCAAGGATGCTACCTCAAGCCCCATCGCGTCTCGGAGAATCATCTCCTCCAGGGAGATGCCCGCACCGAACCGCAGCGTGCGAGAGCAGAGCCCCCCGATGGAGCGGGGGGCCATCTCGAGGATCCATGGCCCCTGGTCGTTCACCCTGAGCTCTGCATGCACGGGCCCATGCCGGAGGCCAAGCGCATTCACCGCCTCAGCCGTACAGGCCACGACCGATTGCTGCACCGGAGCCGGGTGGCGCGATGGGGTAACATAGATCGTCTCCTCAAAGAAGGGGCCCTCCAGGGGATCTGGCTTGTCAAAGAGGGCCAACACTTTGAGCTTGCCTTCCGAGAGGAGTCCTTCGACCGCCACCTCGATGCCCGGGATAAATGTCTCGACCAGGATCTGCTGCGCTAACGCGCCGCCCTGAACGGCGACTTCCGGCCGGCGTAAGATGGCAACGACCCTCTGGAAGGCGGCGACGAACTGGGCCGGATCGTCTGCGCGAATGACCCCGCGACTGGCAGAGAGAAACAGGGGTTTCACGACGCAGGGGAAACTCACCCGGCGGGCGGCCTCTTCAGGGTCCTCATCGATGGAGACGAGCGTGGAATGCGGCGAGGGGAGAACGGCCGCTGCCAGGACCGCCCGCATGCGGTGCTTGTCCCGGGCCGCGGTGACCGCATCCACCGGATTGTGGCGTAGTCCCAGCGCAGCCGCCGCCATGGCTGCCAGGATCGCGCCGTCGTCATCCGCGGAGACCACGGCCTGAATCGGGTACTGCTTGGCAAATGCGACGATGGCACCTGAGGCCTGCTCCGGCGCCAGGAAATTGAGCGTGAGGTGGCCACCGGGATTCGCCGCCGACAAGATTTGCTCGCGGTCGGAACCGACCACCACAGGTACCCCGAGCCGCTGCGCCGCCTCGATGAATGCACTCGCCCGGTAGGTGTTCGTGGTCATGAGGAGAAGCAGGCGCTCCATGCGTCCCGGAATCCTCCTTTCTGCCTGCAGATCCGACCCTTACTCTCCTGCGACGCTGGGCGGCCCGTCAGGGGATACTATTCACAGGACGCCCTGGGAGCGATTAGAGGTTCTTCACCTCATCCACCAGCTTGACCAGGGACTCTCGAGCATCCCCAAAGAGCATGAAAGTCTTCTCGTTGTAGAACAGCTCATTTTCGATCCCGGCGAATCCGGGGTTCATGCTCCGCTTGAGGACGATGACGTGCCCAGCCTTATCCACATCGAGGATCGGCATCCCGTAGATCGGGCTGCTTGGAGAGTTGCGAGCGGCCGGATTTACAACGTCGTTGGCGCCCACAACCAAAACCACGTCCGTCCTTTCGAACTCGGGGTTGATCTGCTCCATATCGAAAAGCTGCGGATAAGGTACATTGGCTTCTGCCAATAGCACGTTCATGTGACCTGGCATCCTCCCAGCCACGGGGTGGATGGCGTACTTCACGGTCACCCCTCTCTTCTCCAGGAGGTCGGCGAGATCTCGCACCTGGTGCTGGGCCTGGGCGACCGCCAAACCATAGCCCGGGGCGACGACGACAGACCGGGCGTAGCCCAGCATTACTGCCGCGTCCTCCGCCGACGTCTCGCGCACCCCCCGGGCCGCGAGGCCACGTCCGTCATCCCCCACGGTCGCCGCAACCTGAGCCCCGAACCCGCCAAACAAGACATTGGCGAACGACCGGTTCATCGCCAGGCACATGGTCTGAGTCAGGATGATGCCCGAGGCACCCACCAGCGCCCCGCTGATGATCAGGCCGTGGTTCGAGATCACAAACCCGGTCGTCGCGGCCGCCAACCCCGAATAGGAGTTGAGGAGACAAATGACGACCGGCATGTCCGCGCCCCCAATTGGGATCACGACCAGCACGCCGAGGATCAGGGCGATCACGTTCATCGCGATGAACACGCCCGAGTGGCCGGGCGAGATCACCAGGTACATCCCCATTCCCCCGATGGACAGGAAGAGGATTAGATTGAGCAGGTGCTGGAATCGGAAGAGCACCGGCCGGCCGGAGATGATCTCCTGGAGCTTCCCGGCGGCGACTATGCTCCCAGAGAACGTCACCCCTCCAATGAGCGTGGCCGCGTAAATGCTGACCGCCGTTTCCAGCGTGAGGAGGGATCCCGACTGCACAAACTGATGCCACACCGCCGCTGCAACAAGCTGCGAAGCGCCGCCGCCAAAACCGTTCAAGATCCCCACCATCTGGGGCATGGCGGTCATCTTGACCGCGCGCGCCATCCAGAGACCCAGCGCTGACCCGATCACGACTCCGACGACGATCCACTGGAAGCCCAGGATCTGCCGGTCAAAGAGCGTTGCGACAATCGCAACGAGCATGCCCAGCGCGGAGAGAAAATTCCCCCCGCGCGCCGTGGCCGGCGTGGCGAGACGCTTGAGGCCGACGATGAAAAGGGAGGCGGCAACGAGATAGGCGAGCTCGATGAAACCGGCCATTACCTCTCGGCCTCCGGTTTCCTCTTGAACATCTGAAGCATCCGGTCGGTCACGACGTATCCGCCGACCACGTTGATCATGGCGAACGCCACCGCAATCACCCCGAAGATTGTCGCGAGGGTCGTAGCCCCCATCCCTGCCACGACCATCGAACCGATGATCGTGATGCCGGAGATGGCGTTCGATCCCGACATCAGTGGGGTGTGCAGCGTGGGTGAAACCTTGGTGATGACCTCGAAGCCCACGAACATCGCGAGCACGAAGATGACCAGGAGGATAACCAGGCCTTCGCTCATGGGTGTCTCGCCCTCCCCTCGTGCGTGATACAGGTATCGTTGGTGATCGGGTCGTTGAAATCGAGCTCGAGCTTCCCGTTGCGCATCAGGTGGAGCAGGAAGCTCGAAATGTTCCTGGAATACATCTGGCTCGCATGCACGGGTATAGAGCTTGGGAGATTGAGCGGCCCGTGGATGGAGACGCCGTGTTTGGTGACGGTGCTGCCGGGCTCGGTCAGCTCGCAATTGCCTCCCATTTCTGCCGCCAGGTCCACTATCACCGAACCCATCTTCATTTGCTGGACCATCTCGCCGGTGATGAGGATGGGAGCGCGTTTCCCCGGGATGAGCGCCGTGGTGATGACGATATCGACCTCCGAGACATGACGGTGGAGCAGCGCCCTCTCCCGGTGTTGTGACTCCTCGGAGAGCTCTTGCGCGTAGCCGCCGGCATCCTCCGTGCTCTTGCCCGCCAGCTCGACGCTCAGGAAGGTGGCCCCGATACTCTCCACCTGTTCCTTGACAGCGGGCCGGACGTCGTAGGCCTGGACCACCGCCCCCAGGCGGCGCGTGGTGGCGATCGCCTGGAGCCCGGCCACGCCTGCCCCCAGAACCAGAACCTTAGCCGGAGGGACTGTCCCCGCCGCCGTGATCAGCATCGGAAAGAGCTTCCCCAACGAACTGGCAGCGATCAGGGCAGCCTTGTAACCCGCGATCGTGCTCTGCGAAGAAAGGGCGTCCATCTTTTGGGCTCGGGCGATGCGGGGAATACAGTCCATGCTGAAGCTGGTGATCCTCCGCTCCACCAATCGATGGACCAAATCGGGGTCACTCTCGGGGTGCAGAAAGGAGATGAGCACCGCGCCTTCTTTCATCAGATCCACCTCATGCTGTCCCAGCGCCGCGTTCTGGACGGGTTTCTGTACCTTGAGAATCACGTCCGCGTGAGCCAGTAGGGTGCGAGCATCGGGCACGAGAGCGGCCCCGACCTCTTCATAGGCGCGGTCCGGAAAAAAGGCGCCTTCGCCGGCCCCGGCTTCAACCAGGACCTCCGTCCCCGCTTTTACCAGGGTACCGGCGGCTTCAGGGACCAGGGCTATCCGCTTTTCGTCCGGCACAATTTCTTTAGGAATACCGACCCTCATGCAGTCCTCCCGGGAAACGCGTCTTTACAAGTCCCTATCCCCTGCACATCTTCGGATTCAGGTGAAATGCTACTCCGTGAAACCCTTTTGGTCAAATCTCAGTATGGACCTGCAGCCCGGTGCCGAGTGAGTTTGACAAAGTAACACACATATACCACATGATGCAATGACCGTCCGTCACTACGATCACGCGTCTCCATCGCTTCGACCGATCATATCTTTGAAAAGCCCGCACCATGACGGGGCCGCAGTCGGAGACCCGCTGTTTCTCAACATGCTAGTGCCGTACCAACTATTTCTCGCTAACATTCCACCCTGGTGCGGCACTTCCGCTAGTCCCGAAAGCTTTCGGGATTCAGCGCTCGGCTGTGCCCTCGCTGAGCACCCCCCAGGCGTGGGGGAGCCTCTCCCCTACAACCCCTCAGTGCCCCTGGCTCTATCTTGTGAATCTTAGAGAAGCTAGTTGGAGGGGCACTAGGCGATGGTGCCCAAGTCACGGAGGTGAGCGATCTCAGAGCGATCGAGGCCGAGCCAGAGTAGGACGTCGTCGGTGTGTTCGCCCAAAAGGGGCCCAGGACGACGTATCTGGCCTGGGGTGAGGGAGAGCTTCACTGGGATGCCAATGTTTTTGACTTTCCCAGCCGTCGGATGATCTAGCTCCACGAGCATCTCGCGATCCCGAATGTGGGGGTCCTCGTAAACCTGGGCTATATTGTAAATGGGGCCGGCCGGAACCCCAGCAGCCTCCAAAAGGGCGAGCCACTCTCCCATCTCCCGCTGAAGAAAGACCGGGTGGAGGGCAGCGGAAAGCTCCCGGGAATTCCGGACCCGGTCGGCATTGGTCAGGAAGCGGGGGTCTTGGGTAAGGTCCTGCCGTCCGAGGACCCCGCACAGCTTCTCCCAGGTAGACTGATTTGCCCCGCCGATGCTGATGGCCCCGTCCTTCGTCTCGAAGACCTGGTAGGGGGCATTCAGTCGGTGGGCCGAACCCTTGGGCGGGGGAATCTCCCCAGTGGCAAAGTAGATGGAAGACTCCCAAAAGGTGTAGGCCACCGCCCCCTCCAGAAGCGAGGTGTCGACGTGCTGCCCCTCTCCAGTCTTTAGGCGGTGGACATAGGCCGCCAGAATCCCGTAGGCGCCATAGAGCCCCGCATTGAGATCAGAGATGGGTACCCCCACTTTCGTCGGAGGGCTGCCGGCGTGGCCGGTTATACTCATGAGCCCACTCATCCCCTGGGCGATGAGATCGAAGCCACCTCGACTCCGGTATGGGCCGGTTTGGCCGAACCCAGAGATGGAGCAATAGATGATGGTAGGATTGATCTTTTGGATGGCCTCGTAGTGGAGGTCGAGGTTCTCCATGGTCCCCGGGCGGAAATTTTCCACCAGGATGTCGCTCCGCCTCGCGAGGCGCCGAAAGACCTCGCGACCCTCTTCCGATTTGAGATTGAGGACCATACTTCGCTTATTCCGGTTTATCGCCAGGAAGGCGGCCGACTCCCCATGAATAAAGGGGGGGCCCATGGCCCGGGAATCGTCCCCTCCCTGGGGTTTCTCGACCTTGATGACATCGGCCCCCATGTCGGCCAGGAGGAGGGTGCAAAAGGGTCCCGCCATCACTTGGCTCACATCCAGGACCACCGCCCCCTCGAGCGGCATGCGTTCCGTCATGCGACTTCCCTGCTTTCCCTGCCCATGGTTTATCGTCCACGAAACTCTGGCTTGCGTTTCTCCAGAAAGGCCCGGCGCCCCTCCTGGAAGTCCTCCGTATCGAAGCAGGCAAAGACGAGCTTGACCTCTTCAGGGGTGAGACCGTCAAGGCCGGGATTGCGAAGGACCGTCTCCAGGATCTGCTTATGCCAGCGATGGCTCAGCGGCGCGTAGGCGGCTATCTCAGCGGCTACCTGGTCGGTGACCTGTTCGATCTCGGCCAGTGGGACGAGGCGTGAGACCAAGCCGATTCGCAGCGCCTCCTCGGCCTCGACCATCCGAGCCGTGAGAACAATGTCCATGGCTCGACCGGCTCCCACGAGGCGGACCAGCCGCGACATCTCCCAGTGCGGCATGACAATCCCCAACTTGGCGGTGGGCATTCCGAACCGGCTGTTGTCGGCGGCGATCCTGAGATCGGTCGCGATGGCTAGCTCGAGCCCGCCCCCCACACAAAAGCCCGCGACCATGGCGATCGTCGGCTTAGGGAGATTGGCGACGGCTTGAAAGGCCTCTTCGACCCCCGCATGATACTGTCTGGCCAGGGCCGAGTTGCTGCGCTGCGCCTCAAACTCGGCGATATCGGCCCCGGCCGAGAAGGCCTGCGTCCCGGCCCCCCGCAGAATCACCACCCGCACCGCAGGGTCGGCCTGAAGCTCGGCCATAAAAGCCGAGAGCTGCTTCCACATCTCGTAGGTGACCGCGTTGCGCTGCGCCGGCCGGTTAATAGTAATGGTAGCAATGCCGTTTTTGATCTCCCGCAGCAGTTCCTGGTTCATGTCCTGCACCCTCCTCTGCCCAGATCCAGTGAACGGTCAGCGGTGAGCGGCTTCAACGGCCTCCCTCAAGATTTCCGCCGGGTGCCTGGCGACCCGCCCGGTCCCGTGGAGAATTTGCTGCCGACACGAGACTCCCGAGGCAACGATCTCCACCTGCGTCCCGACCTCCTCGATCGCCGGAAACAGGCGCTGCCGGCCGATAGCTACCGAGAGGTCGTAGTGCTCTCGCTCGAAGCCGAAGGAGCCCGCCATGCCGCAGCAACCTGCATCGACCTCATCAACCGTGAGTCCCGGGATCAGGCGCAGGGCTTCGATCGTCGGCCGGGACCCGATCAACGCCTTCTGATGGCAGTGGCTGTGGACGAGAACCCGCCGTTCAGTTTCCCGAAACGCTCCCCGAATCTCACCCAGCCCGTGACGGTCGAGGAGGAACTCTTCCAGGAGAAAGCTCAGGCGCGCCACCGCCTCGGCCTCGGGGCTCTCCACCAGGTCGCGGTACTCGTCCCGGAGGGTCAAGAGACAACTTGGCTCACACCCCACGATGGGGATCCCGGCCTTCACGTAGTGATACAACCGATCGACCGTCACCCTGGCGCGCCTGACCGCCTCTCCGAGGAGCCCTTTGGAAATCAAAGTCCGCCCGCAGCAGCCCGCATCCGCCAGGACCACGTGATAGCCCAACCCCTCAAGAAGTGTGGTTGCCGCGATCCCCACCTCTGGATAGTGATAGTTCATGAAGGTATCGGGAAAGAGAGCGACCGGCCCATTGGCCCCTGGCGGCGACCCACCCCGCCTCCCGAACCATCGGGTAAAGCTCGGAGAGACAAACGGAGGGAGCGGGCGCCGCCCGTCGATCCCCACGAGATGGTCCAGTAACCATCGGGTGCCGGGGATCGCCATCGCCCAGTTCGAGAGTGGCGCTAGCCGACTCCCCCACCGGCCCAACGCCGCCGCGTGGGCAAAAATCCGGGTCCGGAAAGGGATGCCGTTTTTCTCATAGTACCGGGCGAGAAATTCAGCCTTCAGCTTGGCCATATCGACGCTCGTGGGGCACTCGCTCTTGCAGGCCTTACACTCGAGGCACAGATCTAACGCCGCATAGAGCTCGGGCCCGCTCAGGGCCTCGGGGGGGAGCTCCCCCGAGAGCGCCGCCCGCAGGAGATTGGCACGACCGCGGGTGGAGTGTTCTTCCTCGCGAGTGACCATGTAGGAGGGACACATTGTCCCGCGCATCTTCCGGCAATTTCCGACTCCGATACATCGTTCGACAGCCGTGGCGAGACTCCCCTCCTCCCGAAACCGGTGATGCGTCTCTACAGCGGCCGTCCGATACACTTCTCCATATCGAAGTTGGTCGTTGACCTGGGGCGGATCATCGCTCACGATCTTGCCGGGATTGAGAATGCCGTGTGGGTCCAAGAGTGCCTTCACCTCGCGGAAGGCCTTCTCGAGCTCACCGTACTGCCCCCCAATGTAGCTGGTCCTGGACAATCCATCCCCGTGCTCCGCACTGATGGTTCCATTCAGCCCCCAGACGATCTCGTGGGCCTCCTCGGCAATGGACCGGATGAGCGCGATATCCCGCGGGTCTTTCGGATCTAAAAAGGGCAGGATATGGAGGTTGCCGTCCCCGGCGTGCCCGTAGATACCTGCCGTCACCTTATATCTATCGAAGAGCTGCCGCATCTTTCCGATGAAGTCGGGCAGACGCGTAGGATGAACAGCAGCATCCTCGATGAAAATCAAAGGCTTGCGGGGACCCTGTATCTTACTGATGACCGCCGCCGCGACCTTTCGAAGGGCGAGGATCTTTGCTTGATCATCGGACGAGGGCGCCAGGAGCATCCCGGTGGCAAGACGGCATTCCTCCACCACTCGTCTATGCGTCGCCGCCATAGCAGCCTCGACATCTTCGGTGCGCTCCCCTTCGTGCTCGAGGATCAGAACCGCCTCCACCCCTTCTGGGAGGAAAGGGCGAAGCCCGGGATCATGTCGTCTGCTGAGATCCAGAATCTGCCGCTCTAGGACCTCGATCATGCTCGGCCGAAGCTCCCGGAGGACCGCCACAGCTTCCCCCATCTTTTCCAGAGAGTCGAAGGTTAGCAGGGCGATGGTCCGGTTTCGGGGATGATCCAGAACCCGGAACGTCGCCTCGGTGAAGATCCCCAGAGTCCCCTCTGACCCGGTGAAGAGCTGGCCGAGGTCTATCATCCCATTTTGTGCCAGACGCCACAGGTTGTACCCGCAGTTGTTGTTCGTCACCTCTGGGACCCTCTCCTTCAATTGAGCACCGAAGCGCTCCAAAATGCTCAGGAGACCCCGATAGATCGGGCCTTGGACCGGGTCCTGGAGAAGGACCGGAAGGCGGGGACCGTTTCGATCGACCGGCTCGGTTCGGATGATCTCGCCGCTGGCGAGGACTACATCGAGGGAGTTAAGGTAATCCCTGGTGGTCCCATACTTGACCGCATGCGCCCCTTTGCTATTGGTGGCCAACATCCCCCCCAGGGCGCATACATCTTCACTCGAGGGATCGGGAGGAAAATACTTATTGTGCTGCTTGAGCACCGTCGTGAGAGAGGTCAGCGTGCAGCCGGGCTCGACTCGAACCCAGCCTTCGTCAGGATTGAGCTCGACGATCCGGTGCATGTAGCGGGTGAAATCTAACACGATGCCTGCCCCAAGCTCCTGCCCGCAACGACTGGAGCCGCCCCCTCGCGGGACCAGCGAAATGCCCCGATCGGCAGCGTAGCGCACGGTGGCGATCACATCCTCGCGGCTCTTCGGAAAGACCACCCCAAGCGGCTTGATCCGATACATGCAGGCCCCGGTGCTGTAAAGCACCCGGGTCACCTCGTCGAACCGCGCATCTCCTTCGATGAGGGCGTCGAGATCCGCACCCATGGACTTGACCTGTGAGGCCACCGCGTCTGTCATGAAGTTACCTCGCGTGAGCTGCGACCGCCTGGGCGGCTGCGTTGAGTGCCTCCAGGGACCGTCGTCGGTCGGCGCCCTTGGTCTCAGCCTCGACGACCCGCCTGAGGACTTCTCGGTTCACCACCCCTGACAGGACCGCGGTTGCGACGGCAACCGGGAGGGCCAGGTCAATCTTGAACCGCTCGGCGATCCCGCTGAGATTGGCAACCGCTACGCGGGCCCGGGCATGTAGCTGGACCGCACCGTCACTGTTCACCAGCACCACTCCGGTCTCCTTGAGGCCCGTGGTGACATCGACCTCCTTCAGGATGCTGGCATCCGTCACCGCCACCAGGTCCAGAATATACTCCTGCGAGTACGTCTCGATAGGCTCCTTAGCCACCCGGAGGTGCGCTGCTTCGGGGGTGTGACCCCGGAGGAAGAGCCAGGGGGGCCGGAACTGCACCTGCTTGCCCTCGGCCAGGGCGGCCTGGGCCAGCAGGCGTGCGGCCTCGATAAAGGGGGCCTGATGGTCGTATCGGGGCAGCCGTCGCCCGTGGAAGCGAAGCTCATTCATCTGAGCTCCCTCCAGTCCCGATCCACCTTCTTCTGGAGGATTTGCACTTCCCGGGGGGTGAGGTGCCCAAACCGCCGTTGGAGGCCCACGTATTCCTTGACCGGCCGCCGCCGCTTTGGGCGGAAGGTGAGTTTCATCCGGCCTTGATCGAACTCGTAGAGTATCCACATCCCTGTCTCGACGGCCGCCCGGGTGACCTCAATCGTGTCCTGGTGGGGATACCCCCAGGCAATTGGACAGGGGGTGAGGACATGCAGGTACCGGAAGCCCCGGATCCGGGCTGCCCGGCGGAGCTTCTTGCGGTAGTCCTCCAGGTGAGACACCGCGGCCGTGGCGACATAGGGGGCCCCATGCGCCGCCATGATCTTCGGCACATTCTTCTTGAGGGTCGGGACGCCCTTCGGCGTGGTGGGGGTCCGGGCCCTGGCCGGCGAGCTCGAGGTGGCCTGGCCCTGGGTGTTCATGGCTACCTCATTATCGTAACAGATATAGAGGATGTTTTCGTTCCGGCTCGCCGCCCCCGAGAGGGCCTGAAACCCGATGTCGGCGGTCCCGGAGTCTCCGGCGAAGCAGACGACGTGCACGTCGCGCATCCCGCGGGCATCGTAGGCATGTCTCAGTCCGGTCGCCGCCGCCGGCGCACTTTCGAAGATCCAGTGGATGAAGGGGACCTTCCAGGACGCATTGGTGTACGAAAGGCTGAAGGTGGCCGCGCAGCTCGCCGGACAGATGACGGCCATCCTCGGCCCGAGCATCTCGGCCAAGAGGTCTGCCGCGGGCAGGGCTCCGCACCCCTCGCAGGCGGTCCCCTTCATGACCGGCGGCAGGCTGAACCGGCGTGATCGGGGGATGGTCGGAAGCGGTGCGGGTGCTGGCATATGGATTCCTCCCTATCCGCCCCGGGCCAGAGGCCGGGCCTGGGGCGATTCGTCGCGCACGCGCCCCCGGTCAAGCCCAAGCCAGTCGATGGCATCCTCCTCCTTGTCGAAGGGGGCTTCGCGCTTAAGCGCCTTTCGGGTGAGCTCTTTCACCTGGCGGACGGTCACGTCCCTCCCGCCGAGGCCGGCGATGACCCCCACAACCCGCGGCGGCTCGGATGAGCCATAGAGGGCCGATCGGATCTCCTCGTACAGCACCCCATGGCCGCCGGCAGCACAGTTGCGGTCGATGGCAATCACCACCTCCGCCCCCCGAATTGCCTCCCGAATCGCCTGCCTGGGGAAAGGCCGATAGGCACGGATCTTGAGGAGGCTTGCGGAAACCCCCTCGGCCTGGAGCTCGCGCACGGCCCGTCGAGCCGTCTTGGCGATCGAGCCCATGCTGGCCAGGACACAGCGGCCGGCAGGCTCGGTCGTCTCGATCAGCCCCTGCCGCTTTCCCTCGACGGCTTCAGCATATGCCTTTCCCACCTCGGGGATGACGCGGAGGGCGGCCTCCATGGCCTGATGTTCGGCGAACTTGAATTCGGTGTACCGCTCGGGTGGTGTTGGGGGGTTCAGAGAGCGTGGCTCTGATGGATCGAGTAGCGCCAAGACGTGAGGTCGCCCGAGAAAACGGTCCACCGCCTTGGGATCTGGCACCACGACCCCCTCGGCGGTGTTCGAGTGGATAAAGGACTCGTAGCAGACCATCGCCGGTAGCCGGACCCGTGCATCTTCACAGATCTTAAAGAGTTGAATGGCCGTGTCGAGGACCTCCTGTGCGTCCTCGCAAAAGAGCTGGATCCACCCCGCCCGGTTCACGGCCAAGGCATCATTGTGGTCCGCGTATCGGAGATCGGAAGA
>LKGT01000598.1_pt1 | contig 25951 bp, 33 predicted proteins | sample 503861 | NCBI WGS metagenome assembly LKGT01 (sample SAMN04113194, study PRJNA297058) | marine sediment metagenome | biome: marine benthic biome; feature: marine benthic feature; material: marine sediment; isolation source: sediment sample collected at the water-sediment interface from the South......
GCCCTTCTTTTGATCCATATAGTTAGAATCCCTGTTGAAATTATCTTGTATTGGCTATATACTGAAGAAGCCATTCCTGAATTAATGACTTTCGAAGGAAGGAATTTCGATATCCTCGCAGGATTTTCGGCTCCACTAATTTATTTTTTTGGGTTCAAAAATGGAAGGACCTTAAGTAACCTTTTGATTCCCATTTCGCCTATATTAGGGAAGCAGTTCCCAATGTGAGAAACTTTCCTAATGTGAGAAATTTTTTACCAATACATTTTACACACAAATTCAAAAGAATGAGCTTGACTAAAATATAATGCAGTACTTTTAGAGAAGGTAAAAATAGATGCATCTGGAGTGCTTGCATTATATTTTATTCAAAAAAAAGATTAGGCATCTGATCTTGGAAGTTTCCCGAATTTATCAAATGTATCTTGTACTGATTTTTCCGCAAGACCATTAGCTACATTTAGGTCTTCTACCACTTGGATTAGCTGCACTCGTTTAGTTGCTGCATGAGCAAAGTATGCATCTCGAGCCTCTGCAAGTGTACCTCCATTATCAAGTACCTGCTTCATTGCACTTCTTGCAGTATCTACTTTTCCTTGCATATAATCAAACATTCCCCAAAAAACACTCTGAATATAGTCAGGTTTTTTTTCAACAAACTTTGCATATACTGCTTTTGGCATTTTATCTTGGTATTTTAGCATAAATACATCTAGTCTTTCTGATAATCGTTCTTGAGCAATGATTCGCTTTTCTTCTACCTCAATTTGTTTTAAAGTTAATTGAATAGGTTGAAAATTGCCTTGCATTTGTTGTTTGTATTTTAGCTTTTGATCTTCCATTTCTGCAAGGATTTTCATTGCGAATGGATTTTTTTGAAGTTGTTTTGATGCCTTTACAACTATTTTTGAATCTGCATCTGCAAAAGAAATTATATTTGTTCCAGGAATAGTAGATAAGACAACAATAGATAACAATACAACTGATAGTATTATTGGAATTGTACCAATCATTAAAATTGATTTTTGTTATTTCAAATATAGGTATTAAACAGAATTTAGTAGCAACCTTGAAAAGTCAAAAAACCAATTAAAAAACAATTACCAATTAATTTATGGACAACTTATCAGTTCTACGTTTTCTTTATTACAAATAGGATTTCTAAAATGGTTTTTTCAAGAGGATAAAATTATTGGAACACTAAGAACTTGGAAAATTCTTTATTTAGTATATRTAAAGGGGKTTTATARKNGTCGTCGAAATGCCTCARACAAAACCAATTGTRAGTGTAGAAAATGTTGTAGCATCWGCWTCKGTWGATCAGAAAATTGATCTTATTGATATTACAAAGAAATTTCCAGATACAGAATAYCATCCAGAGCAGTTTCCAGGWCTTGTTTTCMGATTAAAGGTWCCWARAACTGCAACATTGATCTTTAGAACMGGAAAAATGGTATGYACTGGTGCAAAATCHGAAGAAWTGGCAATTAAAGCAGTAAGAACTGTAGTTMAAAWGCTTCGAAAAGGMGGKATCTCAATCAAAAAGGATGCDGTRATTGTTGTACAAAATATYGTWGCTGCGATHAACCTYGGTGGAARGAYTCACCTAGAACAAGCTGCYAGAACKTTACCAAGAAGTATGTATGAACCTGARCAATTTCCAGGKTTRATTCACAGGATGGTTGACCCAAAAACGGTAATTTTGCTATTTGCATCAGGAAAGCTAGTTTGTACTGGGGCAAAAAAGGAAGCTGACGTTTATMGATCRGTTCACAACCTTCATGCCTTACTTGAAGAAAAAGATCTCATGATTTACGACTAGTAGATTTTTTCCATTTCTTTCTTTGAAAAATCTAGTTTTGTTGTAATATCTCACACACAACATGTTATGTCTAGTAAATTTGATTATTTCTCTGGGTTGGTTGATAGAAAAGAATGGATATCCAAGGAAAAGTATATCAAATAATTTATGAAATTACTGGAATTATTCTAAGATGGGATAAACAGCAATTATCAGATAAAGATGCTATGAAGGAAATTGTTAGAACCCTAGCGTCTGAGGTAGATAACAATGGAAAATTCTATAAATTAAAAAAGGAGAAATCATCTTCTATTCTAATCCAAAAAAAGGTACTAGCCCCAATGGTAATTGGAGTGGTATTTTTTGCAGTTTTGTTTGGAGTAGCAGTTCCCTTTACAACTATTGATAATGTAAAAATAGTTGAAGAAAAACAAATTTCATTTGAACAATTAGATGAAACACCTTCTAATGTAAGAGAACAAAATAATTCAGTTGTAGAGGAATTTAGCAATAAAACAATTTCAAAAAAAGATTCCTAAATGCTAATGTTTGGGTCTTCAGACTTAAGTTTTTCCCAGTCTGCAAGAAAGTTCTTCAGACCAATATCAGTTAGTTGGTGTTTTAGCATCTTTTCTAATACCTCTGGAGGCAATGTAACAACATCTGCCCCAATCTTTGCTGCATCTACAACATGCATTGGATGTCTAATGCTTGCTACAAGAATTTGTGTTTTAAAATCATAGTTTAGATAGATTTGTTTAATTTCACGTATCAGATTCATTCCATCCTTTCCCACATCATCTAGTCGTCCAATAAAGGGACTTGCGTATTTTGCACCAGCCTTTGCAGCAAGTATTGCTTGATTTGGAGAAAATATCAGAGTAACATTTACTGGTATTCCTTCAGCAGTAAGTGCTTTACATGCTTTGAGTCCTTCAGCAGTCATTGGTACCTTTACCACTACATTATCACCGTATTTTCTCAGTCTACGACCTTGTTCCATCATTCCTTCATAATTTTCTGCAACAACTTCAAGGGAAACATCTCCTTTGATTATTCTAGAAATCTCCTCCATCGTTTTTTGAGGATCGCCGCCTTCCTTTGATAGAAGGGATGGATTAGTGGTTATGCCGTCTAGCAATCCCATATCATTGTATTTTTTTATAACTTCAAGATTAGCAGTATCTAGAAATATTTTCATGATTTACTTCTGATTTCTTTTACTTTTTTTGCTATATTAATAGATGTAATCCCATGCTTTTCAAACAAAAGTGCAATTTCGTTATCTCTAGCAGATTCTCCAAATATGTCCGGTACACCTATTCTTCTTATTGGAACTGGATATGTTTCTGAAACTACTTCAGATACTGCAGAACCAAATCCACCCATAATATTGTGTTCTTCACATGTTACAATTCCTCCAGTTTCACGAGCTGCTTTTTCTAATAATTCTAAATCAATTGGTTTTATTGAAAACATATCAAGTACCCGACAAGAAATTCCCTCTTGTTTTAAAGATTCAGCTGCTTCAAGTGCCATTTTTACTGTAATACCACATGCAGCTATTGTACAATCAGCACCATCACGTATAGTAATTCCTTTTCCAATTGTAAATTCTTGAGAATCTGAATGAATAACAGGTGTCTTTGAGCGAGCCATTCTCATGTAGAAAGGACCATATTGTTGAGAAATAATCCATGTAAGTTTTGAAACTGTAATACCATCAGAAGGAATTAATACTCTCATGTTAGGAATAGAACGCATTATTGCAATGTCTTCTATTTGTTGATGTGAACCTCCGTCAGCACCAACAGACAATCCAGCATGGGAAGTTACGAGTTTAACATTTAATCCCTTTTTATCTCCTCTTGATGCATAACAAATTTGGTTTCTTATTTGATCAACACAACGACCTGGTAAAAATATAGCATAAGTACTTGCAAATGCAATTTTTCCAGCATACGCAAGACCAGCTGCAATTGTAACTAGATTTGCTTCAGCTATTCCAACATTGAAGAATCTTTCAGGAAATTGTTTTCCAAATCCACTAGTTTTAAGGGAATCTGTAGTATCAGCTCCTAAAACTACAAGATTGGGATTTTCTTTTCCGATTTCAATTAGTGCCTTGCCATATTCTGTACGCATATCTGTTAATTGTTCAGACATTGTCAATTGAATCCAAGCTCCTTTGCGATTTGAATGAGTTGATTCTTTTTTTCTCCAACAACATGAAGATCAATCCATTCGTTGACTAGTTCTTTTCCTCCCAACTCATTTGCTTTTTGTATTAACAATCTTCTTCTAGATTTTAATATGGTATCTCTAAATTCACGAATAATTCCTCTAACATCATTTTGTCCAATTATTGCACTTCCTCCAACAAATGCCCTTGCACCATCGGTAAAGCATTGACCTGCATTTTCAAGCGTAACTCCACCGTCAGCCTCAATAGTTCCCTCAAAATTGTGCTCTTTTAGAATAGATACTAGTCTTTGGGTTTTTTCATGGGATGATTCAATATACTTTTGTCCAGATTGTCCCGGAACAACTGACATTACAATTAGTTGATCCAAATTTTCTATGAATTTATGAGACCATTGAGGAAGTTCAGTGTCAGGGTTAATAGCTAGACCCACTCCAACGCCATTTTGTTGTAAGATATCATGAATTTCACCAAAGCTTGATTCATCACAGACCTCAGCGTGAACAGTAACAATATCACTTCCTGCATCTACATATTCTCTAACATGCTTAACTGGTTCATTTATCATTAGATGAGCATCAAATGGAATAATTGTAAGTGGTCGTAGTTCTTTTATTTTGGTATGATCAAATGTAGTGTTTGGAACAAACGCACCATCCATTACATCAAGGTGAATGTAATCTGCTCTTCCCACTACACATTTTTTTACCTCTTTTTCTAAATTAGACATGTCTCCTGCAATAATGGAAGGTGCAATCACAAAATGTGATTCAAGTTCTGCATTGATTATTGGTACCATTTCAGGTTTTGGTGCCTTACCATGCCATTGGGGGTTATCCTCCATATGTTCTACTCCCTTTCCTTTAATGGTTCTTGCAATAATTATTGAGGGAACTCCCTTAGCTTGAATTGCTTTTTTTATTGCACTATCGATTTGTTCAACTCTATGACCATCAATATCAATTACATTCCATCCAAATGCGCGCCATTTATCTCCAATTTTCCATCTACTTGCATCTTTCCACATCAGTGATAGATCGTCTCCTTCAAGATTTTCATCAAGTGGCATAATTTTTTCAGTATACGAATCCTGTTGAATGAAATTTCTATCTAAAAATGCAGTAATATTATCTAATTTGAATTTTACAGCAGCCATGGCAGCCTCCCATACTTGTCCTTCGTTGGATTCTCCATCACCAATTATAGTATAGATGCGATGATTTTTGTTGTCAAGTCTTGCTGCTAGTGCATTTCCAATTGAATAAGACAAACCAAGTCCTAAAGAACCTCCACAAAATTCCACCCCAGGACATTTAAGATCTGGGTGTCCTTGTAGTTTGCTTCCAAATTTTCTTAGAGTTTCTAGCTCTGCTGGTTCAAAATATCCTGCTACTGCCAAGTTAGAATAAAGACCAGGAGATGCATGTCCTTTAGAAAGAATCAATCTATCACGGTCATCCCATAGAGGATTTTTTGGATCAAATTTTAGATGTTTATAAAATAAACAGCCCATTATTTCTGCCATTGAAAATGAACCTCCAGGATGACCTGAACCTGCGGCAGTTGTTCCTTTAATAACTAGTTTACGAGCCTTGAGAACATTTTTTTTAATTTTATAGTAATTTAGTCCCATTCTTGTATTTTTCCCTTGTAAATGAAATATTAAGCTACTTCTGAAAATTTTAATCCGATCTAAACCTAGAGTAATTATGGAATTACAAGAGATTGTACCACTTGTCATTTATGATAACCAGTGTTATCTTTGCGTAAAATTTGCAAAATTTGTTAATTTTTTGGCAAGAGGAAGATTAAGAATTATTGGTCACTATACAGAGATTGGCAAAAAAATTCGAGAAGAGGTATTAGATTCAAGTGCACTAGAAATGTTTTGGTTTGTTGATGGAAAAACAGCGTATGGAGGACGAGCAGGATTGTTTCCATTATTGTCAGCAATAATTCGAGCAAATGGTAGTGTTGGAGATCTAAGCATTCAAGAATCATGCGATTTGAGTTGTAAAAATACAAAAGCTGTTTTTCTTCGGTCTGCAAGTTTACTAACAAATAGTAAAAAAATAAAGATAAAGTAATCTATAATACCTCTAAGCGTACGAGTCATACATTATGAAGATTAGATCAGAATCAGCTAAACCATTAAAGAAAAAAACATCAGTTCTTTGTGCATTTGTTTTAGAAAATTCTAATGAACCATTAGGATTGGGAAAAATTAATGAAAAAATTAACTCCTCGGTAAAAGACGCCATCAAAGAAACTAAGGGAAAAATTGGAGGTATATCAATTGTTAGTACATTAGGAATTATTCCTCCAAAAAATATCCTAATTGCAGGACTTGGGCCAAAAAATAAACTATCTACAGATGTTTTAAGAAATGTTTCAGGAAAAATTGCTCAAAAGATTCGTAGTATGGGTTTACCAGAATTTTCAATTATAGTTCCATCTGGTTTTCCAATTGATTCAAACTCCGCAATATCAACAATCGTTGAAGGATCTATTCTTTCCATGTATTCATTTGACTCATACAAGAAAGAAAAAAGTGAAAAATCTCCCAATTTATCCATTCTAGTTTCTAATTCACAAAATGCTCAGAAAATAATTTCAAAAGCAGAAATTGTTTCCCAAGGAGTCATTTATGCTAGAAGTATTGGTAATCTGCCTCCAAATGATTGTTCTCCATCAAGACTTGCTAGCTTTGCAAATGCAATTGCTACCAAAAATAGACTAAAGTGCAAAATTATCTCAAAAGATGAGCTGAGAAAAAAAGGATTTGGAGGAATTTCAGCAGTTGGTCGGGGAAGTAAAAATGAACCAAAACTAATCATTTTAGAACATAACAAAGGAAAACGAAATGACAAACCAGTTGTACTTGTAGGAAAAGCGGTGACCTTTGACACGGGTGGAATTTCATTAAAACCAGGTGACAAAATGGATGAAATGAAGTTTGACAAGTGTGGTGGTTGTACAGTTTTGGGAATAATGAAAGCTGTTTCTGAGTTAAAACTTCAGATCAATGTCGTTGGAATAATTCCATCTGTTGAAAATATGCCAGGAAGTGAATCATACCGACCAGGAGATATTGTTCGTCTATACAGTGGTAAAACAGCTGAGATTTTAAACACTGATGCTGAAGGAAGATTAATTCTAGCTGATGCATTATCTTACGGCATAAAACAATACTCCCCAAAATCAATAATTGATTTTGCTACACTTACTGGTGCGTGTATTGTTGCATTGGGAAACAATGTGGCTGCCCTTGTAAGCAATAATCAACGATTATCAGAAAAGATCAAAAAATCATCTGAAAAAACCTCTGAGGAGATTTGGCAGCTACCAATTAATGATGATTATATGGACATGATCAAATCAAATGTTGCTGATATGCGAAATATTGGTATGGGAAGATCTGCAGGTACAATAACAGCAGCTGCATTTTTAGCAAACGCAGTTGATGATACTCCTTGGGCCCACCTTGACATTGCAGGAACTGCATGGACACAAGATGCGTCTAAAAAGAAATCTTACAATCCAAAAGGTGCGACTGGATTTGGGGTACGCTTGATTTTAGATTATCTTAACACATTATAGAAAGTACTTGTAATATTTAGAAAAATTACTGATTTAATATCCTCTGCTGTTTCTATCTGGCTTGTCAATGTTGGGATTTCTGAATCCGTGTTTTTCCATCATGTGATTCAAAAACCTGATGTCATTATCGAATTGTTGACCACAAACAGAACAGTTAGGCATTAAAATCATCAAGATTGAACTTGTTTATAGTTTTATTCAAAAAAAGATGCCAGCACTGAGGCTTCCCAAGAGCTCTCGCATCTTAGTAACACAACAGCGACATTGGGTTTGACTTCCAGGTTCGGAAAGGGACTGGGTCGCACCCCAACGCTATGGCCGGCTTAAGGTATTTTTTCTGATGTTATCTATTAAGGTAACTACATAATTTCTTCAAAACGGAATCAAATTGATTGAATTACTATCTGGGTTTCTAGAAGAAGTATAAATTAAAGAAAAAGGCGGTATTTTCATGACTCATCGTGTTGCAGTGCTTGATAAGGAATTATGTCAACCAAAAAAATGTGGATTAGAGTGTATCAAGTATTGTCCTGTAAACAAATCAGGTGCAGATTGTATTGTATTGAATGAGGAAATAAAAAAAGCTCAAATCGATGAAGATATTTGTAATGGTTGCGGAATTTGTGTAAAGGTATGTCCCTTTGATGCTATAACCATTATAAATTTAGCATCAGAGCTTGCAACAGACAAAGTTCATCAATATGGAATTAATTCATTTAGATTATTCAAATTACCAACACCAACAAAGGGAGAGGTAGTTGGACTCCTTGGAAGAAAYGGTATAGGAAAAAGTACTGTAGTTAATATTTTATCAGGTATCWTAAAACCAAATTTAGGAAATTAYACTGAAYCACCAGAGTGGGATGAWATTTTAAAATATTATAGTGGAACTGAACTTAAATCWCATTTTGAAAAAATTAAGGATGGAACCATCAAGGCTTCAATTAAACCACAACAAGTTTACAATGTTGCAGAAGCATTTGATGGAACTACCAAAGAATTGCTTGAAAAATATGATGAAAGAGGAGTWACAAAAGAACTYGTTGAAGAATTAGGATTAAAAAATTCATTAGAAAACAATCTCAAAGAGCTTAGTGGTGGAGAACTACAACGATTAGCAGTAGCCGTTGCTACGTCCAAGGATGCAGATTTTTACTTTTTTGATGAACCGTCATCTTACAATGATGTRTTTCAGAGAATAAGTGTTGCACGAGTAATACAARGATTAGCAAAAATTGGAAAAAGTGTCATGGTAGTTGAACATGATCTGACACAACTTGATTATCTCAGTGATTACATTGATGTCTTATATGGGGAACCTGCTGYATATGGAATMGTATCAARTGTTCTTTCAACAAAGGTTGGAATCAATGTTTTYCTAGATGGATATTTACCAAATGAAAATGTWAGATTTAGAGACAAAAAATTTACATTTGATTCCTCAGCAACAACTAGAGAAAATTTTCAGGTAGGAGATGAGRTAATTTCATATCCATTACTTGAAAAAAAATTCCCAGCGTTTTCAGTAACAATTGAACCWGGTAAAGTAAGGAAAGGAGAAGTGTTAGGAATAATGGGAGCAAATGCATTAGGAAAAACTACTATGATGAAAATGATTGCAGGTGTTGAAAAACCAGATTCTGGTAAAATCGATAAAAAAGTAAAGATAGCATACAAACCACAGTATCTTACAAATGATATTGATGTTGAAGTAATAGATTTACTAGATAAAGCAAACGAAGGACCTATTCAAGGAAGTATGGAGGAAGAGCAAATCCTAGATCCACTAAAAATAAAAAAACTTTACAACAAATCTGTAAAAAATCTATCTGGAGGAGAATTACAAAAGGTTGCAGTTGCTTCTTGTTTATTGCAAAAAGCAGATGTTTATGCTTTAGATGAACCATCCGCATTTTTAGATGTTGAAGACAGAATTGCTATTGCAAAATTTATTCAAAAATTCGTTCGTTCTTATTCTAAATCTGCAATAATTATTGATCATGATTTACAGCTAATGGATCTTATCTCTGATTCAATGGTAATTTTTGAGGGAACATCTGGAGTTAATGGACATGCTACTTCGCCCCTTTCAAAAACAGATGGAATGAATAAATTCCTTAAGTCACTTGAGATAACCTTCCGTAGAGATGAAAGATCATTAAGACCTAGAATTAACAAAAGTGATAGCAGGTTAGATAAAACCCAAAAAGAATCAGGAAATTTCTATTACAAAAATTGACTCGGATGCTAAAAAAAACACTTGAAGATGTACTATCAGAAAAAGAAAGTGAGGAGTTATTCTCAGCATTTGATCAAGTTGGTGACATCATAATTATTAGAATTCCAGATGCTTTATTATCTAAAAAGGAAATAATCGGGAAAAAATTGCTAGAACAGGTTAAAACGGCAAAATCTGTTTTTTATCAAGTATCCTTAGTTGAAGGAGATTTTAGGACAAGAGATTTAGAAATTCTTGCAGGAGAAAACAAAACAGAAACTGAGTATAAGGAATTTGGATGCAGATTTATCGTAGACGTCAAGAAGGCATTTTTTTCTCCTAGATTATCTACTGAGAGAGATAGAATAGCAGACCTAGTCCAAGAAGGCGAAACAGTAATCAACATGTTTGGAGGTGTTGGAATGTTTTCAATTATTGCAGCTAAAAGAAAAAAATGCACAGTGTATAATATAGACATTAATCCAATTGCTGCAAAACTATGTGAGAAAAATATAGAATTAAACAAACTTGCAGGAAAAGTAATTTCTATTCATGGTGATGCTACAAAAATTATTGAAGAGAAGCTTCAAGATAAAGGGGATAGAGTGTTAATGTTATTACCAGAAAGATCTGATGAGTTTTTAGACTCGGCAATATTGGCAGCAAAAAATGATGGAATAATTCATTATTATTCTCATATTCATGCAGATGATAAGTCAAAAGCTTCAAAACTGTCTGAAAAACATTATTCAGAGATTACTCCAGTAAAATCAAATATTCTTGATTCAAAAATAGTAAGAGCTGTAGGGCCAAGATATTATCAAACAGTTATTGATGTTAGAATTACTAAATAATTACTAGTCATCATCAGATATAATTGAAGATGGTGATGCCTTGGTAGTTGCCATCGTATAACCAATCCAGGAAATTACACCAAGAACTCCACCAACTATCATTAGTATAGTTAACTGAAGAACTATGCCACTCCATTCAGATAACATAAGAAGATAAGCATATACAAAAAAAGCTATGATACACAAAACAAAGATAGTAATTCCAATAGATTTTCGTTTTGACATTGCGCTACAAGTTTAAACTGAGTTATTTATTTGAATCTAGTAATCAAACTCAATTGCCATCAAAAAAGAATCTTCGCCATCACGATAATACGCTTTTAACCTCTGTCTAATAATAAATCCAAGTTTTTCATATAGTCGTACTCCGTCTGTATTACTACATCTAACTTCAAGATACAATTCATCACATTTTTTGATTTTAACGCCATTCAATGATTCCTCTACAAGAGCTTTGCCAATTCCTTTTTTGCGTTGTTGGTCTATCACTGCAATTGATACTACATGTCCTTTCTTTACAAATCCCAATTTTTTAAAATTTGAAAATCCATATTCTGTTTTACACATAATGTATCCAATGGCTCTACCATTAATTTCTGCTATAAGAAATGCCTCTGGCAATTCAGATAATAGGCTCTCATAGAAATAATCAGAATAGTGTTCAGGGAGAGTTTTCATATTGATTTCCATTACTGGAATCAAATCTGAAGGWTCACATCTCCTAATTACACAATCCCCTATTTGTCGAAGTATTACTTGCAACACTATAGGTTATTAATTCATATATTTAATTTTGAGTATTTTTTTCGAACTAGTATATTTTAACCGCAAAAGCATTAATGGACAAACTCTCGATGATAAAGAATGAGTGAGCCAACCCAGGAAGAAGTTATTTCTATAGTTTCTTCACAATTTGAGGTCAYWAAYGTAGAWCTWACGTTAGAKACTCTRAAATTTAGAATAGAAGAYARAGAATTCAAGACAARATTTGTAGAACTYGCTCAAAAATTAGAATCTCGGKATCTTATTTGTAGAATGGCAAAAACTTCAGAGGGTACGTATATTCTAGTAAATAGATTMCCYCCAAGAAAACAACGAAAATTATTACCAGGTTCATGGTTRCCWAGGATTCTTTTTGCCAYAGTTMTTGGATTTGTWATGATTGATGGKTATTACAGAACRATTGSTGCAAATWCTCTAGTMGATATTGGAGAYCCTTTTGAAATAGCAATTATCTATACAATTTCTTTGGTAGGTATTTTGGGRATACATGAATCAGGTCATTTGATTGTTGCAAAGTTCCATAAACTMAAAACATCATGGCCATACTTTATTCCAGGAATTCCAATCTATGGCATTCCTACTTTTGGAGCTGTGATTACTTCAAGAGGATTAACAGTTAACAGACACATTCTATTTGATGTTGCAATTGCAGGACCTATCGCAGGTTTAGTTATTACAATAATCGTCTTAATGTATGGTGCATACACTGCACCAGTGATTACAGATGAACTTGCTGAAGATTTATTCTCACGATCTCAATTAATTGAAATGAATGAACCATTACTGATGATTGCAACGCTTGCAATGTTTGGAAAAGGTGGTCAGGGAGGAGAGGTGCTAATGACACCAGTTTTGTTTGCAGCATGGCTAGGATTTTTAATTACATTTTTGAATTTACTTCCTGCATGGCAGCTTGATGGGGGTCATATGGCGCGAGCACTTTTTGGAGCAAAATGGCATAGAATTGGAACATATGCAAGTATTGGTGTTCTTGTTTTGTTAGGTTATTGGGTAATGGCGATGTTTATCTTACTTCTAAGTTCTAGAAATCCAAGTGCGATGCCACTTGATGATGTTTCACCTGTTCCTAAAAACAAAAAATTTTTGTATATAGTAATAGTAGTACTTGCCATTTTATGTGCACCAATTCCTCCATCAATGTTACCTTAAGAGGATTCTTGCTCCATCAGAAACAACTGCTACTTTTTGATTGATTCCTTGCACTTTTAGTATATGATCCATTGCTCTTTTAATGCCTCCAAAAGAAACTAAATTCAATTTTTTCGTATAAAATTCAGGCAAAATAGAAACTAATGCAATTTGAAATCTCTTTTGAATTTCTGTTAAGAATAAAAGGTCTTCCATTCCATCTACATATTTTGCAGGTTTTTTCAGTCTTTCAAGAGTCATTCTACCTTCTATGAATTGTTGAATAGCTTCAGAGCCAATTCCGTTCTTACATTCTGCCAAAAGCACTGCTAGTCCATTATCTTTTATAGCTTCACTACAATTCCAAAGAGAAGATAATGATTTACTAAGTGTATCATTACTTGCATCTTTCCCCGTACTAATCATCATAGTACGATGTTTTTCATCCCGCTTTATAGCAGATTCACCAAATAGTTTAGAGATTGTCATGGTTGAGGATGGATGACCAATAGATAAATCAAATATGCCGTTTTGGTTTGCTGCTATTTCAATTCCTAAGATTTCAAAAGAGTCTACAAATTTTTTAGCTATCTGCATGTTATCAATTGTTTCACCAGGAGATGGAAGATCGCCTTTTCGTTGTTGATATGCAGTAAGCATTTGTTCATTTCCAAATTTCTTAATTAATCTAGTTGCTATGGTTTCAAAACCAAATAATCCATCTAATTCCATTTCCCCAACAAAAACAAGGCTAGAATTGGAAAGATTTTCATCGCTAAACTCAGAAATTGTGCTTCCTTCAGGAAAGAATGATTTAGCATGAGCCAGAATTGTTCTATCAGCAAAAATTCTTGGTTTTGGAAAAGATTTTTGTTCACATTTTTCAAAAATAGTCGATATGGTTTTTTGAACAGATTTTGAGTAATTGAGAATTACAAGCTCCATTTGTTTTGCTAAATCAAGTGTGTCAAGTTTTTCTGCTAGTTCAGAATCAGTAAGTGATTTGCCTTGAGAATCTACTTGTTGGTCTAGATTCTCAGCTCTTATATCGAGTACAATCTCAGTTTTACCGTAATTTAGCCAGATTTCAGGCACAATTAAACAAAAATACAAACCAAAATAAATCCAGTTTAGTTAATTTTTGTATGGAATTTGTAAAAGAGTTTGCAACCTTTTTACATCAAAATGAGGTAATAAAATTTGGGGACTTTACCCTTTCAAGTGGAAAAAACAGCTCATACTATGTTGATTTAAGGTTGGTTTCTAGTTTTCCTCATCAATTCCGTAAGATGATAAAGAATCTCCAAGATTTAATTTCAGAAGAAATAGGATTTGATAATTTTGATACTCTAGCATCTGTTCCTACTGGAGGTCTAGTAATTGCCTCTGCACTTGCAATTGAAACAGTGAAACCCCTAATTTACGTTAGAACAAAACCAAAAGAACACGGTACATCAAAATCCATTGAAGGAAAAATTCATCAAGGAATGAAGGTGTTAATGATTGATGATGTAGCAACTACAGGAGGCTCAGTCGTAAATAGTATTAAGCTTCTAAAAGAAGCTGGAATAGTTGTTACAGATGCATATGTAATTATTGACAGATTAGAAGGTGCAGAAAAACTCTTGGAATCAGAAGGAGTAAAGATGCACCAACTTACCGATATTATGGAAATAACAAATTCATTACACGAAAAAAATTTGGTTAGTGTTGAGGTTTTAAAAAAAATTCAATCCCAAGTAGCTCAAAACTAAATTTAAAAAAAAATGGCAGCTCAGTCAAATGCCTTCACATCATTTTTCAGATATAACTCTGATTCTTCATTGCGGCCATATTACATAGGTAGTTACTAGTTTTAAAATTAATGTAATTTCCTTCCTAAAATGAGGATTTTATKAAAAGTGGGCCCGAAGGGCTTCGATCCCTTGGCTCACCGGTTATGAGCCGGTTACTCTACCAAGCTGAGTTACGGGCCCCACGCAAAAAAGGTTCTATCCTCAGTATAAAATGTTATAGAGTTAACAATAAGATTCGTAACAACTATCAAGTAACATATTTTGTGCAGAAATTGATTTTTCTGCAATTTCAAATAATTCTTTCTTTTTAGATGAAGTTTGTTCAAGAGCTTTTCTCCAAGCAGCTGCATGTCTGATATCTGCTTCAGTGTGTAACTTGAAGTATTCAGTAGCTTGTTCACTTGAAATTCCATAGAATTCTGCTAATCCCTCAAGTTTTACTTGGCTTATTTTTGGAATTTCTTTTTCAAATGCATACATTGCACATGATCCTCCTTCAAATGAATTCATTAATGATGAAAGTTGTGAAACTGCTTGAATAGTTTTAGGGAGGCCAGCATAATGTTCTAATTCTTTTTCATCAACTCCTAATGAGCTAGCAAACCTCAACCATGGTTTAATGTGCTGAATTTCTTCTTCTTGATTTGATGTTAATTCGCTCTTTAAAGAATCAGGGGCTTGCTCAATTATAGGAGTCATAAATGATGGTACGGATTTAACAAGTTGATAATATTCTTTTGAATATCCTGTTAGAGAATCTAATGAAAGCTTTCCTTCTGACCACATTTGATAAAATGGATGTTTGAGTAAACTTCTTTCTTCAATCATTTCATCAATTCTTTTTATAAGAGATTTCACAGGTTTAATCCTAGAGAGCTGATAAAAAAATCTTTCCAGTTCCCAAAAGATTTTATGGATAAAATAACCGGATGCAAATGGGCTCCTGTGGTGTAGACCGGTCAAGCATACCGCCCTTTCAAGGCGGTGATCCCGGGTTCAAAATCAAAAAAATGATGAAAGTCCCGGCGGGAGCACCAACTTATAATATACTATCAAAAATATGACAGCAGGGCTGGTTTTGAGCAGAAAAAATATTGAGATTAATCCTCTCTTAGAAGTCTATGGAACATATATCAAAAAAATTAATGCTTCTCTAAATTCTGAACTGGCACTATATTCAGAATCTGAATTTATTGAGCCATTAAAATATGCCATGGAAAGTGGAAAGAGAATTAGGCCTCTGATTTTAGTTCTAGCGGCTGAAAGTATAGGAATAGCAGATGATAATGCATATGTTGCATCCTGTGCTGTTGAATTTTTACACACTGAATCAGTCATTCATGATGATATCATAGATAATGAAACTATGAGGAGACAAAAGGATCCMTTTCATATCAAATATGGTTATAATGCAAGTATACTTACTGGGGATTTTGTTCTAGGATTAATTCTAAATATTTCATCMCGACTTAACAATCCAAGAATTACAAACGACCTAGCCAATACTGCAATGCTCATGAGTGAAGGAGAAWTYATAGAAGGRCGATTAGAAGAAAGTGAAGATGCAACATTTGATGATTATCTTAAAGTAATTGAATACAAAACTGCTACTGCATTTGAAACTGCAGCAAGACTTGGAGCAATMTTRGGTGGTGGCTCAGAAGAACAAATTGAAGCATTAGCAGTGTATGGAAAAAATATTGGCATAGCTTATCAAATYCAAGATGACCTTAATGATTGGAAAAATGAAGATAAACTATTCAATCTTTTAATTAAGAAAAGTWCTGATYCTCGTGATATCTTCAATAAAATGGAAGARTTATTAAAAAATTATTCTGAAAAAGCAAAAATTGGTTTAAGAAAAATTGAAGAGGGAAATGCAAAATCGTATTTAGAAAATTTAATTAAATTTACTATGTTTAAGGCGAGAGTGCAGTCAAATTAGGAACTGCCATTTCTGTAAATTGAATTATTGGATCTGGATAGACACCTATTCCAACTATGAATATTATAGAGAAAATCATTACTGCAATTATTGATCTTGGTTCTTTGACTCTCTTTTCTTGTTCACCTTCAAAGTACATTTTTCGTATAATCCAACCATAGTAAGCWAGTGATAGTGCACTATTTAGAACASCAGCTATCGCAAGCCATGGKGCCCATGGAGCTACTGGTCCTGCATCDATAGCAGCTCCAAATAAAACAAGTTTACTCCAAAATCCACTTAATGGTGGAACACCAGCAAGAGCTAAAAGTGAAATTACTAATCCTAAGGAAGTAATTGGCATTCTTCTTGCAAGTCCTTTTAGTTTGTCWATGTTAGTAACAGCAAGGGTGGTAACGATTCCTGCTACCGCAATAAAGGCTGCACCTTTCATTACTGCATGATTAAGAACATGAAATAGTGTACCTTGAATTCCAATTGGTGAGAAGGGTGCTATTGAAAGACCGATTAGTATGTATCCCGCATGTCCTATGCTAGAATAAGCAAGCATTCTTGCCAAGTTTTTCTGCATGATGGCTGCAATATTTCCCACAGTCATTGTCATTACTGCGATGATTCCTAGTGCAAAGGTCCAGTCAAGACTAAGAGCAACTGCGCCCATCACAACAACTCTGAGTGCGGCAGCAAAACCTACTTTCTTTGTACCCGCAGCCAAAAACGCAGCAATAGTTGGTGGTGCTCCTTCATACGCATCTGGTAACCACATATGGAATGGAACTAATCCCATCTTGAATCCAAATCCTGCAATGAACATTCCGACCGCTAACAAAGCAAGTGGCACCATAGTTGAATCAAGTGTTGTAAAGCCTTGGATCACTTCTCCTATGTTAGTTGAACCTGTAAGACCGTAAGCTATTGAAATTCCATAAATTATGATTGCAGAAGAAAGTGCGCCAAACATAAAGTATTTGAGAGCAGCCTCATTAGATGAGGGATCTTTTTTCATGTAACCTACTAAGATGTAAGTTGGAATACTCATTAACTCCCATGCAACAAAAAGCATTACCAAATCTGTAGAGTATGCAACAAAGACCATACCGATGGAAGATAATAGAATTAATGAAAAGTAAACAGCAGTATTTTTTTGATTTTTCATGTAATTGAATGAACCAACTGTAGTCAATATTGCTACAATTAGCATTGCAATGGCAAACAAACCACCAAATGCATCATCTGATAAAACATCTTCAGAGAAAATTGCRCCTCGTGTAACATTACCTATTGCAAATTGGTAAATAACATATCCAATAGATGCTAAAAGTGCTCCAAATGTTATTGCTCCATAAAATGATGTTGAACCCTGTTCTTTTCTTGCAATGTGAATTAATGGAAGAGAAAYGCCTACAGTTCCAAGTATTGCCAATATAATCAACRGAGTTGAAGTAATTTCRATCATCAATAATCACCTAAATTAGYAATATCAGGACAATAAAGAGCAGTCCTGCTCCAAATACGWAAAGATAYGATTGTGCAACTCCTGTTTGGGTTCTCTGTACAACTTTAGCGCTCCATGCAATTGATCTTTCTAGACCTACATTCATTCCCATATCAATWACTGTRCTTTCAAAGTAACGCCAAATTCCTCTGGATAKCCAGAGAGGSGCWAYTACAAAAACCCARTAAATCATTGCGTTAAGATACCATCTGTTAAGAATTATTTTGTGAAGCGAATAGAAGAAAATATTTGAATTGATAAACTTTACAGGGTCTATCCATCTGGCAATATAGAATATGTAGCCAAGTCCAAATCCAACAATAAACCAAAATAACCAAAACAGATACCTGATGATTATGCTTATTTCACTTAGACAATCATCCAATTTATTTTCCTTTCTTTTTAATTTTCTTAATAGCTTGCCATGTTCGGCAGTCATTTTATTTAAAGAGTCTCTTGTTGGTGCGAGTGCGTTAACGGCAATATTCTTTTCTTTTACACAAATCTTAACTTCTTTGCTTTTTAGGTATATTGTTTTTTCAAGTTCACCTATATGTTTTTGTAATTTATTTATAATTTTACTTTTGGCTATACACTCCGCCTTATAGTCCTCCATTAATCTTCTCCTAATGCGATAAACTCACTAACTTTGATATCTAGAATTTCACAAATCCTTTCTAGCTTACCTCTCTTTATAGAGCCGGTGCTTATCCACCTGGAAACATTAGATTCTGATGTCTCCATTAGTTCAGCAAAGGTTCTGTTTCTCATTGGCTTTTTAGCCAGTGCCATTTTTAACGATATTCCTAAGTGCATACGCGCCTCTTTTATGTGAGCTGCTTAGAGCTGCTCGAGTAGTTATTTATAGATAGTATACATGAAATKATAATTAATTCAAAWARAACAATTCTTGAATATTTCTATAGCCATTCCTGACTCATCACTATCAGATGATAGCATGAAATTAGATAAATCAAGAAAAATTGCAGAAATTGCACGAGCCTGTGCCATCTTTAGGGTAAATACAATTTACATCTACAAGGAAAGTGACGATAAAAACGATGCCCATCTTTTGCTTACAATACTAAAATATCTTGAAACGCCACCATTTTTGCGAAAAAGACTATTTCCAAAAGTTAACGAGTTAAAGTATGCAGGAGTGTTGCATCCATTAAAAATTCCAAGCCACATAACTCCTGCAAATCTTAAAAAAATCAAAACAGGAGATATCAGAGAAGGAGTAATCATTAGTGCTAAAGGAAGATACTTTGCTGATTTTGGAATAAATCATTTAATTCCTTATTACGGAAAATCCAAAATTGGAAAAAGAATTACTGCRCAATTTAAGAAAGGATTTCCAGATTTAGAAATAAAAGAAATTTCMGACGAATCAATTTCAGAGTATTGGGGATACAAAGTCAGAGAAAGAGGAAACCTATTTTCACTTATCTCATCTTGGTCYGGMAACATAATTTTGACATCAAGAAAAGGTAAAACARTTACAAATCMWGTTATCAAGAATTATGCAAARTCAAAAGATCCTCTTCTTTTGGTTTTTGGCTCACCATCAAAAGGCATTCACGAGATTTTAGGTAGTAGAATTAAACARACACARAACGCAAAGGTACTGAATTTTTTTCCAGTTCAAGCTACAGAAACTGTCAGACTTGAAGAAGCTATCTTAGGTACACTTACAGTTCTAAACACAGAACAAAACRTTTACAATTAAAATAAAAAACACAAAGTCATGAAAAAGAAAAAGAATTTTTTTATTTTAGCAATAATTGTTGGTGCTGCTGGAGTAGTAATTGGTGGAATTAGTATTTGGATAGTTGCAATTGATTTGTTACAACCTTAAGGATCATTTTTTGAAAAAATTTCAAAAAACCTAGAAAATCATAGTAGGTATATAATGGGGTTAACGACATCTTCGCTTTATCCATGGGACATCGTAGAAAAAGTCAACCACGTAGAGGTAGTATCGGATATCTTCCTAGAGGACGTGCTAAAAGCATGGAAGCCAGAATTCGTGCATGGCCCGAGATTTCTTCAGAAGAGCCAAAATTACTTGCTCATGCAGGTTTCAAAGCAGGTTGTGTTCAGATTGTTTCTATAGATGACCGTGAAAAAACCCCAAATGCTGGAAAGCAGTTAGTAAGTCTTGGTACAGTTCTTGTAACCCCACCAATACTTGTTGTAGGAGTAAGAGGTTATTCAAAAGATCCTAATGGATTACATGCGGAGTTTGATGTTTATGCAGAAGACATTCCAAAACAAGTTTCAAAACATATCACTTTAAAAAATAAAGAAAAAGCATTAGAAAATGCGGAAAAAATTCTCGGCAGAATAAAAGAAATTTTTGCCATTGTTACAATAACTCCAAACACCGTAGGGCTTGAACAAAAGAAACCCTACATCTTTGAGGCAGCAGTAAAAGGTGGAGATGTTCAAAAACAATTTACTTTTGTTAAAGATTTGTTAGGAAAAGAAGTAAAAATTGATCAAGTTTTTGAAACTGGTTCTGGTGTTGATGTTGCAGCCATAACAAAAGGAAAAGGATGGCAGGGGGTAATCACTAGAATGGGAGTCAAAAGAAAACAGCACAAATCAAGAAAAAGTGTAAGAGAAGTTGGTTCACTTGGTCCCATTTCACCACAAAACGTCATGTATACTGTACCAAGAGCAGGCCAAATGGGTTTTCATCAAAGAGTTGAATATAACAAAAGAATAATGATAATGAGCAATTCTAACAGTGAAGATTTTAAAATAAATCCAGAAGGGGGCTTCAAACATTTTGGTTTAGTAAAAGGTGATTATGTTATTTTGAAAGGTTCTGTTCCAGGAACATATAGAAGATTAATCAAATTAAGATCACAGATTAGAAACATTCCATCAAAAATTAACAAACCAAATATTTTGGAGGTAGTTATTAAATGAAAGCCATCACATTATCTACAAGTGGTTCAAAGGAAGGGGAAGTAGAACTACCAATTGTGTTCTCTACACCATTTAGAAAAGATCTAATTCACAAAGTCTACACTAATCTAAACACTCATCAATTTCAAAGACAAGGAASACATCCAACTGCWGGAATGGACAACTCTGCRGATTCACTWAATCCMCCAACAGGTCATGGACAAGCAAGARTTGCMAGGATGAAAGGTGGTGGCGGTGGACGTCAAGGTGAAGCGGGCGAAGTKGCTTCAAYTAGAGGRGGAAGGCARGCACATCCRCCAAATGTTGACAAAGTCATAYATAARAAAGTCAACAAAAAGGAAAAAAAACTTGCATTATGTTCAGCAATTGCAGCAACTGCCTCAAAAAAACTAGTTGAATCAAGAGGTCATARAGTTGAGAAAATAGAATCATTTCCAATTATTGTTTCRGATGAAATAGAATCAATTKCTAATGCAAAAGATATGGYCAAATTACTTGATGCRCTCAATCTTAGTCAAGACATTGACAGATTAAAATCAAGAAAAGCAAGAWCGGGTAAATCTGCTTTAAGAGGAAGGMGRAAAAAAATTGGACGAAGTRTTCTTTTTGTCRCMAAGTCTWCAAAAGAACTCGAAAAAGCATGTGGYTCATTTCYRGGKGTTGAAGTAAGATCTGTTAARRACCTAAGCGTTTTAGATTTGGCTCCAGGTTCAGACCCAATTAGACTAACTGTTTATTCAAAAGCTGCATTAGATGAAATTTCAAAAATCAAATCYCCACATTTGGAGCTAATGGTRAAAATTAAATGAATGTTGARGAAGCAATGAGAATTGTACTCAAACCATATGTTACAGAAAAAACATTTGCCATGGTTGAAAACGAAAGCAAAGTGTGCTTTATTGTTGAAAGATCAGCTAGTAAACCACAGATTGTTGAAGCAGTCAAAATACTCTACAATGAAAAACCAACAGACGTCAACACMGCTAGAACAGTTTATGGAAAAAAGGCATTTGTGAAATTTGAAACAACAGCAAAGGCTAGAGATTTGGCTACAAAAATAGGAATGCTTTAAGTATGGTTCAAAAATCCCAGCTAAWTACACTAATGGAGATACAAATTGGTTAAGAAATTCGACTATCATGGAGTTCCACTTTCGGAATTGGAGAAYATACAKTTRGATAAATTATTCCAAATGTTTCCAGCTAGACAAAGAAGATCCTTAACAAGAGGAATCACAGACGCCAAACGAAAATTAATTGARGAGATAAAGGCKACAAAAGCTGGCAAGRCAAAAAATCCAATTAGAACGCWTCTAAGAGATTTGATAATTTTRCCCTATATGGTWGGAGTCACAATTAACGTATATTCAGGTAAAGAATTCACYCCAATTACAATAWCTGTAGAAATGATAGGACGTTATCTTGGCGAATATGTAATTACAAACAAACGAGTTCAGCACGGTGCACCTGGTGTAGGTGCATCTCGTTCAAGTCTTTATGTGCCACTAAAGTGATTGATATGGGAAAATTTGGGTACGCATTTCAAAATTATGATACAACAAGACACGTTCGTGCATCAATGAGAGAAAAGCAAATATCACACAAACATGCACGAGAAATTGCAGTTCAAATTAAAGGCCTATCAATTGAAAAGGCAAGAGATTATTTGCATAGTGTTGTAAACAAACAACGCGCAGTTCCATTTAGAAGATACAAGAACCAAGTTGGGCATAGATCTGACCCAGGTGTCATGTCTGGCCGTTATCCTGAAAAATCTGCAACTGAATTTATCAAACTACTTGATAATTTAGAATCAAATGCAGAATACAAAGGCATGGACTTGGATAGATTAAAAATTGTTAATGCAACTGTTCACAAAGGTGTTATGATTAAACGATTTATTCCCCGTGCCATGGGACGTGCAACACCACAGAATAATGTCCTGACACATGTGGAGCTAGTGGCTCAGGAAATCTAAAAATGTCAGCTGTGAAAAACGTAATCAAAGACAATTATAACATGATGCTTCTCAGAGATTTTCTTAGAGAAAGAATCAAAGATGCTGGTTTTTCACATGCTGAAATCTCAAAAACACCAACTGGAACTAGAGTTGCATTACATGTTACTCGACCGGGCATAGTTATTGGAAGAAAAGGAGTCGGAATAAGAGAACTTACTGAGAAACTAAACACTGAATTTGGATTAAAGAATCCGCAAATATCAGTCATTGAAATTCCAAAGCCAGAACTTTCACCAAATGTCATGTGTAACAGAATGGCTTCGCACATTGAACGTGGAACAGCATTTAGACGAGCAACAATGTGGACTATGCAACAAATTATGGACAGTGGTGCGATGGGAGTACAAATTACAATTTCAGGCAAGTTAAGAGGTGATCGTTCTGCATTTGAAAAACATACCGCAGGAATTTTACCTCGTGCTGGTCATCATGCAGATGTTATTGTTGATGATGACATAGCGCATGTTAGAACACCAATGGGATTAATTGGAATCAGAATTAGAATTGCAATAAAAGAAAAAGTCATTCCAGAATTTGAATTAAAGAAAGACGAGTCAAAGGAAGAAACTTCCAAACAAGTCAGTGATGAAAAGGCAGAAAAAATAAAGGAAGAAACTTCCAAACAAGTCAGTGATGAAAAGGCAGAAAAAATAAAGGAAGAAACTTCCAAACAAGTCAGTGATGAAAAGGCAGAAAAAATAAAGGAAGAAACTTCCAAACAAGTCAGTGATGAAAAGGCAGGAAAAATAAAGGAAGAAACTTCCAAACAAGTCAGTGATGAAAAGGCAGGAAAAATAAAGGAAGAAACTGCTGAAGAAAAGAAGCCAAAATCTGAATCAGAACAAATCATAATTGAAGAAGAAAAGATGAAAGATCTTGTGACATTAGAAGAAGAAGAGGAGAAAATGAAGTAATGGCCAGAATCAAAATGAAAACAGTGAGAGAACTAAATAAAAAAGATCTTAAAGATAGACTACAACAAGCACGAAATGATCTTGGCAGATTAAAAACAGATGGTGCTAAAGGAACTTTAAGAAAAGAAAGCGGAAAGATGAAGCCACTAAAACGAGACATTGCAAGAATTCTGACTAGATTAACCGAGATGAAAAAACAATGATTACCGCAGAAAATATTGCCTCACATGAATTTATTGGATTAAAAACTGAGATTGTTGATTCTTCAAATGAAGAAATCTTAGGATTAAAGGGAACTATTGTGGATGAGACAAAATCAATGTTTGTCATAGAGACATCAACAGGTTTCAAAAAAATTCCAAAGGCACACAACAAATGGAAATTCTCTATACAAAATCAAGATGTTATTTTGTTTGGAGAATCATTGTGTAAAAGACCAGCAGATAGAGTGAGGATGAATCTATGACAAAAAATATCGGCCTTAAAGTTAAAGCACCAAAAAAAGAATGTGATGATGCGCATTGCCCATTCCATGGAAAACTTTCGGTTAGAGGAAAGCTATTCGATGGAAAGATTTCAAGCACAAAAGCCAAACAAACTATTACACTTAAGAAAGAAACCCCAATTTATTTCAGTAAATTTAGAAGATATGCACGAGCAAAAAGCACAATTCATGCTCATTTGCCTGCCTGTATGGAAGTACAAGATGGGGATCGTGTTATTGCAGCTGAATGCAGACCAATATCAAAATCGGTGTCCTACGTAGTTGTGGAGGTTAGAAAGTAATGTCGCAGGGACGAAGTAGAGGAAAAGCAAAGGGCGTAGAAGAATTTAGACCATATATTACAAGAGCATTGCCAGTTGGTGCGCAAATTAATTGTGCAGATAACACCGGTGCAAAAATTTTAGAAATTATGATGGTTCAAAAAATAAAAACTAGAGTTTCAAGATTGCCAGCAGCTGCTGTTGGAGATTATGTTAACGTTGTAGTAAAGAAAGGACCTGCTGAATTAAGAAAGCAAGTTCATGGTGCAGTAATTATTCGTCAAAAATATCCTATCCGAAGACTAAATGGGGTTAGAGTTGCCTTTGAAGACAATGCTGCAGTTCTTGCAACACCAGAAGGAGAGATTAAAGGAACTGACATTAAAGGACCAGTTGCTGCAGAGGCTTCAGAAAAATGGCCAAGATTAGCAAACTTGGCATCAATGGTGGTATAAAATGAAACCAACTAAAGTTAGAAATTATCAGATTTATCGTGCAACATACACTACAAGAAGTAAACAGCTTGGCGGTCATTTATCAAAAGATCTTCAAAAAAAATATGGAAAAAGATCAATTAGAATTACTTTAGGAGATACTGTCAAAGTTATCCGTGGTGAATATCGTGGTGTTGATGGTAAAGTTTCAAAAATTGAAAGAACAAGAAGCAGTATTGCAATTGAAGGAATTAAAAAAGAAAAATCACGAGGCGAGAAATTTGATATTTTCATTCCAGCCTCTAATGTTGTTGTAACTGGTCTAAACCTGGATGATCATTGGAGAAAAACAAAACTTCAAGGAAAGAAACCAAAGACCACTCCAAAGGAAGTAAAACCAGAAGAATCAAAAGTAAAACCAGAAGAATCAAAAGTAAAACCAGAAGAATCAAAAGTAAAACCAGAAGAATCAAAAGAAGAAAAATCAAAACAGGCACCAGCTAAAGAGGAAAATGTCAAAAAAGAGACTAAATCAACTAAAAAATCTGAAAAACCAAAGCAAGTCAAGCCTGAAAAAAAGGTCAAAACAAAGCCTAGAAAAAAGGTAAAGGAGGCTAAAGAGTAAAAATGGTTAGTATAGCAGGAAGCAAAAAACTGAAGCGTCAGATGGCGCCCTTGTTCTGGGGAATTACTAGAAAGAGCAAAAGGTTTGTCATAACCGTAAGACCCGGCTCTCATCCAAAGAACAATTCCATTCCAACTGCGGTTTTTTTACGTGATACGTTAAAGATTGTCACTACACTTAGAGAAGCAAAATCTGCAATTTATGGAGGAAAAGTTTCTGTTGATGGGGTTAAACGAAAATCATTACACCATTCTATTGGCTTGATGGATGTTGTAGAGCTTGAAAATGTTCCAGATGTTTATCGACTTGTTCCACAAGATGGCCAAGTTTTAAAACCATTAAAAATTGATCAATCAGAAAAGACAAAAAAACTATCCAAGGTAACTAGTAAGACTTCGATTAAAGATGGAAAA
>LKGT01001527.1_pt3 | contig 25839 bp, 40 predicted proteins | sample 503861 | NCBI WGS metagenome assembly LKGT01 (sample SAMN04113194, study PRJNA297058) | marine sediment metagenome | biome: marine benthic biome; feature: marine benthic feature; material: marine sediment; isolation source: sediment sample collected at the water-sediment interface from the South......
TCGCGCGCCAACGCGCAGGTCATCAACGCGATGGTGCCGCTGGCGACGATGTTCGGTTACGTCAACAATCTACGGTCGATGAGCCAGGGTCGGGCGACCTACACCATGCATTTCGATCATTACGCGCCGGTGCCTCAGATCGTTACCGAGGAGCTCCGGGTGAAGCTGGCGTAAAGCGCGCCGGTTCGCGCGCCCGACGGGCGCAAGGTATGAACGCGATAGAGAAGTTACGGAGAACGTAGCGATGGCGAAGCAAAAGTTTGAACGTACCAAGCCGCATGTCAACATYGGCACGATYGGTCATGTCGACCATGGCAAGACGACGTTGACGGCGGCGATTACGAAGATTTTGTCGGAGACGGGCGGCGCCGAGTTTATCGAGTTCGACATGATCGACAAGGCGCCGGAGGAGCGTGCTCGGGGTATCACGATCAACACGGCGCATGTCGAGTACGAGACGGAAGCGCGTCATTACGCGCATGTCGACTGTCCTGGCCATGCCGATTATGTCAAGAACATGATCACCGGCGCGGCGCAGATGGACGGCGCTATCTTGGTTGTCTCGGCGGCCGACGGGCCGATGCCGCAGACGCGCGAGCACATTCTTCTGGCGCGCCAAGTCGGTGTTCCGGCGCTGGTCGTYTATCTGAACAAGGCCGACATGGTCGACGATCCCGAGCTGTTGGAGCTGGTCGAGCTGGAGGTTCGCGAGCTGTTGTCGATCTACGACTTTCCGGGCGACGACGTTCCGKTCATCGCGGGCTCGGCGCTGGCGGCGCTGGAGGGCGGTGACGAGACGCTGGGCCGSGCGTCGGTGGTGCAGTTGATGGCGGCGGTCGACGAGTACATTCCGACGCCGGAGCGGGCGATTGATCAGCCTTTCCTGATGCCGATCGAGGACGTGTTCTCGATCTCGGGCCGCGGCACGGTGGTGACGGGCCGTGTCGAGCGGGGCGTCGTGAAGGTCGGCGAGGAGATCGAGATCGTCGGCATCCGCGAGACGACGAAGACGGTGTGCACGGGCGTCGAGATGTTCCGCAAGCTGTTGGACCAGGGCCAGGCGGGCGACAACATCGGCGCGCTGTTGCGCGGCACCAAGCGCGAGGATGTCGAGCGCGGCCAGGTGTTGGCGAAGCCGGGCTCGATCACGCCGCACACCAAGTTCATGGCGGAGACTTATGTGTTGACCAAGGAGGAGGGCGGCCGGCATACGCCGTTCTTCACCAACTACCGCCCGCAGTTCTACTTCCGCACGACCGATGTGACGGGACAGGTCGATCTGCCGGAGGGTGTCGAGATGGTGATGCCGGGCGACAATGTGACGATGCGGGTCGAGCTGATCGCGCCGATCGCGATGGATCAGGGCCTGCGCTTCGCGATCCGCGAAGGCGGCCGCACCGTCGGCGCCGGCGTCGTTACCGAAGTTATCGAGTAGCTGGAACCAAGGGACGGCTGACAAGCCGAAAGGGTGACGACGATGGCGACTAGTGGCGGAAGCGGTGGCATGGAACACCAGAACATCCGGATTCGTCTGAAGGCATTCGACCACCGGGTGCTCGACCAGTCGACCAGTGAGATCGTCAGCACCGCCAAGCGCACGGGCGCGCAGGTGCGGGGCCCGATCCCCCTGCCGACGCGTATCGAGCGCTTCACGGTGTTGCGCTCGCCGCACATCGACAAGAAGTCGCGCGAGCAGTTCGAGATCCGCACCCACAAGCGTCTGCTGGACATCATCGATCCGACGCCGCAGACGGTTGACGCGCTGATGAAACTCGACCTCGCCGCCGGCGTCGACGTCGAGATCAAGCTTTAGGGGCTGAACGATGCGTACCGGTCTTATCGCACAGAAAATGGGCATGACCCGCGTGTTCGCCGAAGACGGCGGACACGTGCCGGTCACCGTGCTCAAGGTCGACGACTGCCAGGTGATCGGCACGCGGACCGAAGAGCGCGACGGTTATTCGGCGCTGCAGCTCGGTGTCGGCAAGGCCAAGGTCAAGAATGTCAGCAAGGCGATGCGCGGGCATTTCGCGGCGGCGCGTGTCGAGCCGAAGCGCAAGGTCGTTGAGTTCCGTGTTTCCTCCGATGCGCTGGTCGATGTCGGCGCGACCATCACGGTCGACCATTTCGTCTCCGGTCAGTTCGTCGATGTCGTCGGCACCTCGATCGGCAAGGGCTATGCCGGCGTCATGAAACGCCACAACTTCTCGGGCATGCGGGCCACCCACGGCGTCTCGGTGTCGCATCGCGCGGCCGGCTCGACCGGCCAGTGCCAGGACCCGGGTAAGGTCTTCAAGGGCAAGAAGATGGCCGGCCATATGGGTGACGCTCGGGTGACGGTGCAGAATCTCGAGATCATCGACGTCGACACCGAGAAGGGACTGATCCTGGTCAAGGGCGGGGTGCCCGGCGCGAAGAGAGGTTTCGTTCTCATCAGCGACGCCAAGAAGCGCGCACGGCCAGAGAACGCGCCTTATCCGGCGGCGCTTACGGGCGACGCACCGACGCCCGAAGAGGCGGTTGACGAGGCCGAGGTGGTCGAGGACGAGACGGAAATCGTCGCGACGGTGGATGCCAGCGCCGATGAGACGGGCAGCCAAGCTGACGCCGAGCCCGATGCGGCTGCGGATGCCGACGGGCCCGGCAACGACGGCGACAAGAAGGAGTAGCGGCGGTGAAGTGCGACGTAACCACGCTTGAAAATAGCGCAGCGGGCAGCATCGACCTGGCGGACGAAGTGTTCGGCCTGCCGTCGCGCGCCGATATCTTGCAGCGCATGGTCGTCTGGCAGCTCGCCAAGCGTCGCGCCGGAACGCACAAGACCAAGGGCACCAGCGACGTCAACGGATCGCGCCAGAAGGTTTTCCGCCAGAAGGGTAGCGGCCGGGCGCGCCACCGGACGCGCCACGCGACGCAGTTCCGCGGCGGTTCGGTGACATTCGGTCCGGTCGTGCGGAGCCACGCCATCGGGCTGCCCAAGAAGGTTCGGCGCCTGGCGCTCAAGACCGCACTGTCGACCAAGCTGGCCGAGGGCAAGCTGAAGGTGGTCGACGCGCTGGCGGCCGAGACACCCAAGACGGCGGCGTTGGGCAAGACGCTCGACGCGCTGGGGTGGTCGCGCATCCTGTTCATCGGCGGCAGCCAACTGGACGTGAATTTCCAGCGCGCGGCGGCCAACCTCATCGGCGTCAAGGTGATGCCGCAGGAGGGCGCCAACGTATACGACATCTTGCGCTGCGACACGCTCGTCCTGACGCGCGCGGCTGTCGAGCACCTGGAGGCACGCCTCAAATGAACCGCGAGAGCATGTACGACCTCATCCGGGCGCCGGTGGTTACCGAAAAATCGACCCAGGGCAGCGAGAACAACCAGGTGACGTTCCGGGTCAGCCGCAACGCGACCAAACCCCAGATCAAGCAGGCGGTCGAGGGGTTGTTCAGCGTCAAGGTGACCAAGGTCAACACGCTCAACATGAAGGGCAAGGTCAAGATGTTCAAAGGCCGGCCGGGCAAGCGTGCCGATTACAAGAAAGCGATGGTGACCCTCGCCGAGGGCAATTCGATCGATATCACGACGGGGATCTGAGTAATGGCTCTGAAGCATTTCAAGCCGACCACGCCGTCCCAGCGCGGGCTCGTGCTGGTCGACCGCTCGGCGCTTTGGAAGGGCAAGCCCGTGAAGACGCTGACCGAGGGCTTGAGCAAGTCCGGTGGGCGGAACAACAAGGGGCGTATCACGGTGTGGTCGCGCGGCGGTGGCCACAAGCGCCGCTACCGTCTGATCGACTTCAAGCGGCGCAAGTTCGATGTGCCGGCCAAGGTCGAGCGGCTCGAGTACGACCCCAATCGTTCGGCCTTCATCGCGCTGATCCGCTACCAGGACGGCGAGTTGTCCTACATCGTCGCGCCGCAGCGGCTGCGCGTCGGCGATAGCGTGATCTCGGCCGAGCGGGCCGACATCGTGCCCGGCAACGCGATGCCGATGCAGAACATCCCGGTCGGCACGATCATCCATAACATCGAGATGAAGCCGGGCAAGGGCGCCCAGATAGCGCGCGCCGCCGGCGCCTATGCGCAGCTGGTCGGCAAGGATGCCGGTTATGCCCTGCTGCGCCTCGGTTCGGGAGAACGGCGCATGGTGCGCGCCGAGTGCATGGCGACGATCGGCGCCGTGTCGAACCCGGATCATCAGAACATCAACCTCGGCAAGGCGGGTCGCAAGCGCTGGCTGGGCAGGCGTCCGATCGTGCGCGGTGTCGCCATGAACCCGGTGGACCATCCGCATGGCGGCGGCGAGGGCCGCACCTCGGGCGGGCGACACCCGGTCACGCCGTGGGGCAAGCCGACCAAGGGCAAGCGGACGCGCTCGAACAAATCTACCGACCGCCTGATTCTCAAACGCCGGCAAAAGAAATAGGAGTGAACTGACGTGGCACGTTCGGTTTGGAAGGGGCCCTTCGTCGACGGCTATCTCCTGCGCAAGGCAGAGACGGCGCGCGCGACGGGGCGCAAAGAGGTAATCCGCACCTGGTCGCGGCGCTCGACGATTCTGCCTCAATTCGTCGGCCTCACATTCGGTGTCTACAACGGGCGCAAGTTCGTCCCCGTGCTGGTCACCGAGAACATGGTCGGCCACAAGCTCGGCGAGTTCTCGCCGACCCGGACTTACCACGGCCACACCGCCGACAAGAAAGTGCGGAGGATTTAGCGGCATGGGTAAGCGGGCCAACGAGCGCCGTTTGGCGGAAAACGAGGCGATGGCGATGACGCGTCGGCTGCGCATCAGCGCGCAAAAGCTGAATCTGGTCGCCGAGAGCATCCGCGGCCTGGCGGTCGACGATGCGTTGAGCCGGTTGAGCTTTTCGCGCCGCCGCATCGCCGGCGACGTGCGCAAGACCGTGCAGTCCGCGATCGCCAACGCAGAGAACAACCACAATCTCGACGTCGACCGGCTCTATGTCGCCGAGGCAACGGTCGGCAGGGCCATGGTCATGAAACGCTGGCGCGCCCGTGCGCGCGGCCGCGTCGCCCGTATCGAGAAGCCATTCAGTCACTTGACCGTGGTCGTACGCGAACGCGAGGAGCAAATCTAATGGGCCAGAAGGTCAATCCGATCGGTCTGCGTCTGGGGATCAACCGGACCTGGGACTCGCGCTGGTACGCCGACGCCAACTACGCCGATTTGCTGCACGAGGACCTCCGCCTGCGCAAATATCTGAAGAAGCGCCTGGCCCAGGCCGGCGTCAGCCGGGTCGTCATCGAGCGGCCGGCCAAGAAGGCGCGCATCACGATCCACACCGCGCGGCCCGGCGTCGTCATCGGCAAGAAGGGCGTCGACATCGAGAAGCTGCGCGTCGACATCGCCGCGATGACCGGCGGCGAGGTGCATCTCAACATCGTCGAGATTCGCAAGCCCGAGATCGACGCCCAGCTGGTCGCCGAGAACATCGCCCAGCAGCTCGAGCGGCGCATCGGTTTCCGCCGCGCCATGAAGCGCGCCGTGCAGTCGGCGATGCGGCTTGGCGCGCAAGGCATCCGGATCAACTGCGGCGGCCGTCTGGGCGGCGCCGAGATCGCGCGCACCGAGTGGTACCGCGAGGGCCGCGTGCCGCTGCACACGCTGCGCGCCGATGTTGATTACGGCACCATGACGGCGATCACGAGCTATGGCACATGCGGCGTCAAGGTCTGGGTCTTCAAGGGCGAGATCATGGAACACGATCCGATGGCGCAGGACAAGCGCGCCACGGATCAGCAGACCGGCGCGCGCGGTTAAGGTTTTAGGGTGAGGGACGTTTCGACATGTTGAGCCCCAAGCGGACGAAGTATCGTAAGGCCCACAAGGGTCGCGTGCACGGCCTGGCCAAGGGCGGGACCGAGCTCAATTTCGGTTCCTATGGGCTGAAGGCGACGACGACGGGCCGCATTACAGCGCGCCAGATCGAGGCTGCGCGGCGCGCCATCACGCGTCGGATGAAGCGCGCCGGACGCGTCTGGATCCGAATTTTTCCAGACGTGCCGGTCAGCACCAAGCCGACCGAAGTACGCATGGGCAAGGGCAAGGGCTCGCCCGAATATTGGATGGCGCGGGTCAAGCCGGGCCGCATCATGTTCGAGGTCGACGGCGTCGACGAGGTTATCGCCCGCGAGGCGTTCGACCGCGGCGCGGCGAAGTTGCCGGTTCAGACGCGCATCRTTKYGCGCCCCGAGGAGGTTTAGGCGATGAAGGCCGAAGAAGTCCGCRCGAAGACCSCYGACGAGCTGTCGGAYGCGCTKRTCGAGCTCAAGAAGGAGGCGTTCAATCTGCGCTTCCAACGGGCCACSGGCCAGCTYGAGAAYACGGCGCGTRTGCGCAASGTKCGGCGCGATATMGCGCGCATCAAAACCGWGYTGCGGGTKMATGCCCGCGCCGCGTCTTAGGAGKGCTGTGATGCCGGGAMGAGTTATGAGYGGRACGGTGGTGAGCSTGGCSGGCGACAAGACSGTTATTGTCCGCGTCGACCGCCGTGTGCGCCAYCCGAKGTACAAGAAGTTCATTCGGCGTTCGAAGAAGTWCGCCGCGCATGAYGCCGACAACCGKTGCAARCTCGGCGATKCGGTKCGCATYGGCGAAACGCGGCCGCTGTCGAAGACCAARCACTGGAAAGTACTGGTCGACGCCGCTTAAGCGGCGCGATCTTGCGGTAGGAAGGATTAGTCATGATTCAGATGCAAACCAACCTGGATGTCGCCGATAACTCCGGCGCGCGTCGGGTGCAGTGCATCAAGGTGCTGGGCGGTTCGAAGCGGACCACGGCCAACGTCGGCGACGTGATCGTCGTCTCGGTCAAGGACGCCATCCCGCGCGGCAAGGTGAAGAAGGGCGACATGCATCGCGCGGTCATCGTGCGCACCGCCAAGGAGATCCGGCGGAAGGACGGCACGGCGATCCGCTTCGATCGCAACGCCGCCGTCCTGATCACGCCGCAGGGCGAGCCGATCGGCACGCGTATCTTTGGCCCGGTGACGCGCGAGCTCAGGGCGAAGAAGTTCATGAAGATCATTTCGCTCGCGCCCGAGGTGTTGTGATGAATACGAAACTACGCATCAAGAAGGGCGACGAAGTGATCGTCTTGACCGGCCGGGAAAAGGGCAAGAAGGGCAGCGTGCTGAAGGTCATGCCAAAGGACCAACGCCTGCTCGTTCAGGGCGTCAACATGGTCAAACGCCACACCCGGCCGTCGCAGGCCAGTCCGGGCGGCATCATCGAGAAGGAAGCCAGTCTCCACGTCTCGAACGTCGCCCATGTCGACCCCAAGACCGGCGAGCCGACCCGTGTCGGCTACCGCTACCTCGACGACGGCCGCAAGGTGCGCTTCGCGAAGCGCTCCGGCGAGATCATCGACGTCTGAGGCGGCAGAGAGCCGAGAGAGAGAAACGGTTATGACCCCGCGTATGAAAGAGCATTACGAAACGGTCGTGCGGCCGGAACTGCTGAAGAAGTTCGGCTACGCCAATCCGATGCAGGTGCCGCGTTTGGACAAGATCGTCGTCAATATGGGCGTCGGCGAGGCGACCGGTGACAGCAAGGTGATCGCCTCGACGGTCGAGGAGATGACCTTGATCACCGGCCAGAAGCCGATCGTCATCAAGGCGAAGCGCTCGGTCGCGGCGTTCAAGCTGCGCGAGGGCATGCCGATCGGCGTCAAGGTGACGCTCCGGCGCACCCGGATGTATGAATTTCTCGACCGCTTGATCACGATCGCCTTGCCGCGCGTGCGCGATTTCCGCGGCGTCTCGCCGAAGAGCTTCGACGGGCGCGGCAACTTCGCGATTGGCATCAAGGAGCAGATCGTGTTCCCCGAAATCGAGTACGACAAGATCGACAACGTGCGGGGCATGGACATTGTCATTGTGACGACGGCCGACACCGACGATGAAGCGCGTGCGCTGCTCGCCGGTTTCCAGATGCCGTTCAACGCTTAACGTTAGAAGACGACCGAACGAGGTTCTGTAGATGGCGAAGAAGAGCGCAGTTGAGAAGAATTTGCGGCGCCGACGCATGGTCAAAAAATATGCCGCGCGGCGCGCCAATCTCCTCGGTGTGGCCAACGACAAGTCGTTGCCCCAGGAGGAACGGTTCGCCGCCCGGCTCAAGCTGGCCGCGCTGCCGCGTGACGGGTCGAAGACGCGTGTCCGCAACCGGTGCGAGATCACCGGCCGGCCGCGCGGCTATTACCGCAAATTCAAGATGTCGCGCATTGCGCTGCGCGAGTTGGCGTCGGCCGGCCAGGTTCCCGGCGTCGTCAAGGCGAGTTGGTAGGGGAGGACGCGATATGACGATGAGCGATCCCTTGGGCGATATGTTGACCCGCATCCGCAACGGCCAGCGCGCGAACCTGCCGTCGGTCGTCAGCCCGGCGTCAAAAATCCGCGCCCGGGTCCTGGAAGTGTTGGTCCGCCAGGGCTATATCCGTGGCTACGAGAAGCAAGACTTCGACGGCGGCAAGAGCGCGCTGACGATCGAACTCAAGTACACCGAGGGCGAGCCGGCGATCCGCGAGATCAGCCGCGTCTCGAAGCCGGGACGCCGCGTCTACTCGCCGGTCAAGGACTTGCCGCGGGTGTACAACGGGCTCGGCATCTCGATCCTCTCGACGCCGCGCGGTGTGATGTCGGATGGCGAGGCGCGCGAGGCGCACGTCGGCGGCGAAGTGCTCTGCACGGTATTCTAGGAGCCAGGTGATGTCCCGAGTTGGCAAACATCCGGTCGCCATTCCCGCCGGCGTCGAGTTCTCGATGAGCGATGCGCGGGTGACGATCAAGGGCAAGCTTGGCGAACTCCGCTCGCCGCGACTGCCCGATGTCGACATCAGCGTCGAGGACTCTCAGATCTGGGTGCGGCCGAGCAACGACGGTAAACGGGCCCAGGCGATGTGGGGCACCGCGCGCAGCGTGATCGCCAATATGGTGGTCGGCGTATCGGAGGGTTTCTCCAAGCGGCTCGACATCAACGGCGTCGGTTACCGCGCGGCGATTCAGGGCAAGACCCTCACGCTGCAGCTTGGCTATAGCCACGACATCCTCTATCCGATTCCGGAGGACCTGACGATTACCTGCGAGCGGCCCAACCAGATCACGGTCTTCGGCGCCGATCGGCAGCGTGTTGGCCAGGCGGCGGCCGAGATTCGCGCGTTCCGCAAGCCCGAGCCCTACAAGGGCAAGGGTATCAAATACGCCGACGAATGGGTCCGGCGCAAAGAAGGCAAGAAGAAGTAGGTGGCGCGATAATGTCCAAAACACGGGATCTATACGTTCGACGCAAGCGACGCGTTCGCGGCAGTCTCGCCAAGCGTGGCAAGGGGCGCCCGAGGCTCAGCGTGTTTCGCTCGTCCAAGCATATCTACGCGCAGGTCATCGACGATGCGAAGGGCGCCACACTCGTCGCGGCGTCGAGCATGGAAAAAGACCTGCGCGGCGAGCTGAAGACCGGCGCCGACAAGTCGGCGGCGGCGCGCGTCGGCGCGTTGATCGCCGAACGTGCGAAGGCCGCTGGCGTCACCGACGTGGTCTTCGACCGCGGCGGCTGCATTTTTCACGGCCGCGTCAAGGCGCTGGCTGATTCGGCCCGCGAAGGCGGGCTGAACTTCTAAGGACCGATCGATATGGCATTCATGGACCGACGCGGGGCGGACGACGGCGACCTCGTCGACAAGCTGGTCAGCATCAATCGCGTGGCCAAGGTGGTGAAGGGCGGGCGGCGCTTCGGCTTCGCCGCGCTCGTCGTGGTCGGTGACACCAAGGGACGGGTCGGCTTCGGCTCGGGCAAGGCCCGCGAGGTGCCCGAGGCGATCCGCAAGGCGACCGAGAAGGCGAAGCGCGAGTTGATCCGCGTGCCGCTGCGCGAAAGCCGAACGCTGCACCACGATGTCACCGGGCACTTTGGCGCCGGCCACGTCGTCCTGCGCGCCGCGCCGCCGGGTACCGGTATCATCGCCGGCGGCCCGATGCGCGCCGTCTTCGAGACGCTCGGCGTGCGCGATGTCGTGACCAAGTCGATCGGCACCTCGAACCCGCACAACATGGTGCGCGCCACATTCGACGCGCTGACCAAGCTGCGCTCGCCGCGCCAGATCGCGGCGCGCCGCGGCAAGAAAGTCGGCGACATCATCGGCCGGCGCGAGAAGACGCCGGCCAAGGACGCCAAGGAGTAGCGCCATGTCGGCAGCCAAGAAGATGATCCGCGTCACGCAGACGGGCAGCCCGATCGGACGACAGAGGAAACAGCGTCAGACGCTGATCGGCCTCGGCCTGAACAAGATGCATCGCACGCGCGAGCTTGAAGACACGCCCGCGGTGCGCGGCATGGCTAACAAGATTTCTCACCTCGTGCGTATCGAAGACGTCGAGTAGGCCTGAAAAGCCGTATTGAGGGTTGTAACGTTATGAAACTGAACGAACTTTCCGACCGTCCTGGCGCGCGTCAGGCGCCCAAGCGGGTCGGTCGCGGCATCGGCTCGGGGACCGCCAAGACGTCGGGCCGTGGCCACAAGGGCCAGAAGTCGCGCAGTGGTGTGGCGATCAAGGGCTTCGAGGGCGGCCAGATGCCGATTTATCGGCGGTTGCCCAAGCGCGGTTTCAGCAATCACCGCTTCGCCAAGATCTATGAGGTGGTCAACCTCGATCGCCTGCAACTGGCCATCGACGAAGGCCGCATCGACGCCAAGAAGCCGGTCGACCGCGCGGCGCTGATAGCCGCCGGGCTGGTCCGCAAGCAGCGCGACGACGGCGTGCGTCTGCTGGGCCGCGGTGAACTCAAGGCCAAGCTCGACATCACGGTCGACGGCGCCTCGCGCTCGGCGATTGCGGCGGTCGAGAAGGCCGGCGGAACGCTGATCCTGCCCGTCGTGCCCGAAGCCGAGGCATCATCCAAGGCCGAAGCAGCGGCCGAGACGCCAAAGGCCTAGGCGGAAAAWCGATAAATGGCATCGGCCGCAGAACAACTCGCCGCGAACCTCAACTTCGCCGCCCTTGGCAAGGCGACGGAGCTCAAGAAGCGTTTGTGGTTCACGCTYRYGGTMCTGGTSATMTATCGKCTCGGGACCTACATYCCGMTTCCSGGKRTCGAYCCGGCGATCCTGGARGAYATYTTCCAGCAGAACGCGGGCGGCATCYTGGGCATGTTCAACATGCTCGCCGGCGGCGCSTTGGGGCGCATGACGATCTTCGCCCTGAACATCATGCCGTACATCTCGGCATCGATCATCATCCAGCTCTTGACGACCGTCTCGCCGCATCTCGAGCAGCTCAAGAAGGAAGGCGAGKCGGGCCGCAAGAAGATCAATCAGTAYACGCGCTACGGCACGGTTCTTCTGGCGACGTTCCAGGSCTACGGMATCGCGGTCGGCGTCGAGGGCATGACCGGCYCGGCGGGCAGCGCGGTGATCRATCCCGGCATGTTCTTCCGCCTCACAACGGTGATTACGCTGGTCGGCGGCACCGTGTTCCTGATGTGGCTCGGCGAGCAGATCACCGCGCGCGGCGTCGGCAACGGCATCTCGCTGATCATCTTCGCAGGCATCGTCGCCGAATTGCCGCGGGCGATCGCCGGCACACTCGAGCTCGGCCGCACCGGCGCGCTGTCGGCGTTCTTCATCATCTTCCTGATGATCATGGTGGTTAGCGTCATCATGTTCATCGTCTTCATGGAGCGCGCCCAGCGGCGCATCGTCGTGCAGTATCCGAAACGCCAGGTCGGCGCCAAGATGTTCGGCGGCGAAAGTTCACACCTGCCGCTCAAGCTCAACACGGCGGGCGTCATCCCGCCGATCTTCGCCAGCTCGATCCTGTTGCTGCCGTTGACGCTGGCGGGCTTCAGCGCCGGCCAGGGTCCCGAATGGCTGGGCACGCTGGCGGGATGGCTCGGCCGCGGCCAGCCGGTGTTCATTCTGCTCTATATGTCGGGCATCATCTTCTTCTGCTTCTTCTATACGGCGGTCGTCTTCAATCCGGGCGACACGGCCGACAACCTGAAGAAGTACGGCGGCTTCGTGCCTGGTATCCGGCCCGGCAAGAACACCGCGGAATATCTCGATTATGTCCTGACGCGGCTGACCTGCGTCGGCGCGGCCTATCTTTCCGCGGTCTGCCTGCTTCCCGAGATTTTGATTTCGCAGTACAACATCCCGTTCTACTTCGGCGGCACGTCGCTGCTGATCGTCGTGACGGTGACCATGGACACGGTTGGCCAGATCCATTCGCACCTGCTCGCGCATCAGTACGAGGGCCTGATCAAGAAGGCCAAGCTGCGGGGCCGCCGTTAATGAACCTGATCATGTTGGGCCCACCCGGTGCCGGCAAGGGTACTCAGGCGAAGCGCCTGGAGAGTGCCTATGGCCTGGTACAGCTCTCGACCGGCGACATGCTGCGCGCCGCGGTCGCCGCCGGCACCGAGATCGGCAACCAGGCCAAGGCGGTGATGGAGGCCGGCGATCTGGTCTCGGACGACATCGTCATCTCGATCATCGCCGAACGCATCGCCGAGCCCGACTGCGCGAGCGGCTTCATCCTCGACGGTTTTCCGCGCACCGTGGCCCAGGCCGAGGCTCTCGACGCCATGCTGACCGAGCGCAACCAGCGCATCGACGGCGTGCTCGAGATGACGGTCGATGACGACGCGTTGGTCGGACGCATCGCCGGCCGCTTCTCGTGCACCAATTGCGGCGCCGCATACAACGATGAGTTCAACCGCCCCAAGGTCGAGAATGTCTGCGACCTGTGTGGCGCCAGCGCGTTCACCAGGCGCGAGGACGACAACGCCGAGACCATGGGCGCGCGGCTCGCCGCCTATCACGCCCAGACCGCGCCGCTGTTGCCGTACTACGCGGCGCGCGGCGTGTTGAAATCGGTCGACGGCATGGCCGACATCGACGAAGTCACACGCCAGCTTCGCGCTGTCGTTGACGGCATCGGAGAGAATTGACTTGCRCCGMTACATTCATATAATCGCGCTCCGCTCCCACCRGGYTCCAAGTCGGGCCTYTGCGGGGAACGATTYGCCTTCAGTTAAGGAGASTTAGCCGTGGCCCGCATCGCCGGCGTCARCATACCCACGAACAAGCGCGTCGAAATCGCGTTGACCTACATCTTTGGCATTGGTCSSACCAAGTCGCGTGAGATTTGCCAGAAGGTCGGCATTCCGCTCGAGCGCCGCGTCAACCAGCTTGCCGATGCCGATGTGATGCGCATCCGCGAGGTCATCGACAAGGACTACTGGGTCGAAGGCGATCTCAGGCGCGAAGTCGCGATGAACATCAAGCGACTGATGGACATGGGCTGCTATCGCGGCCTGCGCCATCGCCGCGGCCTGCCGGTGCGCGGTCAGCGCACCCACACCAACGCGCGCACCCGCAAGGGTCCCGCGCGGCCGATCGCCGGCAGAAAGAAGTAGGGGGCCAGCATGGCGAGAGATCAGGCATCCCGCGTCAAGCGCCGCGAACGGAAGAACATTTCGTCGGGCGTGGCGCATGTCAATGCGACGTTCAACAACACGATCATCACCATCACCGATGCCCAGGGCAATACGATCTCATGGGCATCGGCGGGGAGCCAGGGTTTCAAGGGGTCGCGTAAATCGACACCCTACGCTGCCCAGATGGCGGCCGAGAACGCCGGAACCAAGGCGCAGGAACACGGCATGAAGACGCTCGAGGTTGAGGTGAGAGGCCCCGGTTCGGGCCGTGAATCGGCCCTGCGCGCCTTGCAGGCCGTCGGCCTCACGATCACCTCGATCCGCGACGTGAGCCGGATCCCGCATAACGGCTGCCGACCGCCGAAACGCCGCCGCGTATAGCGATGGCAGCCGCGGTGCCACCGCGGCCTGAAGGTACTGGCGTATTGAAAAGGTGGCGGACGCGACGTCCGCCCGAGCTCGTGAGGATATCTCCGTGATCCAGAAGAATTGGCAGGAATTGATCAAACCGTCGAAGCTGAACATCGAGGCCGGCAAAGACGCCGAGCGCGAGGCGACGATCGTCGCCGAACCGCTCGAGCGCGGCTTCGGGCTGACACTCGGCAACGCCTTGCGTCGCGTGCTCCTGTCGTCGCTGCAAGGCGCCGCGGTGAGCTCGATCCAGATCGATGGCGTGCTACACGAATTCTCTTCGCTGCCCGGTGTGCGCGAGGACATTACCGACATCGTGCTGAACGTCAAATCGATGGGGTTGCGCATGCATGGCGAAGGTCCCAAACGCATGACGCTCGCGGTGACCGGCCCCGGCGAAATCACCGCCGGCGCCATCGACACGGGCCACGACATCGAGATCATGGATACCGACCACCACATCTGCACCCTCGACGAGGGCGCCAGCCTGACGATGGAGATGACGGTCGAGACCGGCAAGGGTTATGTCGCCGCGATGCAGAACCGCAGCGAAGACGCGCCGATCGGCCTGATCCCGGTCGACTCGCTGTTCAGCCCGGTGCGCAAGGTCGCGTACAAGGTCGAGAACGCGCGCGTCGGCCAGGTCACCGACTACGACAAGCTTTTGATGCGGGTCGAGACCAATGGTGCGGTGGGGCCCGAGGACGCCGTGGCGCTCGCCGCGCGCATCCTGCAGGACCAGTTGCAGCTGTTCGTCAACTTCGACGAGCCAAGTGTCGCCGTCGCCGATGAGCAAGCACCCGAGCCGGCGTTCAATCCGAATCTCCTGCGCAAGGTCGACGAACTCGAGCTTTCGGTCCGTTCGGCCAACTGCCTGAAGAACGACAATATCGTCTACATCGGCGATCTCGTTCAGAAGTCCGAACAAGAAATGCTCAGGACACCGAACTTCGGCCGCAAGTCGCTGAACGAGATCAAGGAGGTGCTGGCGCAGATGGGCCTGCACCTCGGTATGGAAGTCGCCAATTGGCCGCCCGAGAACGTCGAGGATATGGCCAAGCGTCTCGACGAGCCGTTTTAGTCGCGCCCCCGGAATCGCGACGGTTAGAAGGAGTCGGTCATGCGTCATGGCAACCGCGGTCGTAAGCTCAACCGCACGTCGAGCCACCGCAAGGCGATGTTCGCCAACATGGCGGTCGCTTTGCTCAAGCACGAGCAAATCACAACGACCTTGCCCAAGGCCAAGGAGCTGCGCGGCATCGTCGACCGGCTCATCACGCTCGGCAAGCGGGGCGGCCTGCACGCGCGGCGTCAGGCGATCGCCAGGCTTGGCGACGAGAAGATCGCCGACAAGCTGTTCACCACGCTCGGCCCGCGCTATACCGAGCGCGCCGGCGGCTATACCCGCGTGTTGCGCGCCGGTTTCCGTTACGGCGATTCGGCGCCGATGGCGATTATCGAACTCGTCGATCGCGACCCCGAAGCCAAGGGCCTCGATTCGGGCCCCGTCATGGATGACGACGCGGACGAGAACGAGTAGTAAGCGCCGGCGATCGCATGACGACGCTGTTCGAGGCGCAGGCGCCGCATCCACTCGCCGACCGACTGCGTCCCAAATTACTCGCCGAGGTCGTCGGCCAGGATCATCTGATTGCCCCGGACGGCCCGATCGGGCGCATGCTCGCCGAGCGGCGTCTGGCCTCGATGATCCTGTGGGGCCCGCCGGGTTCGGGCAAGACGACCATCGCCCGGTTGCTCGCCGATCACACCGATTTTGTCTTCGCGCCATTATCGGCGGTGTTCTCGGGCGTCGCCGATCTGCGCAAGGTGTTCGCCGCCGCGGCCGAGCGCCGCAAGGACGGCCAGGGCACGCTGCTGTTCATCGATGAAATCCACCGCTTCAACCGGCTCCAGCAGGACGGTCTTCTGCCGCATGTCGAGGACGGCACGGTGATCTTGGTCGGCGCGACCACCGAAAACCCGTCGTTCGAGCTGATCGGCGCGTTGCAATCGCGCTGCCAGGTCTTCGTGCTCGAGCGGCTCGACGCCGCCGCGTTGGAAACGCTGCTCCAGCGCGCCGAGGCCGAGGAGGGGCGGGCGCTGCCGCTCGACGACGACGCGCGTACGGGTTTGTGTGAGATGGCCGATGGCGACGGCCGCTTCGTGCTCAATCTCGCTGAAGAACTGCTCGCGTTGGCGCCCGGCCAGACGCTCGACCGGGCCCAGTTGGCCGGCGTCGTGCAGAAACGCGTGCCGCTCTACGACAAGGCGCAGGAGGGGCACTACAACCTGATCTCGGCGCTGCACAAGTCGCTCCGCGGTTCCGACACCGACGCCGCGCTCTACTGGCTGGCACGCATGCTCGATGCCGGCGAGGCGCCGCTCTATATCGCGCGCCGCATGGTGCGCTTTGCCTCCGAGGACATTGGCCTGGCCGATCCGCAGGCGCTGATACAGACGCTCGCGGCCAAGCAGGCCTACGACTTCCTGGGTTCGCCCGAGGGTGAGTTGGCGCTTGCCCAGGCCTGCATCTACCTCGCCTCGGCGCCCAAGTCGAACGCCGCCTACCGGGCCTACGGCGACGCCAGGCGGGCGGCCCGCGAGCACGGTTCGCTGATGCCGCCCAAGCACATCCTGAACGCGCCGACCCGGTTGATGAAGGAACTCGGCTACGGCGACGGCTATGCCTACGACCACGACACGCCCGAGGGCTTCTCGGGCCAGGACTATTTCCCAGAGGATATGGCGCGCGAGCGCTATTATCGGCCCGGCGAGCGTGGCTTCGAGCGCGACATCGCCAAGCGCCTCGCCTATTGGCGCAGGCTGCGCGAGAAACTCGCCGACGACGGTGGCGACGCCGAATGAGCACCTACCTCTGGGTCGGACTGGGCAGCGCGCTGGGCGGCATGGGCCGCTATTGGTGCTCGGGCGCCGTCGCACGTCTGTTCGGCGAGACCTTCCCGTGGGGCACCATCACGGTCAACGTGGTCGGCTCGTTTCTGATCGGCTTCATCGCGACCCTGACGGCGCCCGACGGCCGGCTCCTGATGGGCACATCGGCGCGTCACTTCCTGATGCTCGGCATCCTCGGCGGCTATACGACATTTTCGTCGTTCAGCCTGCAGACCCTTGCGCTGGCGCGCGACGATTGGCTCAAGGCGGGTGGCAACGTCGTGCTCTCCGTCGTGCTCTGCCTCGTCGCGGTCGCGCTCGGCCACGCCGCGGCGACCGGCATCAATCAGCTGAAAGGCTCTTGAGATGCAGATTCCCGAAGACGCCGTATTGCTGCGCATCTTCGTCGGCGAGGATGACCGCCACGGGCATACGCCGGTCTACCAGGCGATCGTTCTGAAGGCGCGCGAAATGCATATGGCGGGGGCGACCGTGTTGCGCGGGCCGATGGGTTTCGGCCAGTCGAGCCGGCTGCACACGACCAAGATCCTCAGGCTGTCGGGCGATCTGCCAGTGATCATCGAGATCGTCGACGCCAAGGACAAGATCGATGGCTTCCTCGAGGTACTCGAAGAGCTCATGCCGGGCGGCTTGGTGACGCTCGAGAAAGTGCGGGTGGTGCAATATGGCGAACAGCGAAACGGGCCGCCCGCCGAAGGCTGAGGCGTCCGCCCGCGCCGAGACCCGCGAGGTCACGGCCGAGGATGGCGAGCTGCGCCTCGACCGCTGGTTCAAGCGGCATTTCCCCGCGCTCGGCCACGGCCGTCTCGAAAAACTGCTGCGGACCGGCCAGGTGCGGGTCGACGGCGCGCGCGTCAAGGCGGGCCATCGCCTGGCGCCCGGTCAGCGCATCCGTGTTCCGCCGATCGGGCCCGCGCCGGCCGCCGCCAAGCGTCGCCCGCCGCCCGGGCCGGTGCCGGTCAGCGACGCCGACGCCTGGGCGTTACGCAAGAGCGTGCTCTACATGGACGACGACGTGCTGGCGATCAACAAGCCGGCCGGCCTCGCGGTGCAGGGTGGCACCGGCACCCGGCGCCACCTCGACGGCATGCTTGATGCGCTCAAGCTGGGCGCGCGCGAGCGGCCGCGCCTGGTGCACCGGCTCGACCGCGACACCTCGGGCGTCCTGGTGCTGGCGCGCAACGTCAACGCGGCGGCGTGGCTCGGGCGCGAATTTCAGGGCCGGAACGTGCGCAAGCTCTATTGGGCCCTGGTCGTTGGCCGGCCGCCGCGCGACGAGGGCCAAGTCGAATTGGCGCTCGCCAAGCGCCCGACCAGGGGCGGCGGCGAGCGGGTCGCCGCCGATGACGACGGCAAGCCGGCGGTGACCCGCTACAAGGTCATCGAGGCGCTCGGGCCGCGCGCCGCCTGGCTGGCGCTGATGCCGCTGACCGGGCGCACGCACCAAATTCGCGCCCACTGCGCCGCGATCGGCACGCCGATCGTCGGCGACGGCAAATTCGGCGGCGCGCGGGCCTTCATGCAGGGTGAGGGCATCGGCCGACAGATGCATCTCCATGCCCGCGCGATCGAGCTGCCGATGCCCGGCGGCACGCGCCGGCGCATCACCGCGCCACTGCCCGAGCATATGGCCGAGACATGGCGGCTGTTCGGCTTCGACGTGCACGCRCATGCCGACGACGACCCCTTCGCCGAGGCGCCGGAGCGCARGGGCMGATGATCCGCCTGGTGGTCTTCGATTGCGACGGCACGCTGGTCGACAGYCAGCATGCCATCGTCGCMGCCATGCRSCRGGCGTTCGTCGACAACRSYCTGCCGCCACCGGARSCCGAGGCGGTGCGCCAGATCGTCGGCCTGTCGCTGTTGAAGGCGATGGMGGCGCTCGAGCCCGRYGCGATGCCCGAGCKGCACCGCGCGCTCGAGCGCGACTATCGGCGCGCTTTCCAGCTGTCGCGCCAACGCGGGGACCACCAGGAGMRRCTCTATCCGGGCGCCGCCGAGACGGTGGCGGCGCTCGACSAGGCCGGCTACCTGCTCGGCGTYGCCACCGGCAAGGGCCGGCTGGGCTTGCGTATGACGCTCGAACGCCACGGCCTCGACGGCCACTTCGTCACGCTGCAGACCGCCGAGGACGCGCCCAGCAAGCCGCATCCCGGCATGCTCGAGCGCGCCATGGCCGAGGCCGGCGCGGCGCCCGACGAGACGGTGCTGGTCGGCGATACCGTGTTCGACATCGAAATGGCGGTCAACGCCGGCGCGGCGYCGATCGGCGTYGGCTGGGGCTATCACGACGCGGCGCTGTTGAGCGCGGCCGGCGCGCGCACSATCGTCGAGACCTTCGACGCGCTRCCGGGTGCCATCGCGGGCCTCGCGCCGTGAAACGAGTTTACAAAACGGTCGCTGTCGAGCCGCGCGATGGCGGCCACGCGGTGACGCTCGATGGGCGAGGCGCAAAGACGCCGGGACGACATCCGTTGGTGCTGCCCAATTCGGCGTTGGCCGAGGCCGTGGCCGCCGAGTGGGACGCGCAGTCCGACGACATCGTGCCCGAGACGATGCCGATGACACGGCTCGCGACCACTGCGCTCGACGTCGTCGCGCCGCGCCGCGCCAGTGTCATCGACGAGGTCGTCGGGTTTGGCGCGAGCGACCTGGTTTGCTATCGCGCCGATGCGCCGGCCGCGCTCGCCGCGCGCCAGCACGACGTCTGGCAGCCGCTGATCGACGGGCTGGCCGCGCGCCACGGCGTGCGTCTTTCGGTGACCCAGGGCGTCATCCCCATCGTGCAGCCAGCCGAGGCGATCGGCGCGCTGCGCGACGTCGTCGCCGGCCATCACGACATGGCGCTCGCCGCGCTGCACACGCTGGCCACGGTGCTCGGTTCGCTGGTCATCGCGCTGGCGGTGGCCGATGGCATTCTCGACGCCGACACGGCCTGGGCCGCGAGCCGGATCGACGAGGATCACCAGACCGAACGCTGGGGCGAGGACGCCGAGGCGGCGGACGTGCGGCGGAAACGTCATGGCGATGTCATCGCCGCGGCCCGCTTCCTCGAGCTTGGCCGAGGCGCCTTGTCCGAATTCCGGCAGAATTAAGGGATTAAGGGGACGTGATACTTAATTATAGGGTGRCAGTATGCTTAATTGGTTTGAATTAAGTATCACGTCCCCTTAATTATTCGGCGATTGTTGGCGGCGAGCCGCTCGGAGGACCCGTCAGCCCTTGCGGAAGGCGACGGCGGCGATCCAGCCGGCGAACAGGGCGAGCAGGATGGCGGCCAGGCCGTAGATCGCCGGCTGCTTGTGGGCCCAGTAGTTGACCTCGGCCTGGAAGCCGGTCTTGTTGACGTACAGCGGGATCGTCTCGGCGCTGATCTCGACGCCGTCGCGGATCAGGAAGATCTGCGCCGAGTAATTGCCCTCGGTCACCTCCGCCGGGAAATGCACCAGGGTGCGGAACAGCGTCTCGCCCGGGAACTCGACCTTGCCGACCTCGCCGGTGAACAGGCCGTCGCGCACGCGGTTGCGGAGCAGCGCCTCGCGGAACGGCTCGATCTCCTCGTCGGGCCGCGCGTCCGCCGTGTCGAGCCGGATCGACGTCAGGCCGATCTGGTGGAGCCCCCTGAACGAGGGCCGGACGATATCCTCGATCGGGCGGTTCGCGGCGACGGCGTAGAACGCCGGCACGCCGGTGAACTCGACATCGTCGACGTTGATCCACAGGCCGGCGACGCGGTCCTTGCGGCGCACCACGACGCGCTCTTCGGGGCCGCGCACGACGATCACCACGTCGCCYTCGCCGTCGAGCGCGCCGTAGAGCAGCACGTCGGCGCCGGTGAARCCCGAATCGATGGTGATGCGGTGCTTGAACAGATCGGCGAGCAGCGGCTGGGCATCGACCGGCCCGGCGAGCGCGGCGAGCACCACGACGACGATCGCGAAGGCGAGGCGCCGGGCCATCATTGCGCCACCAATACGCCGATCGAGAACAYATCGACCGGCGTGCCCAGGAGGTCGAAGACCAGCTTGCCGCAGACGCCCAGCACCATCAGCGCCAACAGGCCGCGCATCTGCTCGCCCCTGAGATGGGCGCCCGCGCGGGTGCCGAACTGCGCGCCGATCACGCCGCCGGCGAGCAGCAGCAGCGCGAGCACCACGTCGACGGTCTGGTTCTGCACCGACTGCAGGAAGGTCACGTTGGCGGTGACGAAGATGATCTGGAACAGCGAGGTGCCGACCACCACCGAGGTCGGCATGCCCAGCAGATAGATCATCGCCGGCACCATGACGAAGCCGCCGCCGACGCCCATGATCGCCGCCAGCATGCCGACGACCACGCCGACGCCGAGCGGCAGCAGCACGCTGATGTAAAGCTTCGAGCGCCGGAAGCGCATCTTGAAGGGCAGGCCGTGCACCCAGTAGTGCTGGTGCAACCTGCGCCGGCCGCGCGCCCCGGCGGGGCGCCGGCTGCGCGCGATGGCGATGCCGCTCTCGACCGCCATGAGCGCGCCGATGACGCCCAGGAAGACGACGTAGCAGAGCGAGATGACCAGCTCGATCTGGCCGAGCTCGCGCAGCAGCGAGAACAGCGCGACGCCGACCGTCGACCCGACGAAGCCGCCGACCATGAGCACCGAGCCCATCTTGAAGTCGACGTTGCCGCGCCGCCAATGCGCCATGACGCCGGAGACCGAGGCGGCGACGATCTGGTTCGCCTCGGTGCCGACCGCGACSGCCGGCGGCACGCCCATGAAGATCAGCAGCGGCGTCATCAGGAAGCCGCCGCCGACGCCGAACAGTCCAGARAGAAAACCGACACCACCGCCCATTCCCAGCAACAGGAGAATGTTCGCCGACATCTCGGCTATGGGCAGGTAGATCTGCATCAAGCCGGCGTGGCGCGGTGGTTGCGAACCGGACAAATACCCATGATGCGTGTTTATGGGCCGGTCAAAAATGACGAACAAGTAAAAATCACGAGAATTTCTTATACACTAGTGACGCGTCCCTGTCGCGATATTGGTGTGACCGTCTCCCGGCGCCGTCGATCGAAGCCGAATTCGCGTCCTGATTCAATGAGTCATGACGCGCGCGGCGCGCCGATCACGCGCTCGACGCGCCATAATAAAGCATCACGCTATGCTTGGCCTCGGCGAAGAACAACCAGCGCTCGACGACGGCGCCCAGGCTGCCGGCAGCGGCCGCCAAAAGCGCGCACAGCACGACGCCCCAGGTGGCGTCGAACGCCAGCGCGGCGATGGTCAGGACGATCGGCGCGGCGACGCCGACGAGCATCGCCGTATGGCGCAGCTTGTCGGCATGTCGGCGCGCGACGACGTAGCCCATCTCCTTTTGAATGTAGTTCTCGGACGTGTGCGGCGCATCGAGCAGGCGCACCGTGCCGAGACCACCGAGGCCGGTCGCCGATTCCGGGGTCGGACCGCCGGCGTCCCGCTCGATCGAAAACCAGTAGGCGATCTTGACCAGGCCGGCGGCGGCCAACGCCGAGACGACGAGCCAGCTGAGCGCGAAATGGCCGCCGCCAAACGCGACGACCAGAAGGTTGAGCCACAAGAGGCCGGTCGCCAGGCCGAGCAGCAGATAGCCGGGCAGCACCCAGCCGTTCGACCAGCGCCGGATCGTCCCGAGGCTGACGTAGATCATCGCCGTCGACGCGACGGTGGCGGCGCACATGACGAGCGTGGCGAGCGCGAGCGCTAGAGCAACGCCGTCGAGGTCGCCGCCGGGCGCTGCGAACAGACGGTCGAGCGCGAACAGGCCGGCGACGGGATAGCTCAGAAGGGCGGCGACGCCCTCGCGCGACAGCCAGCTCGAGCGCCATTGCGACAGCGCGCGCCAGGCGCGTTCGGGGTGGCCCAGATGCACGGTCGACGCCAGCAGGCCGAAGGTCACCATGGCGAAGGCGAGGCCCGCGCCGCCAAGCCAGAAGGCCGGATCTTCGGGCAGGCCGCCGACCAGGGTGAACAGCGCCAATCCGAACAGCAGGCCGTAGCCGGCGCCCGAGGCGGTGGTGAACACGATGACGGAATAGGCCGGATGCATTATTGCGGGCTAACGGCTCAACGCGAGAACAGGCGGTCGACCCACTGCAGGAGCTTGCCCTCGGGCGTGCCCACCGGGTCCAGCGCGGCGAGCGGCGCGACCTCGCCGGCCGCCTTGTTCATGGCGCGCGGCGGCAGGTATTTGTTGGTCGGCTTGTAGCCCATCTCGGGCATCAGGTCGTAGCCGCCGCGCTCGGCGACCAGCTTGGAGACCGCCGAGTCGGGATCGGCCAGGTCGCCGAAATGGCGCGCCGAGACCGGACAGGTGCTGACGCAGGCCGGCACGCGATCGACCTCTTCCAGGTTTTCGTTGTAGATGCGGTCGATGCACAGCGTGCATTTCTTCATGACGCCTTCGTCGGCGTCGTACTCGCGCGCGCCGTAAGGGCAGGCCCAGGAGCACAGCTTGCAGCCGATGCATTTGTCCTCGTCGACCAGCACGATGCCGTCCTCGGCGCGCTTGTACGAGGCGCCGGTCGGGCAGACGGTGACGCAGGCGGGCTCCTCGCAGTGCAGGCAGGAGCGCGGGAAATGCACCGTGCGGCTCTGCGCGCCGGTGCCCGCCTCGAAGGTATGCACGCGGTTGAACCAGACGCCGCTCGGGTCCTTGCCGTAGGGGTTGTCGTCGGGCAACGGCGCGGCGTGGCCGCCCGAGTTCCACTGCTTGCAGTTGATCGCGCAGGCGTGGCAGCCGACGCAGATGTCGAGATCGATGACCAGCCCGAGCGCCTTGCCGCCGCGCTCCTTCGGCAGGCTGGTCATGTCGTTTGCCCGCCGCCGCGCTGCCGGAAACGCTTGCCGTAGCGCAGGATGTCGGGCCGCTTCGCCAGGCCGGCGGGAGGCGTCATGACGTCGAACTGCGGCGCGCTCATGGCGTCCTCGGCCGCCTCCGCGCGCTCGATGCGCACGCGCAGATCGAACCACGAGGCCTGGCCGGTCACCGGGTCCGAGTTCGAATAGCGGTAGCCGTCGTCGCGCTCCGGCAACAGCTCGGAGATGACGTGATTGAGCAGGAAGCCCTTGGTGCCCTCGGCGGCGTCGGGCGCGAGGTTCCACGCGCCGCGCCGTTTGCCGATCGCGTTCCAGGTCCACACCGTGTCGGGATTGACGCCCTCCATAAGCTTGACTTGGCCCTTGACGCGGCCGTGGTGGCTGATCACCCAGACCCAGTCGTCGTCGGCGATGCCGAGCGTCTCGGCGGTGACGCGGTTGACGTAGAGCCGGTTGTAGCCGTGGATCTGGCGCTGCCAGGCGTTGTGCGAGCCCCAGCTGTGGTACATCGCCATCGGCCGCTGGGTCAGCGCGTGCAGTGGATAGCGCGCGGTGTCGACGGCGGCCTCCTCGAACGGCGTGTACCAGATCGGCAGCGGGTCGAAATAGGTCTCGACGCGTTCGCGGTGCTCGTCGGGCGGCTGGACCGGCCCGTGACCGCGCGCGGCGAGCCGGAACTTCTGCAGCACCTCGCTGTAGATCTGCATGACCACGGGCTCGGCGCTCGGGATGAAGCCCATGCGCGCGGCGTAGTCGAGATAGCCGCGGTTGGCGAACTTGAAATAGCGTTGGTCGTCGGGCAGCGTGTCGCGCCAGAAGCCGCCGTTCTCGATATAGCGATCGAGCTGCGCCGGGTTGGGCGCGCCGTGGCCCTTTTCGGTGCCGTCGGCGCCGCGCCAGCCGGCCAGCGTGCCGACGCCGGGCATGCGCTCGTGGTTGACGATGTAATCGGCATAGCCGCCCGGGAAGCGCGGCGTGCCGTCCTCGGCGGTCATGCCGGGCAGGCCGAGCCGCGCGCCGATGTCGAGCAGCACGTCCTGGAACGGCCGCACGTCGCGGTCCGGCGCGACGATCGGGTGGCGGATCGCATCGGCCGGTCCGTCGGCGCTCGAGATCGGCCGGTCGAGCAGCGAGATCGCGTCGTAGCGCTCGAGATAGGTGGTGTCGGGCAGCACCAGGTCGGCATAGCCGACCGTCTCGGAGAAGAAGGCGTCGGCGTAGATGATATGCGGGATGCGATAGTCGCCGGTCGCCGGGTCGATGTCGGTCAGCATGTCGATGACGCCGACCGTGTTCATGGTCGAGTTCCAGCTCATGTTGGACATGAACATGAACAGCGTGTCGATCGGGTAGGGATCGCCCTTCCAGGCGTTGGTGATGACCATGTGCATCAGGCCGTGGGCCGACATCGGCGCCTCCCACGAGAACGCCTTGTCGATGCGCATCGGCCGGCCGTCGTCGTCGAGCAGCAAGTCCTCGGGCCCGGTCACGAAACCGAGCGGCGCGCCGGCCAGCGGCCGGCCGGGCTTGACGTCSGCCGGCTTGCCGGCCGGCCGTCGGTTCGGGGTTGTGGCCCTCGTCGACGTGCTTTTTTTCGGCTTCTTCTTGCTCGAGCTCGAGTGCCGCACGCTGCCCGGCCGATCGGCTCGCATTCCCGGTTGAATGTCTCGTAGTACTCGCGCATGCTTCGAAAGAACACCGAGTCATCCACGTCCATGTGGAGCATGTGCAGAATCAGGCTGCCCTTCTGATAGCTGTTGCGATTGAGGAGGCCGAACAGGCTCTTCTCTGTTGTGTCGATGACCGGGCGGTGTACGTCGTCCGATTGCATGTACCGTTGTTTGTTCGACTCCATGCTCGACGCGAACCGGTCCGGTTCACCGATCAATTGGTAAAACAGCGCCGCTAGATAGGTGGCGTATCCTTCCGACAGCCAGATGTGGTGCCAATCGTATTCGGTGACCGCATCGCCGAACCATTGGTGAGCGGTCTCGTGTACCACGACTCCTTCACCCATCCTACGGCTCTCGTAGCCACGCTCGGTATAGAAGATCGCCGAGCTGTTCTCCATTCCACCGAAGCGCGTCGACGATTCCACGTGCGCGAGTTTGCGGTATGGGAACGGGCCAAAGAATTGCGTGAATGTTTCGACGATGAGGTTGGCGCGCATGAACGGGCCGTCGTGCGCGAACGCCGAGTCCTGCGGGAAGGTCCAGAAGGTCACAGGGTCGAAG
>LKGT01008831.1_pt1 | contig 25602 bp, 25 predicted proteins | sample 503861 | NCBI WGS metagenome assembly LKGT01 (sample SAMN04113194, study PRJNA297058) | marine sediment metagenome | biome: marine benthic biome; feature: marine benthic feature; material: marine sediment; isolation source: sediment sample collected at the water-sediment interface from the South......
CGAGTCTCGTACCCGAGAATAAATTGGCGGCTATCCGTGACCTGGGCGCAGACGTGCGTATTGTTGGCGATTCACAAGACGATGCGGAAGAGGAGGCCAAGCGGCTCATTCAAGAACAACAGATGATCGCGGTGCATCCGTTCGACCATCCCCATATCATCGCTGGACAGGGTGTAATCGGTGTTGAGCTGCTGGAAGACTTGCCGGATATCGATTGCCTATTGGCCGGATTATCTGGCGGCGGTTTGATATCGGGTATCGCTATTGCCCTAAAGGCCGCCTCACCGAAGATTCGCGTCATTGGTGTTTCTATGGAGCGGGGTCCGGCCATGTTCCATAGTATCAAGGCGGGTAAACCTGTACCAGCCGAAGAGCACAAGACATTAGCAGATAGTTTGGCTGGCGGGATCGGGCTCGATAACCGTTACACGTTTACGCTCGTGCAACAGTACGTCGATGACATGATCCTTGTCACTGAAGAACAGATTGTAGCTGCAATGACGTACTTGTATCGCTCCGACCGAGTTATCGCTGAAGGTGGGGGCAGTGTTGGTGTGGCTGCGCTACTGCACGATCTTGTGCCACACGTACGTGGCAATATTGTCTGCGTTATCAGCGGTGGCAACATCGACATGGGGCAGTTTAACCGTGTCGTTAACGGCGAACATACGTTTGACTAGGGAGGGCGTATGTCAGTGCTGGTACTGACGGAAAGCGAAATGCGCCAGTGCGTTGGGCTGGATCACGAGGCGTTGGAGGCAGTGCAAAACGCTTTTACCTGGTTAGCCGATGATAAAGTGGTTATGCCACCTATCATGCATATCGAAGTGGCCGAAAATAATGGTGATGTAGATATTAAGAGCGCTTTTGTCAAAGGCTTCGATAGTTTCGCAGTGATAATGGGCTCGGGTTTTTTTAACAACCCCCGACTGGGGCTACCCAGTTCTAGTGCCATGATGGTATTGCTAAGCGCAAAGACAGGGTTTTGCGAAGCGGTGCTACTCGACAACGGGTACCTAACTGATGTGCGTACGGGACTGGCGGGTGCCGTAGCTGCCAAATTCTTGGCGCCTGAAACTGTTGATACGGTGGGAGTAATCGGGACTGGCGCACAGGCACGCTATCAGATCAAGAGCCTGAAGCTGGCGCGCGATTTTGAGCGACTACTGGTTAGTGGTCGGACGTCCGAACGCACGAGTGTGTATATCGATGAAATGCACAACGCACTAGGCGTCGATGTTGTTGCAGTCGAAAGCGTAGAACAGCTGGTGCGTGAAAGCCAAATAGTCGTTAGCACCACGCCATCGCGCGAGGCACTGATCGAAGCCGAATGGCTTCATCCCGGCCTTCATATTACCGCTATGGGATCCGACCTCGCCGGTAAGCAGGAATTGGCAGCCGATGTCTTGGGGTTTGCCGACGTGTTGGTTTGTGATAGAAAATCGCAATGTTTCTCGATGGGTGAGTTACAGCACGGTCTAAGTGCCGGCATCATTACTGAAGAATCTGCAATCTACGAGTTAGGCGAACTGACGTCTGGGCGGGTGGCGGGCCGACGTTTACCCCAAGACATTACTGTCTGTGATCTTACTGGCACTGGCGTACAAGATACGGCGATCGCATTGGTGGCCTATAGGAAAGCAATGCAATCAGGCCTTGGTTCGAAGATCGACAATTAGGTTTGCCACGCATCATCTGCGGTTCTGAGTCTATGCCCGTCTCGCAAAAGACAGCCTCGGCCCTGTGAACCTGTATCGACACGGCGATGGCCACCGCCGCCATTGGCGCCTCTTACGCCGCCATGATCGGCGGACAGCCGAAACTTGGGGCCACGGTTGGTCTTTTTATCGGCTCTGGCGTCAGTGCCCTCGAGGTCTTCGTTGTTCAACGTCGGGTCGGCGAGCCCCTGCGTCGCATGAAGCTACCATACTTCATCGGTATCATGACAGTTTTATGGGTGCTGATCATAACCATCGGCCTGCATGTGATACCACATCTCTATGGAATGTCGGAGGGTCTCTATCCCAAGGAGTGGGCCGGTAACAAATTGTGGCAAGACATGGCCTTCTCCCTAGCGGTGGCATTCTTAGTAAATTTCTTTGGTCGCATACGTAGTCTGGTCGGCAGCCGTGTGTTATTTGATTTTTTTGCTCGGGTGTTATCACCGACCACTACGGGAGGAACGCGTCTTCCTGTTCTTGGATCTTGCGCCAGTCGACGATGTTGTCGGAGAAACTCGGCGACATACGCGTACAATCGTTGATCGGACGATTCTTTTTCGATATTGCGCGACCAATCAGCGAATATGGGGGCGAAACTCACCGATACATCGGCGACGAGATTCTGGTCGCTTGGCCGCTAGAGGAAGCTATTAGGGAGGCACGTTGCATCCGCTGTGTGTTCGCTATCCAGGACCTTCGCCGCTCGGGCGCCCACATATCGTACTGAATTCGGCGTGGTTCCTGAATGCCGTATCGATATGTACGGCGGGTCTGTCGTCGCCAGTGAGGTGGGTGATGAGAAGCGGGAGATTGTCTATTTCGGCGATACTATTAACACCGCGACCCGTTTGGAGCAGATGTGCCAGCAGTGGAAACGAGCATTTCTAGTCTCGGGGGAACTACGCAGCAGGATGAGTCTATCGTCAGACATATTCACTGAAGAACTCGGCACAATGGAACTACGGGGAAAGCAACGACAAGTAAGAATTCTGAGCTTGTCGCGGGCTGCTTGATCGGAGAAAAAATCGTGTCGGTTGGCGAAACTATTTCAGACTATCTTAATCAACGCGTCAAGTACTTCGTTGGGCCGTTCGGTCAACATCGCGTGACCGCAATTATTCATTACAACAATCTCGGCCTCAGGGATCAATTTACCAAGATGGTTGCCGACGCGTGACGGTGTCATGACGTCGCGACTACCGAGGATTACCAGAGTCCGACATTTTATTTGAAGCGCGCGGTCCGAGCCATCACCGTAGTCGTTACATGCCTTAAGCCCCGCGTGAATGACGCCAGCACCGGCACGTTCCAACAGTTTCATGTTGCCACCCGTCATCCATAGGCCTGGCGTACCGACACCGCCAACTTGTCCAACATGGCTATGGCTCCAAATCGTTAGCATGTCGAGGGCCGCGTGGTCATCGGCCTTGGCCGCTTCCAAGAGCTGATCATGCACGGGCATGGGGGCAGAGATACCGAGTAGCGCGAGTGCGCGTGCACATTTGGGGTGCCGCACTACGGTTTCGAAAGCGACGAGCGATCCCATGCTATGGCCAATGATGGCGGCCTGTTTAACACCAGCCGCAACAAGTACGCGTGCTACCCAGTCTGCCATGTCCTCTATGCTTTCAAGTGGCGGGCCTTCTGAACGACCGTGACCAGGCAAATCGACGGCGACTACGTTGCGACCGTGCCGCGCAAAGTAGCGCATCGGTAACGTCCAAACCGTGTGATCGAGTCCGGTCCCATGAATGAATATGGCTGACAGCTTCGACGGATCAAGCTCGCGACCCAACGTCATCACATATGCCGTCTTTCCATCTACTTTCAGTTCCATGATCGTCCTAGCCTTTCTGTGAAACATACAACGCCCGAGCCAAATCTTCGGTCAAGTCATCGGTGTCTTCGAGTCCAATCGAGAGCCGGATGAGTCCCTCGGAAATGCCCGCCGCCTCTAGCGCTGCCGCATCCATGCGATGATGGGTTGTACTGGCCGGGTGGATCGCTAATGATTTGGCATCACCGACATTGGCAAGATGTGAGAAGATCTGTAGGCTCTCGATGAATTTTTGGCCGGCAGCACGATCCCCCTTGATACCGAAACTAAAGACCGCACCGCAGCCGTGTGGCAGTAGTTTCTTGGCCAGCTCATGGTCGGGGTGATCAGGCAACTCGGGATAACTGACCCAGTCGACTGCTTTGGCTGAGCTGAGATAGTTCACCACCTTACGGGTATTTTCGACATGGCGCTGCATGCGCAGCGATAAGGTTTCCAAGCCCTGCAAAAGATGAAACGCCGTGGTTGGGCTCATGCAGGCACCGAAATCGCGTATACCCTCTTTGCGCGCGCGCGTGATAAAAGCGGCCGGCCCGAATTGTTCGACAAACTTGAGGTTATGGAAACCGTCATAGGGCTCGGTCAACGTTGGAAATTTACCCGAAACCTCCCAATCGAAGCGCCCACCATCTACCACTACACCGCCGATGATTACGCCATGACCACTTAGGAACTTAGTCGCTGAGTGAAAAATAAGATCCGCGCCTAAATCAAATGGGCGACACAGATAGGGGGTGGTAAAGGTCGAGTCGATTAACAACGGGATGCCTGCATCATGAGCGATTTCAGACACCAATGGGGTATCGAGGACCTCAAGGCCTGGATTTCCCAGCGTCTCGCCAAACAGGAGTTTAGTTTGTGGACGAATGGCCTCCTTAAAGGCGTCGAGATCGCGTGGATCGACGAACGTTGTGTCGATGCCGAAACGCGGCAATGTGTACGCAAGCAAATTGTGTGAACCGCCATAAAGTGAGCGTGATGCCACGATATGGTCGCCGGCACTCAAGATAGTGGCGATGGCAAGATGCATCGCCGCTTGACCGCTAGCGGTACAGATGGCGCCGACGCCGCCCTCCAACGCTGAGATTCGCTCCTCGGCGACAGCGGTGGTCGGGTTAGAGATTCTTGAATAGACGTGGCCGGCGCGCTCGATATTGAAAAGCCCGACGGCGAAGTCAGCGTCGCGAAAAACGTATGAAGCGGTCTGGTAGATCGGCGCCGCACGCGCTCCAGTCGCCGGGTCAGGTTGTTGTCCCGCGTGCAGGCTTAGCGTGTCGAACCGTATATGTTTAGGGTCGGCCATGGGCTATCCTCCTCAAGTGCATCGGCGTACGATACACACGCACACTAGAGAGGTCCAACCATCTCGTAGCCATCTGTCGTTGCGTTTGTAAGCGTTGGCGTTTAACGTTTGACCACCGGTAAGAGCCTAAGAGGAGGCCGCTATGGCCGAGCCGGCCATCGTTGTCGAAGATCTACATAAGAACTTTGGTGCGTTGGAGGTCTTGAAAGGCATCTCGCTGCAGGCCAACGAGCACGATGTGGTCTCCATCCTCGGGAGTAGTGGTTCTGGCAAGAGTACCCTGCTGCGGTGTATCAACCTGCTCGAGACGCCGACCTCGGGCAGGGTCTTCGTGCATGGGGAGCTTATCAAGATGCGCGCAAGACGCGGCCGTGATGCTGTGCCTGAAGATCAAAAGCAGGTCGACCGCATACGCGCAAAATTGGCCATGGTATTCCAACAGTTCAATCTTTGGTCGCATATGACGGTGATGCAGAATGTGATCGAGGCACCGATCCATGTGCTCAAGCTGCCAAAGAACGAAGCCATGGAGCGGGCCAAGGCCGTACTTGAGCGTGTCGGTGTGTATGATCGCAAGGACTACTATCCTGCCCACTTGTCAGGCGGCCAAATGCAGCGCGCCGCCATTGCCCGAGCGCTCGCCATGGAGCCCGAGCTGATGTTGTTCGATGAGCCCACGTCGGCCCTGGATCCCGAGCTGGTGGGCGAAGTCCTGAGGGTGATACGCAGCCTGGCCGAAGAAGGCCGGACCATGCTGGTAGTTACGCATGAAATGGGGTTTGCGCGCGAGGTCTCATCCAGGGTAATGTTCCTGCACCAGGGTCGGGTTGAGGAGGACGGCCCGCCGGAGCAGGTGTTTGATAAGCCGAAATCCGAGCGCTTTCGGCAGTTTATGTCGGGGATGCTCAAATAAGCGGCCAGTGAGCGTTTGCACGGGCTGCAAGATCGTTAGGTAACAGACTAGAACCGGAGGATGCATATGAAAAGGTTAACATTAGCAATTCTTAGCGCTGCGCTGGTGCTTGTTTCGGGTGCCGCCATCGCTAAAGAGTGGAAGATCGTTCGAATCGGCGTCGAAGGCGCCTACCCGCCTTTCAGCTCGGTCACCACTTCTGGAGAGCTGGTTGGTTTTGACATCGACATTACTAAGGCGCTGTGCAAGGAAATGCAGGTCAAGTGCTCGATGGTCCAGCAGGACTGGGACGGTATCATCCCAGCACTGCTCGCGCGCAAGTACGACGCAATCATTGCATCGATGTCGATTACCGAGAAGCGCAAGAAGAAGGTCGCCTTCTCCGACAAGTACTACAACACGCCGGCCAAGTTTGCCCGCAAGAAGGGCTCCGGCATTGAAATCTCCAAAGAAGGCCTTAAGGGCAAGACGGTAGGGGTGCAGCGCGCGACAACACACGACGAATTCATTACGGGGGAATTCGACGACACCGCTACGATTAAACGGTATGGAACCCAGGATGAGGCTTATTTAGACGCCGTGGCCGGGCGCGTCGACCTGTTATTGGCAGACTCGGTGGCCATGGATGATGGCTTTCTCAAGACCGATAAGGGCAAGGATTGGGAATTCGTCGGCCCGGACTACACGGATCCGAAATACTTCGGCATCGGCGTCGGCATCGCCATCCGCAAGCAAGATACAGATCTGGTCGAAATGTTCAACAAGGCCATCGCCGGCATCCGTACCAAAGGTACCTACGCGAAAATCAACGCGAAATACTTCGACTTTGACGTCTACGGCGACTGAAGGACCGAAGATGGCAAACTGATCGACGCCACTGTCCGGCTCGCCGGACAGTGGCGTTGTCTTCTTTACCACTAGGGTGAGTGCGGTATATGGCTGACCTGGCCGCATCTCTCGACCGCATACTCCATCATCTATTCGATAATTTCCTCGACGGATACTTCTATCCGTTCATCCTTGAAGGGCTGCTCCTGACCATCGAGCTGTTTTTACTATCGCTCGCCCTGTCCGTGGTGCTCGGCATGATCGGCGCCGTCGCCAAGTTGTCCAAGTCCCGAATAGCCCAGGCGAACGCCGCCGTCTACACCACGGTCATCCGGGGCGAGCCGAACCTTGTAACGATTTTTGTCATTTTCTACGGTGGGCAAATCCTGGTGAATAACATCGGCGATAAGCTGGGCTTGGGGTACATCGACGTCAGCGAGTTCATCGCCGGCACCATCACTCTCGGCGTCATCTTCGGCTCCTACATGACCGAAACCTTTCGCGGCGCCATTCTGGCTGTGCCGCGTGGTGAGATCGAAGCCGGCTACGCTTACGGCATGACAGCCTCGAAGGTGTTCTTTCGAATCACGTTGCCTGCGAGCATCCGCCACGCGCTACCGGGTTTCGGCAACAACTCGCTGGTGCTCCTCAAAGACACAGCGCTGCTGTCGCTGATCGGTCTGCAGGATATGCTTTTCAGGGCGCAGCAGGCGGCCGGTGCGACGCGGAAGCCTTTTACTTTCTACTTCACCGTTGCGGTCATATATCTCATTCTCACGGCCCTGTCGAAGTTGGGGCTTCGGTGGTTAAACAAGCGCTACAGCGTGGGCGTGCGCAGGGCCTGAACCATGGATGTTGCGGCAATCATCGACAATCTACCCCTGTACTTCAAAGGGCTGGGGATCACCCTTTCGCTCGTATCAGGAGCGCTTGTCTGTGGGATGGTGCTGGCCATCCCAATTGGGCTGCTGGCGAGCGTCAGAAATCCCTTGATCTGGGCGCTGCCAAAGGCCTATATCTACTTGTTCACCGGCACGCCGCTGCTGGTGCAGATGTACATAATCTATTACGGAACCGGCCAGTTCGAGGCTCTGCGGGAAAGCTTTCTGTGGCCGGTCTTGAAGGAGGCTTACTGGTGCGCATTGATCGCGTTTGCACTGAACACGGCGGCTTACACGGCGGAAATTCTACGCGGTGCGATCGAACAGACCTATTATGGTGAGATAGAGGCTGCACGGTCGGTGGGTATGTCGAAGGCGACGATATATCGGCGCATCATTCTGCCCAGTGCCTTCCGGCGTGCACTACCCGCCTACGGTAACGAGGTCATCTTCATGCTGCACGGCAGCGCGCTGGCAGGCATCATCACCATTGTCGATCTCTTCGGTGCCGCTCGCATCGTCAACTCGCGCTATTTCGTGCCGTTCGAGTCTTTTATCACGGCGGGCTTCTTCTACCTCTGCGTCACGTTCCTGATCGTGTGGGGTTTTAAACTGTGGGAGAAGCGCTGGCACGCGCATCTACGCCCACGCGACACCGATGCCGCTCAAAAGGTCGGCAAGCTTCCGGTAAGTAAACCGGGTTAAAGAGGCTCGCCCTGTATTCAGCGGGTGAAATCTGCTTGATCTCGCTCGCCGGTAACAAGTCCCGCTAGCTCCATGCCCAACAATGCGCCGAACTTGAACATGTGGCCAGAACCACCAGTGATTGCAACAGCGCATTGGCTTGTCTTAACGACGAATCGTTCATCCATGCTCCATCCGTAATAGCAAACTCGACCTTCAATAATCTCGTAACGGTCGAAATCCTCCAAGGCACTCTCAAAGTAGGTAAGCACCTGTGCTGGTTCATCGGGCGCTAGAATTCTCGGTGACGAGAGATCACCCGGGCGCCGATGTGAGCCGGCACCTACCTTTAGTCCAGTATCTGCGACGGGTGGTAGGCCCGAGCGTCGTCGGTACCACCAAAATCTACGATGACGGGCGAGTTTCGCCAACACTGCAAGTAATGGGCAGGAGGTCGAAGATAAATTACGGCTTGGCGAATCGGCTTAACATGAGCCGCAAGTTCTGGCAGCAGCTGTGGCGCCCAGGCACCTGCCGCGACCACCACGGCATCGCCTTCGTGTTGTGTATGGTCATTGAGGGTGACGATTGCATGGTGAAAGTCGACATCCCGTACCATCGTTTGAGGATGTATTTCACTGCCTTGATTTCTCAGCCAGACAGTCAGTGCGCCAACGATACGGTCTGCGAGTAGCACCCCGCCCTCGGCGTTGTAGAGGCCCATGCGTCGCTGCGTAGTCGTAGGAATGGGCACAGCCTGTTTGATAGTCACCTTGTCTAACTCCTCATAGGGCACGTTCAGACGATCGAAAGATGCGCGAGATGAAGCGTAATCATCAGCGCGGCCACCAATTAGTAATGTACTGGTCTCGGCGTAATGTTGTTCTCCCAAATCACGCCAAAGTCTCCGCCAGGCTTGGAAAGCCGGCTTTACCATTCGACAGTAACCGTCTCGCTCACCGTAGGCCAATCGAATGATTCGGTGTTGGTCGTAGGACGCCGCCATTGGATTAGGGACTGCACCTTGGTCGTATACCACCGGGGTGTGGCCGAGACGGACAAGGGCCCAGGCAGTCGAAAGCCCAACTATCCCGCCGCCCACGACAAGTATCTTCACGATACCTACTCCTCACTCTCGGGCATCGATTATTTAAGCGTTTCGGGAGAACGCGTCAAAGCTATAGATAGCTAGCGCTACCCAAATACATGTGAACGTGATCAAGTGCGCAGTGGTAAACGGCTCACCGTACACCAGTACTGCCAGCAGAAAATTCAAGGTTGGAGCCAGATACTGCATGAGCCCAACCGTGGATAGGTGTACGCGGCGCGCCGCCTGCAGAAAACAGACTAACGGTATGGCCGTGACAATACCGGCAAACACCAAGAGCACGTCGGTGGTTAAGTTGATGTGGCCAAAGGCACCCCCGCCGTGTAGGGCAAGGGTGCCAAGAAAGAAAAGCGCCACCGGCGTTGCCAACAAGGTTTCTATGCTTAGCCCGCGAATCGCATCACCGCCCGCGCGCTTTCGCAATAGTCCATAGAAGCCGAAGGTGAATGCAAGGGTCAGCGCGATCCATGGAAAACTGCCAAGCCTAAGAATCAGATTAAGTACGCCAACAACCGCTAACGCCACGGCCAGCATCTGTCGGCCGCTTAGGCGCTCGCGCAAGAACAAGACGCCCAGTACCACACTGACTAGCGGGTTTATGTAGTAACCAAGACTAGACTCAAGTAATCGATCATTGTGTATCGCCCAGATGAAGATCAACCAGTTACTACCGACAAGCAGAGTAGTGATCAGATAAAAGCCAAGATTACGCAAATCTCGTAGTTCGGCGAAAATCAGGCGGCCTTGGCGCTTGACCAGGACAAGGATGAATAATGCCGCCATCGCCCATACCACCCGGTGCGCCACGATTTCCAATAATGACACGTGGCCCAACGCCTTATAGTAAATGGGTACCAATCCCCAGATGCCAAAGGCGGTGACGCCATATAAGATCCCGGTTACCCCGGCATCTCGACTGCATTCTGATGCGAGTGTCGTTGTCTTCATTTCAAAATAGGTGCTACGGGCTGGTCTCCTTGGAGCAAAGTCTACAGAATGCCTTGCCCCTAAGGGTGTGGCTACATAAAGAGGTTTGATGCTGTAAAGGGCAAAGTATTGTTAACTTGTGGGGTGCAGCAGCTTGCGTACCGACGCAGAAATGCTGGCTTCCCCGCTTGCCCGGTAACTTTCATGGTTCGCTTCGATATCTTTTTCTTTGTAACGGTAGTTGACCATGAGCCCACTCGATTGCTGGATGCCTTTCGGGGAAACATCGGCGAGCCAGTTAATTCTCTCGATACGCGCGCCGTTACTGAGGTGAAAGTGCGCGACTCGATCTCGTGCATGACCGTCCGTTTTTTCGTGCACGAGATAATGTGCGCAAAGACGCATAAGTGGTCCTTTAAGCGCTTGCGCCACACGCCGGTCCTGATACCACGTGGGGGTAGCGAGCAGATCATAAATGGGATGGCCGCTGTCGGTAACGGGTAGTAATGGTTGTAGCGCATCGCGTTCAGACGAGGTCAATAATTGATCGTCTTTCTGCTTCAGTTGTTCTTCGAGGTAATGTCGAAGGCCGGGGATGGGTGATAACGTCGCGAATGTCTTGATATTGACCAACTCCTGAGCCAATCGATTGACAACCCGTTTGATAAGAAAGTCTCCGAAGTTCACGCCCTGTAAGCCCGTTTGCGTGTTTGAGATCGAATAGAATATGGCGGTATTTGACGTAAGCGGATCGCGCGGCGCAATCAACTTTTCCAGAAGTGCAGCGGGTGCATCCCAGGTAATGCGCTTGAGGTCCAAAAATCCGATATCAAACCACGAGGCAAGCAAGTCCTTAAGGTCGGCATCCAAATTCTGTAGCCACAAGTCACCGTCGCTATAGCGCATGAGATCGGCGCGCATATCTACCAAAAACTTTACTCCGGCCGGCAGTGAGTTGAATTGCATCAGCAATTTACGGCTCGGTGGAGTCAGTACATGTCGAAGACGTGTTTGTGCCGCGAATGCACGTTCCGGCTTGTCGATTTCACGAATATCGCGTGTAGCCTGATAAAGGTCTTGGCGATCAACGGCAAAATTTTGAGCCAGGATCTGCAAGAAACGCTCGCGCCCATCCTCATTGAGACCGAGGTAAGATTGCCCTAAGGCGGCTGCCCGTGCACGCGCAGATACTTCGCCACCCTTCGCTAGCAAGCACTCACGCATCTGTGCGCGCAAGATGTCAGCATCATCGTCAGGCAGATCGGGTTGTAGAGACGGCGTTTCACCAGCCCGGGCCGACTGACTAATAGCGCGCCAGGCACTCTTCAGGTTTACCAAGGTGCGTTGAAAAATACTGGTTGGCGGGGAACTCATAACATCGCGTTTGTAGTTGAAGTCACTGCCTAGTATCAGTTTAGGTCAAATAGAACCCTCGACCAACCCCCGGGTTCGACAGCGGCAATACTGAAACCTAGGAGACGGGGATATTCTTCTCTGGGTCATAGAAAGGGAAGGACACAACTGTAGCTCGCCTCTTTCCTTCGGTTGTTTCTACGCCAAGGCCTGTACCGTCACGGCTGTTTTTCGAGGCGACGATCACGATGCTGATATTCTTATTCAAACGGGGAGAGTAAACACACGATGATAGTTTGCCGGTGGGGCGCTCGTCATGGAACACGGTCCAAGGGTGTTCATTACCTTCCTTCAGGGCGGACCGTCGATCTCCAGTCCCACCAGCCGCCGCCTTATGCCTTTGGCCTTAATCCTTCGCAGCGAATCTTTACCAATAAAATCGCCTTCCTGCTCAAGATCAACGTATTTCTCGAAGCCAATCTCGAAAGGGTTTTCATTGCTGGTCATATCAGACCCATAGGAAAGCAACCTTGCCTCCATTCGGCGAATCTGTGAGGGCGCGCCGAGACCGATGTTATAAGGTTTGCCGGCTTCCATCACCGCCTCCCAAAGAAGATCACCATATCGGCCATCACGCAGGTAAATCTCGTAGCCCAGTTCGCCGCTCCATCCAGTGCGGGATACGACCAGCGGTATGCCCCGAAGATCGATTTCTTTTAGCCAGAAGTAACACAGTTCGTTGATCCAATCGCCAAATAATGCCGCCATGACCAGCATGGACTTGGGTCCTCGCATCTGTATGGGAGAGACATTAGGCTCGGCGATATTCACATCCATTCCTGAATTGAGCGCGACGCCCTGTGCCCACAACAACACATCAGAATCGGCCAACGACAACCAAAAATGATTCTCACCCAAACGTACTAGAACGGGATCATTGATGATGCCACCGTTTTTATTCGTAATGAGCACGTATTTACATTGGCCGACCTTACATCTGAAGAGATTACGTGGTGTCAACAACTACACGAAGCGCGCGGCATCGGCACCCGTTATCTCGACCTGACGTTGGCAAGCAACATCCCATAGCGTGACATCGTTGATCAGTCGCCAGTAATCCGTGACTGGGTCTTCGTAATAGAGCGGCATATACATATGGGTGTAAGTCGTGTAGGCGTTGAAACCATAGCGGCGAGTTGCCGCGAAGAATGGTGACTTACGAACCCGCGGACCGAACTGAATCAGAGGTGTGTTGTTGGGTGTAGTCACAGTGGTTTGTTAGCGTCGGCGTCGCTCATATAAAGAGCGGCGGCGCGCGCAACCTCTGTTAGACGTTAGAATCGGGGAAAGCGCTCTTCCGGCGGGTTATGAAGTCTTGCAGCGCTTCGTCCACGGCGGGATCGATTTCTGGTGCGACGTAGTCTTCGAGCATTTGCTTCCATATCTTATTGGCCCGTTGTGCCGCATCCATGCTTCCTTCTGACTGCCATTGCTCAAAGCTATTATTGTCAGCGATATTCGAGCGATAGAAAGCCGTTTCAAAGTTGGCCTGAGTGTGGGCACAACCAAGGAAGTGTTGTCCGGGCCCGACTTCGCGGATGGCATCCATGGCCTGTCCATTTTCGGACAGATCTACGCCCTTCAAAAACACCTGCATCATGCCCGCTTGATCGGCATCCATTACAAATTTTTCGTAACCCATGGCTAAACCGCCTTCGAGCCAACCGGCGGTATGAAGAACAAAGTTGACGCCGGCAAGAACAGTTGATTGTAACGTGTTAGCGCTCTCGTAGGCGGCTTGTGCATCGGCAGTCTTGGATGCGCATAATGCGCCGCCACTGCGAAACGGTACACCTAAACGTCGCGCCAGCGACGCTGCAATAAACAACACCAAAGATGGTTCTGGAGTTCCAAACGTGGGGGCTCCCGACTGCATCGATATCGAGCTCCCGAACGTTCCGAAAACAACAGGTGCCCCGGGACGCACGAGTTGTATGAAGGCCATGCCGGCCTGTGCCTCGGCAAAGAGTTGCGCCACCGTGCCCGCTACTGTAACCGGCGACATCGCCCCCGCGAGTATGAAGGGCGAGATTACAGTGGCCTGGTTGGCGCGAGCGTATACTTTTGCTGCGCCTAACATGGTGCCATCAAAGGTCATGGGCGAGTTCGCATTGATTAAACTGGCAATCACCGCATTGTTATCGACAAACTCTTCACCAAAAACAATCTTTGCCATTTCTACCGTGTCTTGCGCGCGTTCAGCCTGTGTGACCGAACCCATGAAGGGTTTGTCGCTGTAGCGTATATGGCTATACACCATGTCCAAGTGTCGTTTATTGACCGGGAGATCTACGGGCTCGCACACGGTACCCCCTGAATGATGTATGGCTGGGGATAAGTATGCCAATTTCACAAAATTGCGAAAATCCTCAATCGTGGCGTAGCGTCGACCCTCGTCAAGGTTGCGGATAAATGGCGGTCCGTACGCGGGCACGAAGACAGTATTGTCGCCACCAATCGATACGCTGCGGGCTGGATTGCGCGCATGCTGGGTGAACTCCTTTGGCGCAGTTGCCTGAATTAAACTGCGACACATACCACGAGGAAACCGTACGCGCTCGCCATCTACGTCAGCGCCGGCATCTTTCCAGATCTGTAGTGCTTCCGGGTCTTCGCGAAACTCGATGCCGATTTCCTGGAGGATTGTTTCGGCATTGTCCTCTAGCAACTCGAGGCCGTCTTCGCCTAATACCTCGTAAATCGGCAGCTTGCGTGTGATGTAGGGATTCTGTGTCAGCGCCGGTTTGAGCCTCGCCGCACGGCGAGCAGCCCGCCCAGCGCCTCGTCTACCCCGCGCCCTGTGTTGCCCGTCAGCCATGACTTACTCCGACTTTCTAACGTGTGCACATTCTATTCGGTCTGCCACTGTGCCCATAGTCGTCTGGCGACGCCTGCATGTGTCTGCGCGTCGTTTGTAGGTTGCTAAGAGCCGTTTTCTGCGCTGGAATGGCGCATTTGTGCAAGACACCGTCGCACGGGGATGCGCCGGTGGCGCCAGACCGCGGCTACACTCTCGATCCGCCACGGGCCGGGTTCTTGCTGTGGACTGAGTGTGCGCACTGGGGTGAGCAAACTTTCCAGTTGCCCATCGTCAGACCGCTGCCGATGCGACCCGACTGACGAGAGTAAGGCATTGTGTTGAATGGCATAATCATCGCAAAATGGACCGCAGGGCCGTTTGATCGGCTGTAGCTGTGCAGATGCCCGATAAAATAATCAGAGGCGTGCGAGGGGCCTGGGTATGAAAACACATGCACGGGTGGTGGTGATTGGAGGCGGTGTCGTTGGTGTAAGTACGTTGTATCACCTCACTAAGAAAGGTTGGTCGGATGTAGTCCTAGTGGAGAAGGCTGACCTTACCCATGGTTCAACCTGGCATGCCGCCGGCCTCCTCCCCCTGTTTAACATGAGCTATAGCGTCGGCCAGTTACATAAGTACAGTGTCGACCTATACAAGGCGCTCGAAGCAGAGACCGGCCAAAATGTGGGCTTTCATGTGACCGGAAATCTACGGTTGGCCACTAATAAAGAGCGCATGGACGAGTATCATAAGTATTGTGGGACAGCGAATACCATCGGTGTACCTTTCCAGATGATTACCCCCAGCGAGATCAAAGAACTTTGGCCGCTATGTGAGACCAAAGGATTAGTTGGTGCGCTTTATCATCCTGATGATGGCCACATCGCGCCCGCCGATGTCACTATGGCGATGGCCAAAGGTGCTCGCAACGGCGGTGCGGATATCTACCGACACACGGAAGTCACAGCTATTGAATGCCGACCCAGCGGTGAATGGTTGGTAAAGACCAATAAAGGCGATATCACCTGCGAGCATGTAGTCAGCGCTACCGGTTCGTGGGCACGCCAAGTAGCCGGCATGGTTGGCCTCGATATACCGGTTATCGCCGTCGAGCATCAATATATTGTCACCGATGAAATACCGGAACTGATGGAAAGGAAGGAGGCCGGCTTACCGGAGATGCCGGTATTGCGTGAAAGCGATGCATCATACTATCTTCGCGAGGAACGCCAGGGCTTGATTCTGGGGCCCTACGAAAAAGGCGCCAAGGCGTGGGCCGTGGACGGCGTACCTAAGGGCTTTGGCCAAGAGTTGCTACCTGGCGATATTGATCGCTTGGAACCCCATATCGACGCTGCGATTAATCGTGTACCCATTTTCGGCAAGGCTGGTATCAAAGACTGCATAAATGGGCCGATTCCTTATACACCCGACGGCAATCCGATCGTCGGGCCGGCGTGGGGGCTGAAGAATTTCTGGTTGAATGACGGCCATAGCTTCGGCATTACCGCTGCCGGCGGTGCCGGTTGGCAACTAGCCGAATGGATAGTCGAAGCCGAGCCGGGTATCGACATGCTCAGCGTTGATCCACAACGATATGGCGAATACGCAAACAAACAGTACACCAAGCTCAAGAATGAGGAGGCATACGAGCACGTCTTTATCATCCACTATCCCGACGAAGAGCGGCCCGCGGCACGCCCGGCCAAGACCAGTCCCTGTCATGAACGCTTGGATGCCCGTGGTGCCGTGTGGGGGCAGCGTTATGGTTGGGAGCGACCTAACTGGTTTGCACCTAAAGGCGTGGAACGAAAGGACGACTGGAGTTTTCGTCGCAGCAAGTACTGGGAGTATGTAGGCAATGAATGCAAGATCACGCGCGAGCGCGCCACGATTATCGATATTACTAGTTTTACTAAGCATGAAGTTTCGGGCCCTGGGGCGGAGATGTATCTTGATCGGATGGTGGCACGTAAGCTGCCAAGGCGCGCCGGGCGGGTCAGCCTATCGCACGCGTTGACACCCTCGGGCGGTGTGCGTAGTGAGTTCACCGTTACACGTTTGGGGCCCAATCAGTTCTACCTGGTAAGCTCCGGTGCAGCTGAGCGATACGATAACGATTTGCTGGTAAAACAACTCCCCGATAACGGTAGCGTCACCCTAACCAATATAACCACGAGTCACGGCGTGCTCGTGTTAGTTGGCCCGCGATCACGCGATATCCTCAGCAAAGTCACTGACACAGATCTGTCGAATGAAGCATTTCCGTGGCTGACTGGGCAACAGATCCATGTCGGTGTGGCACCAACGCTCGCGCTTCGGGTGAACTTCGTTGGCGAGCTGGGTTGGGAATTGCATCACCCGATCGAATACCAGAATCACATTTTCGACACTCTAATGACCGCCGGTGAGGAATACGGTATTGGACTTTGCGGTATGCGGGCGATGGATTCACTCAGGATCGAGAAATCATATCGCATGTGGGGTCAAGATCTTACGATCGAGTACTCGGCATTCGAGGCCGGCTTGGATCGGTTTATTCATCTGGAGAAAGGGGACTTCGTTGGTCGCGACGCGTTAGTGGAACAGAAACAAGAGGGTGTGCCACAGCGTTTTATCACGCTGGAAGTCGATGTCGATGAAGCTGATCCGCTCGGCAATGAACCGATATATCAAGGTGAAACCCTGGTGGGGCGGGCCACCGCAGGGGCCTATGGGCATGTGATCAAGAAGAGTCTGGCGTTAGCCTATGTTAAACCTGAAACGGCGAATGTCGGTACGGCGCTAGAGATCGAGATCCTCGGCAAGCGGCATCGGGCAACAGTGATTGAAGAGTCACCGTGGGATCCTGAGAACAAACGACTCAGGGCGTAAGTAATCAGATATGGTTGTGGAAAGTTCTTGGGGGAACGGAAGTGAAAATACTGGTCGCAGTTAAGCGTGTCGTTGATTACAACGTGAACATTCGGGTCAAGGCAGATGGTTCTGCGGTTGAAACCGCCAATGTCAAAATGGCTATGAACCCTTTCGATGAAGTTGCAGTTGAAAAAGCCATTCGTCTCAAAGAAGCGGGATTGGCAGAAGAAATCATTGCGGTATCGGTCGGTCCTGAGAAATCCCAGGAAACACTGCGGGCTGCCCTAGCTATGGGTGCCGATCGTGGTGTACACGTACGAACTGATATAGAGACGGAGCCACTTGCGGTAGCGAAAATTCTCAAAGCAATCGTGGAGAAGGAAGGGCCGCAACTGGTGCTATTGGGCAAGCAAGCAATAGATGATGACTGTAATCAAACTGCACAAATGTTATCAGCCCTCCTTGGTTGGTCACAGGGCACCTTCGCATCTAAATTAGAGATCACGGACGGTACGGCTGAGGTGGTGCGCGAGGTCGATGCTGGGTTGGAAAAGATTTCCATTAAGATGCCGGCCATTGTGAGTGTAGACCTACGCCTTAATGAACCGCGCTATGCATCGCTGCCCAATATTATGAAAGCTAAGAAGAAACTGATTGACCAATATACCCCAGAGGATCTGGGCGTCGATGTCACGCCACGGGTAAAAACCCTAAAGGTCGAGGAGCCACCCAAGCGGAGTGCTGGTGTCATCGTCGATAGCGTGGCCGCTCTCGTAGATAAACTCAGGAACGAAGCCAAGGTGATTTCATGAGTATACTTGTTGTTGCCGAACACGATAACTCGGAACTCAAAACCGCTACCTTGAACACAATCACAGCGGCCCAGAAGGTCGGTAACGATATTGACTTGTTGGTAGTTGGGCATGAGTGCAAGGGCGTCAGTGAAGCGGCAGCAAAGGTCGGTGGCATATCAAAAGTGCTAGTTGCTGACGCGCCTGAATTTGCTCACCACCTCGCCGAGAATGTTGCACCTATGTTGGTAAATATCGCCAAGAATTACAGTCATATTTTTGCCCCCGCTACGACGTTCGGCAAAAATATTATGCCCCGAGCCGCGGCACTATTGGACGTATCGCAGATATCGGACATCAGCGACGTTGTTTCCGGCGATACATTTGTGCGACCGATCTATGCTGGTAACGCCATCGCCACTGTGCAGTCGAGCGATGAGCTCAAACTAGTCACTGTACGTACTACCACATTTGAACCGGTTGATGCCGAAGGCGGGTCCGCAACGGTAGAGACCTTGGCGGGTAGCGGCGACAGTGGATTGTCTAGCTTTATGGGTCAAGACACGACGGAATCTGAACGCCCGGAGCTGACAACTGCCAGGGTGGTCATATCAGGTGGCCGTGGTATGCAGAACGGCGAGAACTTTGAGATGTTGGAAAAGATTGCCGATAAGCTGAATGCCGCCGTAGGCGCGTCGCGAGCAGCGGTTGACGCGGGTTATGTGCCTAATGACTACCAAGTGGGGCAGACGGGTAAGGTTGTGGCGCCCGATCTATACATCGCGGTGGGTATCTCGGGGGCTATCCAACACCTGGCTGGCATGAAGGACAGCAAAGTCATAGCCGCGATCAACAACGACTCCGAGGCGCCAATATTTCAAATTGCGGATTATGGGCTAGTCGCCGATTTGTTGACCGCGCTGCCCGAGTTTCTTGCCGAACTCGAAAAGTAGACCTACGTGGCTACGTCAGCCTACGATTTTTCGTTCAATGACATTGATGGGGAGCCCCTTGAGCTTTCGCGTTTTGCCGGCCAAGCGTTGTTGGTCGTTAATACAGCATCAGCATGCGGTTATACACCACAATACGCCGAGCTCGAGACGTTGTGGACTCGCTATCGAGCGAGGGGGCTGGTAGTGCTGGGCGTGCCATCGAACGATTTCGGTGCCCAAGAACCGGGTAGTGAGGCAGAGATCAAGCAGTTCTGCCAGACTAACTATACGGTTGATTTCCCACTGACCCAAAAGCAACGGGTTATCGGCGGCGATGCACACCCTTTCTATCAGTGGGTCGTCGACGAGATCGGGGAAGTGGCAGCGCCTAAATGGAATTTCCACAAATACCTTATCGGGCCCGATGGTAGCCTGGCTGGTCTTTGGCCGTCAGACGTCTCGCCACTAGATCCAGAGATTACCGAGACCATCGACGCCCTGCTAACGGCCTAGAAAATCGGCGCCCAGGCAGGGCGGTATTTGCGTTGGTTTTGGCCCCATGCCGGTGCTCTGATGCATGCACAGCGGCGTCACGGGCTGCGCCCATCAACTATAGTTATCCCTATAAGAACTCATGGATTCGAGGTCTATAACCACAAATGCTATGAGCCATTGACAGCGGGGCAAGGAGGGGGAACAACGGGCAATACGATATGCACAAAACGACCGTGACTATGTCAAGGCCGGGGCGGCTATTCGCAATAGCTGCCACAATGCTGTTCATGCCTGGAATTGCCCACGCATTGGGGCTCGGCAATCTCACTGTCTATAGCGCTTTGAATGAGCCGCTCAAAGCGGAGATCAGGTTCACTTCACTTAGCGAAAAGGAATTCAGAACTCTCGATGTCCGGCTGATCAGGCAGCCGCAGCAGTTCGATGGGTCCGGTCTAGAGAGTGCGGCACCTTTGTTAGGCATTGGCATCACGCTTGTAGAACGAAGACGCGGCCTCTACTCCCTCTTACTTCAGTCTGCGCAGCCTATACGCGAGCCATTCGTGCGCTTGATATTGGAGATTGAGTGGGCGGGTGGACGCTTGGTGCGTGAGCTCATTACGCTGATTGATCCTCGTGAACTACGAGCCCCGATCGAAGAGGGTATGCCAGAGTTCCCGTCGGTGGCCAAAGTCGGAGATCTTGGGAGGCGAGACTCTGAAGCTTCGTCTCGCGCGGATTCTAAGTCAGCGCAAACTGCGTTAACCGATAAGCCGCACAAATCGACGCCAAACACCGAACAAGCTGAAGTGTTAACGGAAAAAAATGCCAGCGCGCCTCAGCCAGAAACCCCAAGCGCTCAAGAATCAACAGTTGAAACGACGGTATCAGAGCTGGACGTTGCCACTATTCCAAGGCCAGAGTCACTCCCACCGACACCGTCGGCACGAGTCCCAATCGAGACACAGCGTCGTCTGATTCAGGCCGAAATCGAAAATTGGGCAAAACAGCATGGATTATCTGTCGACAAAGAACCACGAGAAAGCGTCGTAAGTGATGTCGATGTTGAAACGCTTCCACATGATGACATTGCTACTAAAACGCTAGAAGTCAATGTCGATAGGCCCATACCGAACGAGGCGCCAGAAGCGGCTTCGCTATCAACGCAGACTTCGAATGGTGGGCTGCTAGGACGTGACCTTTTGATGGTCTTTATTGGCTTGGTGGTGGCCCTGATTCTTGTCGCCGGTGGTGTATTGATTCGCATCTATGTGCGTCGGCACAGAGCCTTGAGCCATCATGCGCAACGCGATGACGAAGTTGAATTCGAAGTTGCGAGCCAAATTGAGCACGTGAGTGACGATGATGTCGAAAATCTACTGGAGTATGGAGACAGACGTAGCGGCCACGGACGTCGGCGGCAATTCATACCGGTAGAGGTGGAGAGGCGGCAGGAGCCGCGTCGCCAGCAGGATCGGTTCGCCCCGGCATTGGACCCAGTGGGTACCGCCCGAGCCAACACCATGGATGAGACCGAGGTGTACATGGCTTGTGGCCACGATGAGAACGCGGAACTGCTCTTAAAGGAGGCGCTTGCGAAAAACCCAGGTCGCCAAGATTTAAAGGTCAAACTATTGGCCATTTATCAGCACCGTGATGATCCAAAAGCTTTTGATTCGCTTGCCAAAGAACTCTATAGCAACGTTTATCCGAAAAGGACAGGCGATGATGACATCGGTAGTACCTCCGAGAAGCACGTCGATGAAGACCTAACTACGAAACACGCCGAAACTGTTTCTGATTTCGATCTTTCAATCGAGTTCGACACGTCTGATAGCAAGTCGGCTGAAGCCAAGAATGATGATGCCATGGGTATTGATTCGCTCGATTCACCTGACGGCAAACAAAAGGTAGATGCGAAGATATTCGAACATGAAATCGACGTGCTTGCGATGACCATATCAACCCACTTAGATGCAGGAGCACTCCATTCGGAGTTGACGCCTGCCAACGAGAACCTGAATGACGCCACTATGGAAGATCTGCAGGTGAATGACTTTGCCGACATCAAGCAGGTAGTTGATCGTGGCGTAGACTTGCTCGAGGCTGATAAGGGCTCTGATCAAGATGATACTGATCAGCCGCAATCGACGAACGCTGCGACGGATAAGCCACCGAGAAAATCTGGTAAGCGTTCGGGCAATAAGAACGGTAAATCTACGAAGTCGTCGGTCCCAGAGGGTGGAGAGCAGGAGGGCATGTCATCTTCTCAATGGCAAGAACCTAGTACTAAAATCGATCTCGCTAAAGCCTATATCGCAATGGGCGACGCCGAGCGCGCGCGCAGCATCTTGGATGAAGTACTCGACGAGTGGGATTCTCGCGACGGCACACAAGGCTAACTTAGTCACACAATAGTATCCACTCCCTGTATGATATTGCCGGTCCAAAGAGTGGGCTAGCAAGGAGGAGTGATGTTTGTGATTACCAATCGCATTCCAGTTAGTGAGGGACATGAGGACGCCTTTGAAGATCGCTTCAGGCATAGCATGTCGGGTATTGAAAAATCTCCGGGGTTTGTGAAAAATCTGATCCTACGGCCGGTTTCGAGACGCTACGACGCCAAAACTGGCGCATATCGAGAATCCGAGGAACGAGGATGCTACCTCGTGCAGACTTACTGGGAAACCGAGGAGGCCTTCTGGAATTGGACAGCCAGCGACTCGTTTCGTGCTGCCCACAGTGATCGACCGCCGCCTGAGATGTTTGCTGGACGTAACGTTCTGGAGATACATCAGCTAATCCTGGAAAGAGAAGCGTGATTGGTTAATCACGCCGGGCCGGTTATGTTCGAACCACCAAGCGTAAAAGTGTAATATTGTGCTATGAAATTTCCCCGCACTATCCAACTCGATGGATCGGACAGCCAGGTCTATGAAAGGTCGGCGCTTCCTGGGGAGTGGGCGGTACCGGGTTCATTCGCTTTTCTCGAGATGGATCCAGGTGAAATGACAAGCAAGCAACGACAAGCATTCGGCCACGGCTTCTTGGGCACCGAGAGCTTCGGCTGGTCTACCTTGGTGGAAGTAGCGGAGATCGACGCGGCCGAATACGATGCGGTGGTGCAACGCTTAGCACATCATTTCGTCGATCACTGTGGGGCACCGAATCTGGACGCCGCGTCACCATTGGCCAATGAAGAAGCCACGTTTGCCGCGAGTATCTGTGACCATCAATTACATACGCTATTAGCGTTGGAACGCGAATCGAACGAAGACGGCATAGCAGAACGGTTTAAAGTGGTACAACTTCCAAGTGCGGCTGGGCACGAGGACGTGAAGTTATGGACCCTTGTAGATGACGAATAATTCGTAATCGTTTCGTCGTCAGTCCGTCACCACCCCTTCAGATTAGTTAAAAATGAATGAACAGGCCGGTTCTTTAGCACTTTTTGTGGGGACCCAGAAGGGCCTTTTCATAGTGCGCCGTCTGGGTCGCGATGGGGCTTGGTCGCCTGAAGGACCGCATATAGCGGGCTACGAAATATTGCACGCGTGGCTCGACCCGAGAGACAACAAGACTGCATACGCCGCGGCATACCACCCCATTTGGGGAACCCATATCTATCGAAGTGTGGATCACGGCAATACTTGGTCTTCGCTAGAACAGGTGCCACAACATGCAAACGGTACCTATGAACACACCGTAAAGGCCATATGGTATCTACATCCTGGGCCTGTTGCCTCCCCAGATATACTTTACGCTGGCATAGACCCAGCCGGTCTGTTCGTAAGTGAGGACTATGGGGCCAGTTGGACTGGTATTGCGGGTCTAAATCAACATGCCACTCGCAATACCTGGGAGCCCGCCCGGGGTGGCTTTTCAGTTCACTCGATCTGTGTGGATCCTCTAGATCCCAAACGCATGTATGTGGCGGTGTCTGCGGGCGGCGTGTACCGTAGTGTAGATGCCGGTGCAACATGGGAGCCGGCCAACCGCGGTGTGCGCGCTGAGAATTTGCCGCAGCGCTACCCTGAATCTGGACATAATGTTCATCGGCTTATCATGCACCCCAGTCGGCCGGAGCGCCTCTACCGGCAATGTTATAGCGGAACCTACCGCAGTGATGATGGCGCCGAGACGTGGACAGAAATCACGGCCGGACTGCCTAGCGATTTTGGCTATGCCATCGCGGTAGATCCGCGCGATGCAGACACAGTATTTCAGATCCCGCACGACAGTAGTCACATGCGTGCTATGGCCGGCGGCAAATTGAGAGTCTATCGTAGCCAGAATGGGGGACAGTCATGGGAAGCCCTCACTAAGGGTCTTCCTCAGGAACATGTGTACGTTAGTGTGCTTCGTGAGGGAATGGATACTGATGGGATGCAGCCGTGCGGTGTCTATTTCGGTACATCTAGCGGGCACTTATTTGCAAGTGGAGATGCCGGCGAAAGCTGGTCATTGATTGCCAGTTTCCTTCCACGAATACTGTCAGTTAAGGCGGCGTTGTTGCCGACAGCTTAGTCTATGACAGCGGCGGAACGACTACTAGATGCCTTACATGCACGAACGGGTCTAGTCTGTGCGGTTGGGGCTGGCGGCAAGAAAACTACCCTCTATCGATTAGCTGCATCGCACCCCGGTCGCGTAGCACTTACATCGACTGTATTTATACCGCCCTTTCCGAAGAATCTGCCGATGTTGGTCATCCGTGATAACGGCGATCGTCTGCTGGAGTCCTTAGGGCAGGCAGTCGGACGTCGGATCGCCTATACACAGCAGTCGTGTAAACGTGGACGTTTCGAGGGTGTGCCTACTAACGTCGTTCAGGACATCCATGAGAAACTCGGTTTCGATGTGACCTTTGTTAAAGCGGATGGCGCTCGCAATCGTCTTATTAAGGCGCCGGCAGAAGAAGAGCCGCAACTGCTGGACAAAGTAACGACAGTGATCATGGTTGTGTCGGCCCGTGCCATCAACCGACCGCTTGATGAACGTATTGCTCATCGGATTGAACAAATTGAACACGTGACGGGCGTAGAGCGGGGTGGGTTGTTAACCCCGTCACATGTGGCGCGTCTGTTCGCGAGCGAAAAAGGTCTCCTTAAAGACAGCGGCAATGCTCATGTGGTGCCACTTATCAACATGGTCGATGATGAGAAAGCTAGAGGCTTGGCGCTAGAGACGGCCCAAGAGGCGCTGCGGACATCAAAGCGATTTGACCGCGTAATTTTGGCGTCCATGCGCCACCCTGATCCTATCGTCGAGATTGTACAGCGAACCCCCTAACTACCCCCTCCTTGCCTCTCCCACTCCCTCCTGACCTCCCCCAACAAGTGGGGGAGGAATAGGGGTGGCCGTGATCGACGGATCGAAAACGCGAAATGCAGCTCGTATGAGCCGGTAGATTTAGCTGAAGAACCTTATTCCCCCTCCCGTTGTGGGTGTATAGACCGGAGACAAGGGTAACGGGTGTGCGGGGACATGGGTAACACATTTTGGATTCATTTGTATGGGTTTCTCAAATCAATATCAGCCACCTGCGTCTGGCAGAAGTAGACGGACAGTATGCCATCGTGATCCGTGGGACGCCGCGTTACCCGGTAGCCGCGTAATGCCTTGGGGATTCGATAAACATGGCTATGGTAGAACAGTTCTCCCTGGGCCTGGATCTTGCGCACCGTATCAGCGGGCCCGTATTCGATGGGCGGGGGGGGTCAGGAAATGTTCGACGACTCGGCGTATAGTGCCGCGCCGGCACAGTCTAGTGCCGGGACGTTCCAGATTGGAGATCGCGCGCCGGTGGTCGCGGCGACGCTGGCACTGCTCCAAGTGATGGAAAATGGCGTGGCGGAGCACTTCCCGTTTGAGCGTGCGATGAAAGCGTTCGTCTTTTCCCAGCGTCTGCGGAGGGTAGGGCCAGGCATGCGTCACACCAATACCCAGGGGCATCCGCCACACCGTCAAGGGCGTGATACGCGAGTGGGTAGCGTGCCCCCACGGCGCGCCATTGTCCATGAGCAGCGCGCGGGCAGGCCGTAGTGCCGGCAGGTGGCGGTCAGCTCGGCCTGTACCGTGGTGCCCTGCTCGTTGGCACAGGCCCGCAGGGCCAG
>LKGT01000593.1_pt1 | contig 24815 bp, 23 predicted proteins | sample 503861 | NCBI WGS metagenome assembly LKGT01 (sample SAMN04113194, study PRJNA297058) | marine sediment metagenome | biome: marine benthic biome; feature: marine benthic feature; material: marine sediment; isolation source: sediment sample collected at the water-sediment interface from the South......
ATTTACATTCCCTGATTCAGATGGAGATGGAATTGAAGATAGATGGGACCAATGTATTTTTGAACGAGAAAATTATAACGGATATTTAGATTGGGATGGATGTCCTGACGTGCCAGGTGCAGAAAGTACTGGAAGTCCAGTTGATTCAGACTATGACGGAATTTATGATTTTGAAGACTTGTGTCCAAATGAACGTGAAAGATACAACAACTTTGAAGACGAGGATGGTTGTCCAGACTTTGATCAATTCGAATCCCGTGGAGATAGAGACTTTGATGGAATCCCAGATATTATAGATGAATGTGTGGATGTTGCTGAAACTTATAACAAATTCAAGGATGAAGACGGATGTCCTGACACTGTAGTAGTAGCTCCTACTGGTACGCCAGACTCTGATGGAGATGGAATACCAGACGCAATTGATTGGTGTCCAAATCAACCTGAAACATTTAATGGAGTTTTAGATCTTGATGGTTGTCCTGATGATTATATTCCACTAAGGGACTCTGATCGTGATGGAATTCCGGATGCTATAGATGCTTGTCCAACTTTACGTGAAACTTATAATAAATACCAAGACGAGGATGGTTGTCCAGATTCACCCCCTGCAGAAAAGGGCGTAGACTTGGGAACTAATGACCGAGATGGTGATGGAATCTTTGATGAAAAAGACCAGTGCCCCTCAATTCCTGAAACGCGTAATGGATATCTGGACCATGATGGCTGTCCAGATATTATTCCACCAGCAAGTATTGTACCTGCAGTATCTGATGTAGATGGTGATGGATATCCAGATTCTGAAGACCAGTGTGTTACCGAGCCTGAAACTTGGAACAAATACAAAGATAAAGACGGATGTCCAGACCAAATTCCAGATCAGGCAAGAGAAATCCATGACCAAGATCAAGATGGAATTATTGATGATGAGGATGCCTGTCCACTAGACCCTGAAGATTATGATGGGGACAGAGATCAAGATGGTTGTCCTGATAATTAATAGCTAAAAATTGATATAATTTCTACTATTTTTCAAACTTTTAGAAAGGTTAGTTTTCAAAATTGTGTCTCATAGATTTGCCTGTTGCCTCAAAATCAAAAAAGAGTAACGGTTAAAAACTAAAAAAATATGCCATACAGTAAGTTGTATAGAGGAATATTTACAATATCTTTTCTATTTATGATACTTTTCATGTCAGCACCAACCATAAGTTACTCTGCTACTGACTTGGATAAAGATGGAGTTCCTGATGATGTAGACTTGTGCCCAAAACTAAAAGAAGATTATAATCCTGAATATGGTAATGTTATTGATGGATGTCCAGCAGACTTTGTTCCTTGGTATGATGAGGACTATGATGGAATACAAGATCATCTTGATGCCTGTCCTGATCTTGCTGAAACATACAATAGATACCAAGACGAAGACGGTTGTCCTGATACTGCACCCAGCGATGAGGCAGGAATTCCAGATTCTGATGGTGATGGCTTTCCAGATTATGCAGACAATTGTCCAACACAACCAGAAACGTTTAACGGAATTTTAGATACTGATGGTTGTCCTGATGAATATATCTCATCAAGAGATACTGAYCGTGATGGATTACCAGATGGACTTGATGCATGTCCMTTAGAACCTGAAAATTATAACAGATACTTRGATGAAGATGGTTGTCCTGACACAATTGATGAACCWRTTRTTGTTATTGATACTGACAATGATGGATTCCCAGATKCAATTGAYRCTTGTCCATTTGAACCMGAAACATTTAACGGATTYCARGACGAWGAYGGTTGTCCTGACTCTAATGTAACATTYCCTGATKCTGATGGRGATGGYGTGCCAGATCRMATGGACTTTTGTCCTRGMCTYATGGAAACRATGAACARWTACTTTGATCTTGACGGTTGTCCAGATACAMTTCCAMTTGGYTCTGGAATARRTGATKCTGAYMGAGAYGGAATTCCAAACAGTGARGATGYRTGYCCATYAGAGCCTGAAASCTKGAATAAATTTGAAGAYACTGATGGCTGTCCTGACATTCCACCATATGAACGAGTAATTGATTCTGAYCTTGATGGTATWWYCGATAMACTTGATGCATGTCCATTTGAACCTGAAACTTACAATATGATTGATGACGAGGAYRGTTGTCCTGAYGGAATACTTTCTGAACGACCAATCTTTGATTCTGATGGTGACGGCATTCGTGATGAATTAGATCATTGTCCAACACAAGCAGAAACGTTTAATGGAATTTTAGACACTGATGGTTGTCCTGATGAATATATCTTATCAAGAGATACTGATCGTGATGGATTACCAGATGCAATAGATGCATGTCCATTAGTACCTGAAACTTACAACAGATACTTGGATGAAGATGGTTGTCCTGATTCAATTGAAGAGGTTTCAACTGTTGTTGATACTGACAACGATGGATTCCCAGATACAATAGATGCGTGTCCATTAGAACCTGAAATCTTTAACGGTTACTTAGATGGTGACGGTTGTCCAGATTCTAGATTAACATTACCAGATGCAGACGGTGATGGAATTCCAGACCAWAAAGATGTYTGTCCTRMTKCACCTGAAACATTTAACAGATACTTTGATTGGGATGGATGTCCAGACGATTTCCCAGTAAATGTACGTTCTGCAATTGACTCTGATGGAGATACAATACCARACGATGTAGATKYGTGTCCAACTGAACCAGARACTTGGAACAAGTAYAAAGATGAKGAYGGTTGTCCTGATAACTTCCCTGAACAATCAAGATACAAACATGAYACTGACCTTGATGGAATACCAGATGMCTATGATGCATGTCCATCMGATCCAGAAGACTTTGATGGCRWCRRAGACSAAGACGGYTGTCCAGAATAAACTAATTCAAAGATACTTCYARAACCACTCTATTTTCYTTAGCTCTCTCTTCACCAGGATATTTTARCTCAGAAATTTTTTTTGCCAATTTCTCATCKGAYACTAAAATGGCTTTACCTGAAAAACTTGAATTATCAAACTTTACTTTAACATCTGAATTGGAGATTGCATTTTTTATCCAATCTCCATCTAGTCTGTGACGTGAAAAGTAAATCTTATCCATATACATTACTGCTCGAAGCCACACTGAGTGCTCTCTACCTGTTTTTCTGCCCTTTGTGGTCAGTATTGCTTTGAATACCTGATTATTCTCGTATGTCACGACCAAAATTCCATAGTTAAGGAATTTAACCTATTTGATAGGAATTTCTGATATCGGATGCCATAAGGCAATCTCATCATTCAATCACATGTCAATCAAACTCGAAGATATGCCAGAAAATCTAGCTACTGCTGATAAATTTACAGGAAAAAAGGTAATAGACCGAGAAGGCATTCAATATGGAAAGGTAAAACACATTCACATCAATGGAGATACTCTTACTGTATCTGGGGTAACCATTCATGAAGGTTTTCGAAAAGACTACTATCTGTCAAAAGATTATATTGACAAATTCACACAAGAGTCACTTTTACTAAATATCCCACCAATACGAGTTGATTCTCAAGTGGTAGATATAGATGGCCATAAAATCGGCAAAGTAAAAAAACTACATCGAAATCCTGACACCGCAGAACTTGAGTCAATTGAGGTAACGGATGGACTGATGCATTCAAAAATTCTTTCCAAATCTCATATTTGGGGAGTTGGAGAAAAAATTATTTTGAAAATAACAAAAGATCAATACAAAAGATTAGACTAATTTCCAATTGATTTTAATTTGAGTTTAATTAAAGGATCTAAAAATTCTCTTCAAAGTGTTAGCAATTTATAATTGCTTATAACTTTCAATTTATGATCTCAATAGAGATAGACTCACTTTCAAAGAAATTTGGAAATGTGTTGGCAGTAGATGACATTTCACTAAAAGTCAAAGAAGGCGAGATCTTTGGATTTTTGGGTCCAAATGGTGCAGGCAAAAGTACTACCATGATGATTTTAACTACTCTCCTAAAACCTACAATCGGAAGGGCCTTAGTTGCAGGTTATGACGTAGTCTCTCAAGCAAAGCAAGTTAGGCAAAACATTGGATATGTTCAACAGGAAATTTCTGTTGATGAATATCTTACAGGACGAGAAAATCTAATTTTGCAAGCAAGACTAAATCATATCCCAAAACATCTTGTTGACACGAGAATTGATGAAATTCTAGATTTAATTGAATTATCTGAAAAACAAAACATGTCTGTAAATACTTACTCTGGTGGAATGAGAAAACGACTTGATATTGCAGGTGGGCTTTTACATCGTCCCAAAGTTCTGATTTTAGATGAACCTACTGTAGGGCTTGATATTCAAACTAGGCGAAAAATTTGGGAATATATCAAAAAAATTCACGATGAATTTGAAATGACAATTTTTTTGAGTACTCATTACATGGAGGAGGCTGACAAACTTTGTGATAGAATTGGAATWATTGATTATGGRAAAATTCARGTYATTGATKCTCCTCAARCAATGAAAAATGCATTAGGAAATGAAGTWANTNCAYYTWNTAYWAWCMAYRATGAAGAAAAAAAATYWAMWCTWATTKCWAAAATTAAAGARATTGAATWTGTAAAAGAWATTTCTRYYAATCAAAATGGAATTACAGTWTTTTCATCWAAAGGRACAGAAGTWATTCCRTTAATTTTTCAAYTATCMTCTRRYWTKGRAATAAAAATTAATTCTATCTCACTTACWCARCCAWCMCTTGATGATGTTTTCATTTCWTAYACYGGTAGAGAWYTWCGAGATGACWCAGATAAYTTCAACAARAGRMGAGAACATGCAAARATGAAGAGRTTRAGRGCATGATTGTATAYGATACWTATACAATWTTTTGGMGRGAGCTWAARCGATATSGTAAATCAAAAARTGGARTYYTWATWAGAYTAATYCAACCMGYAGTTTGGATWATWGTKATTGGTAATACTTTTGCAGGAACWSAACCAYTMATTSAATCWGTAGGRTTTRCWGGAGARTACATTGMGTTTATRACSCCWGGMGTRATSATACTTACTGCAATWTTTACAAGYATTTTTGGKGGTGTTAAYACRTTRTGGGACAGACGTTATGGWTTTATGAACAAAGCWYTRACKTCTCCWATTTCAAGATCTTCWATTGCAMTWGGAAAAATGTTWGCMATWTCAYTAATTGCTGCACTTCAAGCWWCTCTMATCWTWGGWATTGCRCTTGCAATTGGTGTTAGCTTTCCMAATCCAATWWTRATTGTACCAATWATGGYWATYGTMRTATTATTTTCATTAGGATTTTCTGGAATCTCAGTWAYGGTAGCTGCTACTGCAAAATCCCAAGAAACCTTYTGGGGAATAATCAACTTTCTTGGAATGCCWCTSTTTATGWTAAGTCCTGCATTATTTCCMTTGGAKCTTTTACCWGAATGGYTGGCCTTTGCAGCWAAAYTCAATCCWGTAACCTATRCSRTTYTKTTAATTMGAGGAATGATGACTGGAGTAKATGARGGAGTAAATAGTGYYCTMAGYATTGGAATWATTGTMGTTTTTGTTATAGTYATGMTANGCCTTNGCAAGCTATGTWTTYACKCGTGAAGTCAACAAACCCTTYTGATTTACCCAAAATTGACTAAAACTACAACAAATCCTAACTCCTGAGATCTTTTTCATATATCGAAAYCWAGTCWTRTTGAGAGYARTAATWYCRYTAGTGRTAATTTTTACAATTATWGGCMTAGCTAGTCCTCTTCCMTATRCGGAGGCAAATACGAGTTCTAGYCATCCMTAYATCTTACARTGGGGYGAATCAGGACTKARTAGTCCTGGRAAATTTTCATTTCCACAAAATATTGCTATWGATGARCTTGGAWATGTGTATGTWACYGATCTTGGAAATATGCGAGTTCAAAAATTCAACAATGAYGGAAYATTTTTGAATGCATGGGGAAGTAGYGGAACSGGTCCAGGACAATTTCATTCTCCTRCAGGAATTGCAGTTTTTAATGGYACTGTATATGTTGTAGATAMTCAACAAMACAGAGTCCAACAATTTGATCTTGATGGAAACTTTATTTCAACTTGGGGTGAKCAAGGAGAAAACCCTGGACAATTTTTCTTGCCAAATGGAATTTCAGTAGGTAAAAACGGAACAATTTATGTTGCTGATACCGGAAACCAACGAATTCAAAAGTTTACTTCTGATGGTGAATTTATTTTAGAATTTGGAGAAAGTGATTCCTATGGTGGACAGTTTGTTTTCCCTTTAGGTGTTGAAGTAGATAATCAAGGAAGTGTTTACGTTTCTGATCCTAGTAAAAATAAAATCTTTAAGTTTAATTCAGAAGGAGGATTCTATCAAAGCTTTGGACCTAATTTTGGAGGATTTCCCATGACGCCACAGGGTATGGTAATTGATCCATCTGGAAATATTTACGTAGCAGATGTTGCATATGATAGAATATTACGAATAACTCCAGAAGGAGCTACACTAAACACTTGGGGGAGCATGGGAATTGAAGATGGACAATTTAAAATGCCAAAAGACATTGCACTTGATAAAAGTGGAAACTTATTTGTTGTTGATTCAAACGGACATCGAATTCAAAAGTTTGGTTCACCAATAGTACCAACTGTTGTTAAAATAACTTCTACATCATCAGAAGAAACAACAGAAACTACAACACAATCATTGCCCCCAGCAAATCCTATTCTTGGAGACTTGACTAAACCAGTTATTACTCCACCAAATGATTTATTTATTGAGGCTACAGGTGGTCTTACACCAATATCTATCGGACAAGCAATGGCCACAGACGCAAGTGGAATTCAATCACTTTCAAGCAATGCCCCTGATGAATTTCCCTTAGGGACCACAACCATCATTTGGACTGCAATTGACGGTTCAGGAAATATGGCTATTGCCACACAGATAATTGCCGTAGTAGATACCATTCCTCCCACTATAACTGCAATTTCTGAAATCACTGTTGAAGCTCAAACCCCTGGCTTAAATCTAGTTAAATTGGAAGCTCCTTTGGTTTCGGACGCTGTAGGGGTAATATCACTAACAAATGATGCACCCGAAGTATTTGCACTTGGTGAAACTGTCGTTACTTGGACGGCAACTGATGTTGCATCAAATTCTGTTAGTGTATTACAAAAAGTAATTGTCATTGATACAACTGCCCCAACTCTATCAATTCCCAAAGACATCGTAACTGAGGCAACGAGTATAGATCAAAACGATGTCTATCTTGGTGAAGCTGTAGTTATTGATAATGGCGAAATTATATCAATTACAAATGATGCACCTCAATTCTTTGGAATTGGAAATACAACAGTTACTTGGAGTACAGCTGATTCATCTGGCAATATGGCAACCAGACAACAATTAGTCAGTGTAATTGATACTATGGCACCTGAAATAATTCCACCCGAAGACATTATTTTTGAAGCAACTTCGGTTTCTGAGAATTTAATATCTCTTGAAGAACCAACTGTCGTTGATGTACAAAATATTATAATTTCAAACAACGCTCCACTAGTTTTCCCATATGGTGAATCAATAATTACTTGGCATGTTGAAGATTTATCTGGAAACTCTGCAACTACTACTCAAACAATTTTTATCATTGATACAACTAGTCCTACTTTGATTATTCCAGAGAATATTACTGTTGAGGCGGTAAGTGTGGATAGTAATAACATCTCATTAGGAAATGCTACAGCTGATGATATTACAGGAATTTTTGCAATCACAAATAATGCACCAACTGTATTTCCATTTGGAACAACAATAGTAACTTGGAATGCAACTGACAATGTAGGAAATTCAAATACAGCTGATCAAACAGTTACAGTAGTTGATACAACTGCACCACAAATTAATGCACCTGATGATATTTTACTTGAAGCAACTGATGCTGAAGCTAATATTGTTGATTTAGGATTACCTTGGATTCATGATATTATTGCAGTAGAGTCATTTGCAAATGATGCACCAGATTCATTTTCAATAGGAATGACTACCGTTACTTGGACTACATCAGACACTTCAGGTAATATTTCAACTGATACTCAAATAGTAACAATTAGGGATACTACTTCTCCAATTATTACTCCTCCATTTGATATTATAGTTGAATCAACAGAGGCTTCTGGCATGATAATTTCCATAGGTGAGGCCACAGTATCTGATACAGTTGGAATAGAATCTTTGACAAATAACGCACCGGAACTTTTCTACTTGGGAAACACTACAATTACATGGACAGCAACTGATACCCATGGAAACACTGCATCTGCTGACCAAATTATCTCAATACTAGACACTACTGCTCCGTCAATTCAACCCCCAGTAGATGTAACAATTGAGGCCCAGAATGCAGATTCTAATGTTATTGCAATTGGTGTTGCTAATGCTCAAGATATTGTTGGAGTAATTTCAATTGAAAATGATGCACCTGATGCATTTTCATTAGGTGATCATTTGATTACTTGGACTGCCACTGATGCTGCAGGAAACTTTGCTACTGCTACGCAAAAAGTTTCCGTAATTGATACCACTATCCCATCAATCATTGTCCCTGAATCAGTACAAATTGAAGCCACTTCCAAATTAAATAATATAGTAGAACTAGGAAATGCWACTGCAACTGACTWTATTGGAATTGATTCCATTACRAATAACGCACCAGAGGTTTTTGCATTTGGAGAAACAATTGTTACGTGGACTGCAACTGATTTAGGTGGACTAATATCAACTGATACTCAAGTYGTTACAGTAGTYGATACTACTYCTCCAAYTGTGAGTGTACCAAATAAAATTATAGTTGARGCTACTAGTGAAACCCAAAATGTTGTTGACTTTGGTGGAGTATATGCAGATGATCTTGTAGGTGTTGCATCTGTAGCAAACGATGCACCAGAATTTTTCCCATTTGGATTAACAACTATAACATGGGTTGTTATAGACGAAGCAGGAAATATTGCAACTAGTTTACAGCAAATTTTCGTTGAAGATACTACCTTACCAACAATTACTGCTCCAGATGACATTGTTTTTGAAGCTACCAATGCTCAAGATAATATAATCAATTTAGGTCAAGCGCAGGCCTCTGATTTAGTATCTGTTTCTTCAATTACAAATGATGCTCCAGATGCCTWTRCWCTTGGAAAAACATTCGTGACATGGTCARCMMTTGATTCCTCTGGAAATTCAGCRAATGYWACGCAAACTATYACAATAATTGATWCTACTGCACCTACAATTGAGACCATAGCTGATATTGAAATTGAGGCYACCTCWTCAGATGAAAACATCATCTCGCTTGTTGCACCTWTAGCATATGATTCAGTAAGTGAYGTTGTRATAACWAATGAYGCWCCWAACTATTTTTCACTAGGAGAGACTGTAGTTACTTGGACTRYCACTGATGAAGSAGCYAACATTGCAAGTACTAGCCARAAARTTWCAATWGTWGATACAACWGCTCCAGAWTTATTTGCACCTTCTGATATTACAATTRATGCYGTATCATTAGAAACCCCTGTGSAAGTTGGTCASGKAGCMGCAATYGACCTYGCAGATTCTGAAATAACTATCACAAATAACGCACCATTYTCATATCCSCTTGGAGAAACCATARTTACATGGACTGCARTHGATTCRTTTGGAAATACTRTTAGCTMYTCACAAATAATCAATGTACAAGCTTGTGGTAAAGCAGCCTCGTACTATAACATGATTATGGGAAGTCCAGAAGATGATATTTTGTTTGGTACAAATGTTGCCGATCTAATCTTTGGTGAAGAAGGAGATGACATTATACTAGGAGCAAAAGGAAATGATTGCATATTTGGTGGAGATGGTGATGATATCATCTTTGGCAATGAGGGCTCAGACAACTTGACTGGTGGAGATGGAAACGACATCATTAAAGGTCAATCAGGTGATGACACAATTTCTGGAGGTTTGGGCATTGATATAATTGATGGTGGAGACGATAATGATGCATGTAATGTGAATCAAGATCCAGATGGCGATTTAGTAATAAAATGTGAATCATAAAACTAGAATTTCCTTGTACTTCCTCTAAAACCAACTAGAAAAATTTTCTATAGTTCATCTATGGCAATAATGGACTTGTTTTGCAGTAGTTGATAAGTTCGAATTTCAATGTCAGAACATGGATCCTCTTAATCCAGTTTATGACGCAATGATATCTAATAAGGACAAATCTAATACAAAAAGCAGCGTTGATTATCAAAATGAACAAAAAAGTCTGGGACGACAATAACTAATTTTTTATTTGATCACATTAATTTTACTCTCTATATAGTTGCAATATAGTATATGGAGAACAGAGATTTAACCTCAAATAATTATGCGACGTTATGGGACAATGGCTTTCATGGCTTAAATCAAATGATAAAGAAATTCTTACAATTCTTGATAATCTTTCAAAAAAAGCAGTTGAAGTTTCTGAAGAGTTGGTAAAACTATTTTCGAATATTTATAATGCAAATGAACATCAAGCCAAAATTAAGATTCTTGAACGAGAGGCTGACGTGTTAACTAGATCCGTTTTTGCAGAGTTAAACAAAACATTCATCACTCCGCTAGACAGAGAGGATATTCAAAGAATAGCCTCAAAAACTGATGATGTAATTGACTATATTGAAGGAATTTCTGGCAGAATGGCAAGCTACAAAATTATATCCACTCCTCCATTTATGCTAGAAATTGCTAAGGAGCTGGCAAAGGCAACTAAAGAAGTTGAATTTATGATTTCCAAACTAGGTAACATGAAAGGAAACAAAGATTTAATCAATCACTGTAGAACTACGAGTGAAATTGAACATAATATTGATGCACTATACAGGGAAGCGGTTGCAAAACTTTTCGAAACTAATGATGCAGTTACCATAATTAAACTCAAGGACATCTATGAATCTATTGAAAATGCCTCTGATAGATGTGTGGATGTTGCTGATGTAATTGAAGACATCGTTTTGAAATACGCCTAGATTTTCTTATGTTAGAATTAGCGATTGTTGCAATAGGCATAGCACTGATTTTTGATTTTGTTAATGGATTTAATGATTCTGCAAACTCTGTTGCTACAGTGATTGGTACTAGAGTATTAACACCACTTCAAGCAGTTTCATTATCCGCCGCTGCTAATTTTGTTGGACCCTTTGTTTTTGGTGTAGCGGTTGCAACAACTATTGCAAAAGGAATAGTCTCTCCTGATGATATCACCGTTTATATGATTATTGGAGGTCTGGCAGGAGCAATTACTTGGAGTACAATATGTACCGTTTTGGGATTACCAATTTCTAACAGTCATGCACTGATTGGAGGAATAATGGGAGCAGGTATAATTGGATTAGGCTTTGAAAAACTTGTTTTAGATGGATTAACTAAAGTTTTAGCTGGAATAGTATCGCACCAATAGGTGGATTGATTTTTGGTTTGCTAATAACTACTCTTATAATTACAATTTTTGCTACTCGTCGTCCTGCTCAAGTAAATAAAACATTTGGCAAATTACAAATAATATCCTCTGCTTGGTTTGCCCTCACTCACGGGGCAAATGATGGACAAAAAACTATGGGAATAATTGTTCTAATTTTATTTGCAGCAGGTATAATTCCTGAACTTGAAATGCCACTTTGGGTTATATTTGCAGCAGCTACTGCAATAGGATTAGGTACATTCTTTGGTGGTTACAAAGTCATTAAAACACTTGGTATGAGAGTTACTAGACTCAAACCATATCAGGGATTTGCGGCAGAAACTGGTGGTGGAGTAATGTTAGCTATTTTCGCTACTCTAGGAATTCCAGCAAGTACTACTCATGTAATAACAGGTAATATTATGGGTGCAGGTGCGGCACGCAGAAAATTTGCAGTTCGTTGGAAGGTAGGACGACAAATAGTATTTGCGTGGTTAATTACTATACCTGGCGCTGCTGGATTTGCAATTGCATTTACCTATATCATACATCTATTTGTTTAACTAAAGCCAAACGAAACAAGAATGAAATATTCAAATTTGATCATTTTTGTATCTGAATTACTTGGCACATTTGGCCTATTAGTTGCTGCAACTGGCTCAATAGTTTATGATTCAAGTCTTGGAAATACATTAGGACCAATTTTTGTAGCAGCTATTCATTTTCTTGGTTTAGCAATTGTGGTTTACGCTTTTGGAAAATATTCTATGGCACACTTTAATCCAGCCGTAACAATTGGATATTTCATTTCAGGATATATAAAAGCAAAGGCATTACCTGTATACTTTGTAGCACAAGCTATTGGAGCATTTTTGGGAACATTTTTTGTAAAATATGTTATAGGATCTTATGCAGAACTTGGGTTAAATTTTCCTAATTATTCCTATTCTATTCCATTATTTTATGGAGTTGAAATAATTGCTACCATACTTCTAATGGGYGTTATTCTTACAGTTGTACATATTAAAGGCCTTAACAAATTGACAGGAATAGCTATTGGCGGAATTATTGCTTTAGAYGTATATTTTCTTGGACCAATTTCAGGTGCATCAATGAATCCAATTCGTTCTCTMRCCCCAGCAATTGTTTCAGGAATWYCAGATGACTTGTGGTTATTCTTGACAGCCCCGTTCATAGGATCTGCAATAGTGGGAGTGGTTTACTACAAGAAATTTTCTAAATTCAAATACCAAGAGTAATTTTATMAGATTTACAAATATTACGAATAATAATGACAAAAAAGAGAGCTAATCATTGAACTCAAAAAAATTATTTGATCAAGCAAAAAAAGTAATTCCTTCTGGCGTAAACAGCCCGGTGAGATATTTTGAACCGTATCCATTCTTTGTAAAAAAATCACAAGGTTCTTCAATTTGGGATGTAGATGGAAAAAAATATGTTGATTTTTGCAATGGTTATGGTGCATTACTTCTTGGTCATACAAGAAAAGAAATTATCTCAGCTGTTTCACAACAACTTAAGACAGGAACTTTATTTTGTGCACCAACTGAGATTGAAATTGAATTATCCAAATTAATAATAGGAAACTTTCCTTCAATTGACAAAGTCAGACTAGTCAATACTGGTTCAGAAGCCACAATGACTGCAATTCGGCTTGCAAGAGGATACACCAAGAAGAAAAAAATTATCAAATTTGAAGGATGTTATCATGGAGCTCATGACTCTGTATTAGTAAAAGCAGGTTCAGGGGCTGCACATCATGGAATATCAGTTTCAGATGGAGGTCTCTCAGAGGTTTCAAAACATACTCTGGTAGTACAATACAACAATTCAAAAGAATTAGAACAAGTTCTAAAGAAAAATAATGATGTAGCAGGAGTAATTGTTGAGCCAATACTTGCTAACATGGGTTTAATATTACCTGGAAAAAATTTCCTTTCTGAAATTAGAAAAATCACAAGAAGATTTCATGTTCCGTTAATCTTTGATGAGGTAGTTACTGGATTTCGTGTTTCACCAGGTGGTGCACAAAAATATTTTGGGATTAAACCTGATCTTACAACTTTAGGGAAAGCACTTGGAAATGGGTTTGCGATTGCAGCCGTTGGCGGAAGAAAAGAAATCATGAACCAATTAACGCCTACTGGCAAAGTTTACCAGGCAAGTACTTTTGCAGGAAACCCAATCTCTGTATCTGCCTCTATTGCATCGATCAAAACTATGAATAAACTAAAAAATAAAATTTATCCAAAACTAGAACAATACTGTACACTTCTATCCAGAGCAATAGATGATATGGCAAGTGATCTGAAAATTCCACAYCAAATTAATTTTACAGGCTCRATGTTGCAAATCTTCTTCACWAACAAACCAGTTAYTGATTTTAGGACATCCAAAAATGCMGATGCCAAAAAATTCCAAAAAATGTTTCGCTCCTTGYTAAAAAGTGGRGTGTTTATTGCACCATCYCAATTTGAGACAGTCTTCTTATCAGAYGCTCATACTAAAGCMGACTTRAACAARACWMTTGAYGCATAYCAAACAGCKCTCAAATYGGTGAAGAATTGAAGTATACAATTGGAACAAGAGGAAGCAAGCTCTCACTTGCTCAAACAAACTGGGTCATTTCTGAATTGAAAAAAGTAAATTCAGAAACTGAATACGAAATCAAAACTATCACAACAAAAGGAGATACTGATGTACGTCCACTGTTTTCTATGGACCAAAARGGAATTTTTGAAAAGGAAATTGATARAGCAGTAGTAGAAAAGGAGGTGAATTTTGCAGTTCATAGCCTCAAAGATGTGCCTTCTGAATTGGGACCAAATCTTAATCTTAGTTGTATTCCTGTACGAGAATCAATTCACGATGTCTTCATTTCCTCAGATGGTACTACTCTTGAAAACATCAAATCAGGTGCGGTTATAGGCACAAGCAGTCTTAGACGAGCAGTTCAAATTTCAAGATTACGTTCAGATGTAGTTGTCAAACCAATTAGAGGCAACGTAGAATTAAGAATCAAAAAAATAAATGAAGGACAATTTGACGGAGTTGTTTTAGCACAAGCTGGAATTAACAGACTTGGCCTTGATGTTAAAGTAACTCCACTCTCAATAATTGATTTTCCTCCATCTCCTGGGCAAGGAGCTTTAGGAATTGTTAGTAGAAGTGATGATGAAAAAACAATTGCAATGTTGAAGAAAATAGAAGATACAGATTCTAGATTAAAAATCGAAGCAGAAAGAGCATTATCTAAATTTGTAGAATCTGGTTGTCGATTTCCGGTAGGTGCATTTGCAGAATTAATTGGCAACGATTTGAAACTTACCGTTGCAGTATACTCTATTGATGGAAAAAAATCTATAATCGTAGAAAAGAGTGGGAATAAAAATGACCCGTTTGCTTTGGGTTATCTTGTAGGAGAAGAGCTAAAAAATCAAGGGGTAAATGAACTTGCATTAAATTGGCGAGAGAAAGTAGAGGAATGGAATAAAAAATGACAGGTAAGGTGTATTTAGTTGGAGCGGGACCAGGAGATTCTAAATTAATTACTTTGCGAGCAGTTGAGCTTCTAAAAAAAGCTGATGTAGTTCTTTATGATAGATTAGTTAGCAAAAAAATTCTTTCAATGATTCCTAAAAATGCAAAAAAAATTTACGTTGGAAGGGCAGTTGGAGATGATTATAGTCATCAGGAAAATACTAATGATTTGATGATAAAGTACGCAAAAACCAAAAAAAACATTGTCAGACTCAAAGGTGGAGATCCAATAATTTTTGGTAGAGGTGGTGAAGAAGCAGAGCATCTAAAAAAACACAAGATAAAGTTTGAAATTATTCCAGGAATAACGTCAGGAATTGGATCGGCAACCTATTCAGGTATTCCATTAACTCACAGAAAATTTGCATCATCAGTAGTTTTTGTTACTGGCCATGAAGATCTTCAAAGGTCTAAGGAGAAGGTAAAATGGAAAAAACTTGCAAATTCAGTTGATACCATTGTAATAATGATGGGCCTATCTCGAATAGACATAATCTGTAAGCAACTAATTCAAGGTGGAATGGGCAAAAGGATCCCTGTAGCCGTAATTCAAGAAGGAACTACCTCAAAACACAAAATGATTACAGGAACTGTCTCAAATATTTCTAAACTAGTAACACAAAAGAAAATCAAACCACCCTCTATAATTATAATAGGCAAAGTAGTTAATCTCTCAAAAACTATAGGTTGGAAGTAAATGATGGAAGGAAAAACAATTGCAATTACACGTTCAGAAGAAGATTCTGAAGAGTTTGTTGAGCTAGTTTCAAATGAAAACGCAATACCAATTGCATTACCAACAATTGAATTAGTTACAAAGGGTGAAAAAATTGTTGATGAGCTCCTTGAATCAATAAAACAAGAAAATCCTGATTACTCTGTCTTTATGAGTTCAAAAGCAGTAAAGCTTCTATTTGATTCTGCAAAAAAAATTTCAATGTATGAAAAACTACAGCTTTCAGTTGCAAACACTATAGTGATTGCAGTAGGTCCAAAGACTAAGACAGCATTAGAATCAGAAGGAATTAAGGTTGCTCACATGCCAAACCGATACTCATCTATAGGAATAGGGGAAGTATTTACTAGATTAAATGCAGTTGGAAAAAAAGTAATTGTACCACGAAGCGGTGCATCAACACCATTTCTCAAGAATCTTTTAGAAAAAATAGGAATTATTGTTAAAGAAATCTATCTTTATGATGTATGTGCCTTTCGTGATACCTCACAATGGAACAATTTTCGCCAATTATTCTCACAAAATAAAGTTGATGGAATAGTTTTTACAAGTGCATCGTCTGTAAGGGCATTCTTTGAAATAATGAAAAATGATTATAACGATGCAACACTAATTAACAATTTACAGAAAACAAAAATTGTTTCTATTGGTCCATTTACTGCTGAAGAACTAAACAAACTTAATGTAAAAAACACTATTGCAGATGTTCATACAGTTCTAGGAGCTTTTCAAACAATAAAAAATATTTTTTCGTTAGCTTAGCCTACTAGTTTAACTTCATTTAGCTTTACCTACTCCGATCTACAAGTAGTAATAGTGGAAGAAGCTATTAATATCATAACGGTGTTATTTTTCGCATGACTACTGAAAATCTTGACATGGATTATTCAAAATATGATTTTAAAGATTCAACTGAACTCTATGTTCATCTAAGTAAAAAAGGTCTGTCAARAGATGTTGTAGTRAGCATCAGTAAACTGAAAGACGAACCACAGTGGATGCTTGATTTTAGACTYAGATCATATGATATCTTTATGAAAAAACCAATGCCAACATGGGGTGGTGATCTTAGCAAAATTAATTTTCAAAATATCTWTTATTATGCAAAAGCTTCTGAWAAAACTGAGAAAAGCTGGGATGATGTTCCAGAAAATATCARAAATACCTTTGATAAACTAGGAATTCCAGAAGCTGAGAAAAAATTCCTTGCAGGAGTTGGCGCACAATATGAATCMGAAGTAGTTTATCACAGTTTAAGAGAAGACTTGGAAAAACAAGGAGTACTTTTCTTAGACACTGACACTGCTCTCAAAGAACAACCTGAAATTTTTAAAAAATACTTTGCTAAAATTATTCCTCCAGAAGATAACAAGTTTGCAGCACTAAACAGTGCTGTCTGGAGTGGWGGTTCATTTATCTACATACCACCTGGTGTCAAAGTTGACATGCCACTACAAGCTTACTTTAGAATTAACGCAGAAAACATTGGACAGTTTGAAAGAACTCTTATCATTGCTGATGAGGGATCTGAAGTACATTACATTGAAGGATGTACCGCACCTGTTTATTCATCAGAATCACTTCATTGTGCAGTTGTAGAATTAGTTGCACACAAGGATGCAAAACTAAGGTACACAACAATTCAGAACTGGAGTAACGATGTATACAATCTTGTTACAAAACGTGCTTATGCATATGAAGGTGCCAAAGTTGAATGGATTGATGGAAACATTGGAAGTAAACTTACAATGAAATATCCAGGAATTTATCTCATGGGTGAAAGAGCATACGGTGAAACTCTATCAGTTGCATTTGCAGGAAAGAATCAACATCAAGACACCGGCGCAAAGATGGTACATCTAGCTCCTAACACAACATCAAAAATTACATCAAAATCAGTTAGTCGCTTAAATGGTCGTTCTACTTACAGAGGATTACTAACCGTTGCAAAAGGTGCAACAAATGTCAAAGCTACAGTAAGATGTGATGCATTACTATTAGATGATACATCAAAAACAGATACTTATCCCTATATGGAGATTAACCAAGAAGATGCCACCGTTACCCACGAAGCAACAGTAGGTAAAATAGGCGATGAACAAATCTTCTACCTCATGACTCGAGGATTTTCTGAAGAAGAGGCACTAACATTAATCGTAAATGGATTCATGGAACCTTTCACAAAAGAACTTCCAATGGAATATGCCGTAGAACTGAACCGATTAATCAAACTAGAGATGGACGGTTCAGTAGGTTAAACACTCTGGTTACACATTATGATAAACTATGCAAAACCATGCCTTATCTACAATTAGTACTAGTCACATAGATGAAATATCATCATCAAAAAACGAACCAGGTTGGCTCAAAGAATATAGAAAAAATTCTCTTAGCATATATCAAACCCTTCCATTAGAAACATCTCCACTTTACAACAAGTATACTGATGCCAAAAGAATGGATCCAGAACAGGTTTCATTAGCAATTAATTCTGATAAATCCGTTCCAGATTTTCTTACGAATAGATTACAAGAACTTACAAACGAAATCTCTATTGTTCAAATTGGCTCTAACATTCACAAAATAAATCTACCTGATGAATTTCAAAAAAAAGGATTAGTAATTTCATCAATTGATGATGCACTAAAAAATCATAGCGACATTATTCAAAAAACTTTAGAATCAACAAACTCTAATGAAGACAAGTACACTGCATTAAACAATGCAGCATTTAACTCTGGAATATTTATTCATATTCCTAGAAACTTAATCTTAGAAAAACCAATTCATATTGTTTCTTCACTTTCAATTGATGGTACATCAACAATATCTCGTAATGTAATTGTTACAGAGGAAAGCAGTAAAGCAAGTATTGTCCAAGAATTGTATGCGCCAAAATGCTCTCATCAACAAGCATATCTTGAGTTGTTTAATGTAAGTGTAGGACAAAATAGTCAACTAGATGGAACAACTTTACAAGTAATGGATAATAGCGCTGTCAACTTTTCTACTAGAAAATCTGACATTGCTCAAGACGGAAAAATTAATTGGTATTTGGGTTTGTTTGGTGCAATGTTATCTCGATATAGAGTTGAATACTATCTAAATGGTACAGGTGCTACTGTAAATGATTCTGAAGTAGTATTTGGAAATAATGATCAATCATTTGATCTTACCACTAATGTTACTCATGAAAAACCTGCTACCGAAGGTAAAGTGATCGAAAAATCAATCCTAAAAGACAACTCCAAATCTCTTTTCAAAGGAATGATACGTATTAAAGAACATGCAAGTAAATCAAACTCATATCTCTCTGGTCGTTCTATTTTATTAGACAAGGGTGCAAAATCAGAGTCAATTCCAGGACTTGAGATATTTACTAATGATGTTAAAGCTACACATTCAGCATCTGTTGCTCAAATAGATGAAGAGCAGATATTTTATCTTCAAACTAGGTGTCTAAGCAGAGGAGAATCTGAAAGAATTATTGTAGAAGGATTTTTGGAACCACTTTCAAGAACAATGTCATACCAAGTAAGAGCTTGGATAGCATATCTTATAGAATCAAAATGGGAGGGAGGTGATATGAGTATTAAAAATGATGAGCGTCTTAAAGCATTAGTTGAGATCGAAGAAACAAGGTATGATGAGAACGCCGAAATCGAACAACATTACAAGTACCGGTGATACATTTGAGTAACTGGGTAAAAGCTTGTGATACAGATAAGGTTGGAAGTGGAGAGTTGTATAGTTTTGATCATGATGATAAAAAAATTCTTTTAACTAATCTTGATGGAAAGATTTTTGCAACAGACAGAATTTGTACTCATGAAGAAGCTGATCTTTCAACAGGAATACTAAGCGAAGAGGGAGTTCGATGTCCATTACACTTGTCAGTTTTTGATTTAAACACTGGTAAACCTCAAAATCTTCCTGCAGAAGAATCACTCAAAACATACAATGTTAAAATAGATAACAACGAGGTTTACGTGGAGGTTTAATCTTGCAGTCTAGCATATCCTTAGAAAATATTAAAAAAGATTTTCCAATCCTACAAAGAACTGTTCGTGATGGAAAACCATTGGTGTATTTGGATAATGCATCAACTACTCAAAAACCAGTTCAAGTAATTGATGCAATTACTGATTTTTACTCAAATCACAATGCAAATATTCATCGTGCAGTATATGCTCTTGCAGAAGAGGCAACAGAAGCTTACGAGTCTTCAAGAGACAAGGTTGCAAAGTTTCTAAACATAAAAAATCGTGAGGAGATAATTTTTGTTCGTGGTACAACTGAGGGCATAAACCTTGTGGCCTATGCATGGGGGAGAAAACATATCCAAGAAGGAGATATCATAGTCACTACTGAATATGAGCATCATAGCAATATCGTTCCATGGCAACTTTTAGCGAAGGAAAAAGGTGCTAAATTAGAATACATTGGCGTTGATGATAACGGAGAGTTACTTTTAGATCAACTTGATTCCTATCTTGAAACAGGCAAAGTAAAATTAGTTGCGTTTAGTCAAATGTCAAATGTACTTGGAACAATTACAAACACTGAAGAAATTATTAACAAATGCAAAAAGTCGGGAGTTAAGACTTTGATTGATGGTGCACAGTCAGTACCCCACATGAAAGTTGATCTTGAAAAGTTAGATTGTGATTTCTTTGCTTTTTCGGCTCATAAAATGTTAGGACCTACTGGTGTTGGAGTTTTATGGGTAAGAAAAAATGTTCTTGAAACCATGGATCCGTTTCATGGTGGAGGAGATATGATTCGTGAAGTCCATAAATATGAAACAACATGGAATGATTTACCATACAAGTTTGAAGCTGGAACTCCAAGTATTGCAGATGTGATTGGTTTTGGAGCAGCAATTGATTATATAACAACTATTGGAATGGATACAATTCGAAATCATGAAATTGATTTAACCAAATATGCATTAGAAAAAATGTCACAAGTAAAAGGAATCACAATATATGGCGTTAAAGATGTTTTAAAACGGGGAGGAGTTATCTCGTTTAATTTCCACGACGTACATCCTCACGATGTTGCCACTATAGTTGATAGAGAAGGAATATCAATTCGTTCAGGTCATCATTGCGCTCAAGTATTGATGGAAAGATTAGAAGTAGCAGCCACTAATCGTGCAAGTTTTTACATCTACAACACAAAAGAAGATGTAGATAAGCTCATCAAATCACTTGAAAAAGTAGCAGAGTTGTATAAGTTATGAGTGATCCAATTTATACAGAAATAATCATTGATGAAGCAAAAAATGCTCATAATGTGGGCACAATTGAGAATCCAGATATTTCTCAACATGATGCCAATCCAATGTGTGGAGATGACATTACATTACAAATGCGTGTAAACAATAATGAAATTTCTGATATTAAATGGCATGGAGATGGATGCACCATTTGCAAAGCCTGTACTTCTGTATTGACACAAATGGTTAAGGGACAAAATATTGAATTTGCAAAAAATCTAAAAAAAGAGGAAATATTGTCTGAATTAGGATTACAACATCTCATAAAACAGAGTCCAGTACGCATAAAATGCGCATTATTGTCATTGAAAGCCTTAAAGCTCGGTCTATACACTTACTTGGCCAAAAAAATAGAAAACTCATCTTCAGTTGATGGTTTAAAAGAAGAGGCATCCAAACTATACTAAGTTGAGTGATTTCCAACCCACTGGAAAAATTCAAGAACAAATTAGAAAAATTATTTATGAAAAATTCAATGATACAGAATTAAGATTCTCTAACGATGAAATTTTTAAAATAATAAAAAATAATAGTGATGTAGACAAGTCTTGGACAATTGTTAATATGGAAAAATATTTTCAAGAAATTTGTGATTCTGGTCTAGTGAGAAATATTGCACAAAACTTTACCACGATATGGTTTAAGTTATTCGAATCAGTAGAAATGATTCAATGTAAATCTTGCAATCGAGAAATCTATTTAGGAAAAACAGAAGCTAGAATTTGTACAAATTTAAACTGTAAAGCATCTATTTAGATCTGTGACGTTGTGCAGCCTCTTCTAAAACCTGAATCATTGGAAGTATCTCGCCTGTCATATACAGCACCAGGGCTCCTCCTGCAGTACTAATATGATTAATTTTATCTATTAATCCATAACGTTTGAGAGCAGAAGTTAGATGTCCTCCACTTACAATAGTGGTAGCCATTGAGTTTGCCACTCCTTCCAGAATTCCTTTTGTACCGAAACTAAATTCTTCTTTTTCAAAAAATCCTGGAGGTCCGCTAATGAAAACTGTTCCTGCGCCAGAAATTAGCTTGTTGAAGTAATCAACAGTTTTTGGGCCCAGATCATATATGGTATCTTCCCTACTTAGATCTCTTACATCTAATTCAACTCTTGAACCATCCTTATCAACTGCAACATCAACTGGTGTGGAAAACACATCAGGATACTCTCCAATTAGAGCATGYGCCTTTGCAACAATCTCTTCTTCTCGCTTAATTCCTAAAGGTGCTCTTATWCGACCTTGTGCTCTCATAAACACATTACCTATTAGCCCAGTCAATAGCACATGATCTGCTCTYCCTTTTTTAATCAGCATTTTAATTGCTTCYAGTCTATCRTCMACCTTTGATCCTCCAAGAACAATTACATGAGGAGCTTTTGCAACTGTCATTATCTCATCTAGTTTTCGTACCTCYCTTTCAACAATTTTACCTGCACAAGMAGGTAACACATGTGCAAATCCWACWATWGAKGGGTGTGATCTGTGTGCACTTGGAAACGAATCTAATACACAAAGATCAAAAAGTTTYTCCAATCTTTTAACCATAATAGTWTTAGCTGCRTCTGCAGGAGAAAACTCATAATTTTCTTCCGCGCAAAGTCTCAGGTTATCAAGTARTAAAATATCCCCATCTTTYAAATTTTTTATTTCAGTTTGTGCAGCTTCTCCAATTATATCTTGAACGTATTTTATTTTTCGATTTAATAATTTCTCTAAAACTTCTGCATGTTTTTCCATCCCTGTATAGTCTTTATTGCCTACTCTACCTTGATGCGATGCAACAACTAATTTAGAATCTTTGATAGCATTAATTGTAGTAGTTGCATCCTCAATTCTCTTGGTCCCTGAAATCTCCATTGTATTAGGATCAATTGGACAATTCATGTCAACTCGCAAGAAGACGGTTTTACCTCTGAGTTCAAAATCGTCTAGAGTTAACAGCCTCACGTCCTTCCTATTTTTTACCGGGTTAAAATCTTTGAGCCGATCAGATTTTTGATTTGTTGTTCATCGCATGGACTGTCCTTTTAGATACAGAAATGAATAATGTTAGAGTAACAGGTATTTCCGATAATTAACTAAAGATTATTGAGAAAAATTAAAAATGATACTAATGAGGGTTACATAATTGCAGAAATTCCTATTTGATATTCGTTCTAGACCTTTTGTTCTAACAGTACTGGCATTTGTTTTAGTTACACTCTTAGTTTCTTGGGAAGTAACTAAAGATTTTGATGAATCTGTTAGTCAGTTTTTCCAATCAATTGCAGGCAATGCCGCATTAGACCTTGTTATGCAGTCAATCACTGAGGCTGGAGATGTACGTATCATGCTAGTTTTCTCAATTGTTCTTTTAATTGTGAAAAAGACTAGAAGAATTGGGTTAGCCCTAATGATATTGTTAGTTATGGCTACTTTGCTTACTGTATACGTCAAATGTGGAGTAGATAGTGATAGACCAAGTTTGGATTACACGGGAACTCAATTTTTTATTGAGCTTGAAGGAACTCCGTTTGAAATTAAGCCTAATGAAGATACCTTTGCGCTATTTTGTGAAGGGGGCGTTAATGCATCATATCCATCCGGACATGCTGCAAGAGCTATGGTATTTGGAATAATTCTAGGATATGCCCTTTCTCAAAGATTTCCTAGAGCTTGTTATCTGTTATTGTTGTACCCATTATTGATGTCAATTAGTCGTGTCTACGTTTTACAACATTTCCCAATGGATGTCATAGGGGGCGCAATACTAGGTGCCCTATTAGCAGGAGTCATTGGCAAAAAAACAAAGCTCTACAAGATCTACGAAAATTCAAAAACCTAACTCTTCGAAAACTTTGGAACTGATTAAAACAATCGCATAATGATTGCTGTCATGGTTATACGTCCAATATCTAATATCTCGTTCTTGTTTGGTTTGCCGCAAACCCATGTTAATGCCTGTAGTAACAATATACCCAATTCTTTTAGCTGTTTTGCTTTCCTTTGGCATCAAAACCTTGAACCCATTTTTTTGGTTTGAAAATCCCATTTTTACAATCTCTTTAGCTGCATCAGACGCATCTTTTTCATCCTTGGCATCAAAGGTTTTAGCAATTGGGATTTTTGAGGGATGAAACTCCATTTTACATGTAAATATCCTTCAAATTAACTAATATTTCTTCAGACTCAAAAATCGTAATTTAATCTAAAAATTTAAGTTAAAATTCTTTACCGGAAAGTCAAATGATGATTATACGAATAACTTATCCTACAATAGAATGGAACATTACCCATGGCATCCCTTCAGAGACGCATAGAATCTTCCCGTGATCAGTTAGTAGATGTTTCAAGTGTTTTAACTCAAAGACTAGCTCAACAAGAAAGCTTGCAACGACTCATCGTAGCCGCAGAAGAACGACTAAACCGCGAAAAAGAGGCAAAAGAGCAAATACAACAAGAACTCGAATATGCAACATCTAAAGAAGAAAAACAACACGCTCAAGATAGGCTACGATCAATTTCAGATAGAATTAACGAACTCATTGAAGAATTAAAACAAAGGAACAAGATGACTAAAAAGGTCACTTCTGCAATAGAAGATTATCAAAAATCAAAATCCCGTATTTCAACAAAAATTCATCATCAGACTCGCTCAAAACATACTTTGCAAAAATTAATTAAAAAAAGATCTAAACCGAAAAAAATTAAGGCTAAAAGATCTAAAACAAAAAAAATTAAGACTAAAATAAGATCTAAAACGAAAAAAATTAAGACTAAAATAA
>LKGT01006561.1_pt1 | contig 24690 bp, 20 predicted proteins | sample 503861 | NCBI WGS metagenome assembly LKGT01 (sample SAMN04113194, study PRJNA297058) | marine sediment metagenome | biome: marine benthic biome; feature: marine benthic feature; material: marine sediment; isolation source: sediment sample collected at the water-sediment interface from the South......
CGCTGGCTCCCAGAACAACCTCGGCTTCATGTACGGACACGGCGAGGGCGTGCCGCAGGACCATGCCGAGGCGGTGAAGTGGTATCGCGAGGCCGCCAACCAAGGCTTCGCCAGGGCCCAGTCCAACCTCGGCTTAATGTACCTCATAGGCCGGGGCGTCCCGCAGGACTATGTGCAGGCCCATATGTGGTCCAGCCTCGCCGTCTCACGCATTCCGCCGGGTAGGGACCGCGACGATGCTGTCAAGAACCGTGACATTGCTGCCATGTATATGACCCCCGACCAGATCGCCGAGGCCAAGCGGCTGGCGCGGGAGTGGAAGCCGAAGAAGGAAGGGAAGAAGTAGGTGGGCCACGTTCGTGGTGGTGGGGTGGCGTAGGAGCAAAAATTTGAAGAGGAAGTCATGCGGAAATTATTGTTGTGTGCAGCACTGGTCGGTGTGTCCATCAGTGCCTCCAAGGCAAATGCGGCATGCGTCTAGCCGGGGGGTGCCCTTCTCTTCTTTTCCGGTGATCTGGGCTAGGTGGGGGCGTCATGGCCATCTCCGGCAGCGTGCACGCTCGCATGGCATGCCCCGATCTCTTCATTCTCGTCCTTATCGGGCACCCGAAGCGTGATCGGCGATTTCGGAAGCGTGCAACCCCACTGATATCCCCAGCCGAATGTTGATCCATGTTCGTGCGTGAGATGTTCGATTGGCGGGTAAGATCGGCTAGGATGACTACCAGTCCGATCGCCGAGGCCGTCCTGATGTTTCCAAGTCCCAGCGTCAAGGCCACGACAATTCCCCGCATTCTTGCCCTTGTGGTGCTCTCGGCCACGACGGCTTTCGCCCCATGGCTGATCCGGCCCGATACCGCATATGCCGCGAACCCGCAGGACATGATCCGCATCACCGGAGGCGCGTTTACCATGGGGCGCGACGGAGGCAATGCCGACGAACAGCCAGCGCACGGCGTAACCCTGAGCCCATTCCTGATCGACAGGGTGCCGGTCACCAACGCGGAGTTTGCTGCGTTCCTGAATGTCATGGGTGGGCCGATAAATGCAGGAGGTCAGAACCTCTTCGACGGGCATGACGATGATGCCCGCATCCACGAGGACGGAGGGCATTACCGCGCCGATAAGGGCTTCAAGTACCACCCTGCCGTAGAGGCCAGTTGGCACGGCGCGAGGTATTATTGCCGGTGGCGCGGCAAACGCTTGCCAACCGAGGCGGAATGGGAACGCGCCGCACGGGGCACGGAAGGTCGCGCCTATCCTTGGGGCAATCAGCCTCCGGACAAGAGCCGTGCCCGCTACGGCTCTGGCTGGGGCCAGACCGTGGCCGTGGGGTCGTTGCCAAAAGGCGCGACACCCGAGCGGGTGATGAACATGGCCGGGAACGTCCACGAATGGGTGAGCAGTCTCTACAAGCCCTACCCTTATCGCGCCGGGGACGGGCGGGAGCATCCTGACGCCACCGGCGAGCGTGTGACGAGGGGCGGCGCGGCCGACACCGACGCAGAGACACTCGGCACGACTTGGCGTGGGGCGAACGTATCCCGCAATCCCCTCGCCGGGCACCACAACATCGGTTTCCGCTGTGCCAAGTCGGTCCGGAGATAGCCGCCTCCCTGGTGATCAGGTTTTCACCACGGAACAAACATGGGGCGAAGGTGCGCCGTTCCGTAGCTGATCTACATTCGTGCGGAGCCGGTTCCTGAATGGGGCAATCGATCCTGCCGGTATACCGAAAAAAAAGTGGTTTCCCTACCCGGTTGATGCGCCGCACTTCCCGCATCCTTGCCGCGCCGTGCCGCTTCCAGTAGGTTGGTAATCGTAAAGCGTCGTCCGTTCGTTTGCGCTCTTGGGACAGGGGAAACACGCAATGTCGGTACGTAGCTTGCTCCTATCCGTATTGGTGTTTTCATGGCTCTGGGCCACCCGTCCCAACGGCACGGGAGGCGTTGGCCAGTGACCACGACGAGATGGGTGGTGGTGGGGCTGGCGTGTCTGGCCGCCGCGGCTGTGGGATATTCTTTCCTTCAAGCCAGCCCCTGGGAAACCCAATTGGCCGCTGGAGAGAAGGCGTACCGGCAAGGTAACTACCCGGAGGCCGAGAAGCGGCTAGTGGCCGCCCTCAAGGAGGCGGAAGGATTTGGGCCGCAAGACCCACGCCTGGCCACGACCCTCAACTACCTGGGGCTAGTTTACGATGCCCAGGGCAAGTACGCCGATGCCGAGCCGCTCTACGAACGGTCGCTGGCGATCTTGGAAAATGCCCTTGGGCCGGAGCACCCCGCTGTAGCCCAGAGCCTCAACAACCTGGCGCTGCTCTACCATCACCAGGGAAAATACGCCGAGGCCGAGCCCCTCTATAAGCGKKCSCTGGCGATCMGKGAGAAGGCCCTGGGGCCGGAGCATCCCCGCGTGGCCACCAGCCTCAACAACCTGGCGCAGCTTTACAAGGCCCAGGGCAAGTACGCCGAGGCCGAGCCGCTCCACAAGCGGGCGCTGGCGATCTTAGAGAAGGCCCTGGGGCCGGAGCACCCCAACGTGGGCAAGAGCTTGGAGAACTACGCCGCTCTACTGCGTAAGACTGGACGCAGCAGAGAGGCGACGATGATGGAACTCCGCGCCAAGGCGATCCGGGCGAAACACGCCAGGGAGAACCCGGCAAAATAGGGTAGGTCGTCCTTTACGCCGGTGTACGGAAAGGAACTGTTTTCCGTATACCCCATACACAGACCGCTAAGCCGCAGGAACCCTGGGGCAAAAAACCGGTTTTCAGGGGGGTTTTCCGTATACCTGAACAACATGAGAACATCCTCGGTGCGATGTGATTCGGAATTTCGGACCATCGCCTCATGGGATCCTGGCCCAAGGATTTACGACATCCGCATCCCGCGACGTTTTCAAGCTTCTGTAAAGCCATCAAACCGGCCTTCGTGATCCGTCCCAGATAATCGAGATTCTCCCTTCCTGGGTCTCTGAGATGGAACTGGGCGTTAGTCCGCGCGGCTAGGGTGGTCGATCACCGACCCACGTTCGTACTGGTGAATTTCGATATTGCGGCTTCGATCAACCGGGAAACGCGGGTAGGATGATCGGCGCCTTCACCGGAACCCCTCAGGGCACATAATAACTATTTGCTTCACGGGGTGATTGTGCGGAAGTGCGAAGCGCCGGCCTTTTTTCATCGAGAAAAATTCTGGCGAACGGGATGGGACCACGATTTCAAATCTGAAATATTTTCGAGGGTTCGCTCCGAGGGATGGCGCGACGACCCGATTTTTCCTCCCCCCCCTCAGCTGACGAAGAGCACTCTGTGAATTTCCTGTGAAATCGTGCACAGAAAACCCGGGATCAACGCCGAACCACGCCGCACCCCCATTTGGCTTGGCATGCACTTAATTTGTTGGTTTATAACGATTTTTCCGCTATTTAGATTGATGTAGAACTGGCGCGGCGTATATATATAATCCGGGCGTCACGCCCGCCCACGGGTGGAACGAAGCAATAACTCAGGCGCTGGGATCCGATGGCAACGAAGAAGATGGGAGGACACAGGCATGGACGATAACACCCGAACGGAACTGGAGGCGGCGGCCTTCCGCCAGCTGGTTCAGCATTTTCGCAGACGAGTCGACGTGCAGAACATCGACCTCATGAACCTCTCCGGCTTTTGCCGCAACTGCCTGTCGAAATGGTACGCGGCGGCGGCCAAGGACAAGGGCATCGACATGTCCTATGACGAGGCCAGGGAAATCGTCTACGGCATGCCTTATGACGATTGGAAGGCCAAGTACCAGACCGAAGCCACCCCGGAGCAGATGGCCAAGCACAAGATAGCGAGCGCGCGGGCGGGCCACGAATAAAGCACAATCGGACCGATCGGCCCAACCGATCGGCGCCCCGTCAGTCGGGGCCTTTTTCCTCCAGCGCCACGGCCATTCCCCGCCGGCGCCGGGCGGCCCAGCCCCAGGCGATGAGACACAGCACGGCGCCGCCGCCAAGCGTCGCGGGCAACCCCAACCCTTCCGCCAGCCACCCCATGACGACGGCGCCCAGCGCCGGCATGCCGCGGTAGATCAGGGTGTAGAGCGACATCACCCGGCCGCGCATGGCGGGCGCCACCGACGACTGAATGAGCGTCTGGGAGCCGATGCCGTTGACCACCATGGCGAAGCCGGAGATGGCGAGGAACGGAAGCGCGAGGAAGAAATGATCCATCGCGGTGAACGCCCCCAAGGCGAGGGCGAGAACCAGGACCGCCGAGACCGTGATCGTGGTCAAACCGGCGAGCACGCCCCTCAAGGCCAGCCACAGGGCGCCCAGCATGGCGCCCAGACCCATGGCGGCGGTAAGCCAGGCGAGGCCCCCGGCGCCCCGGTGAAACACGTCGCCGGCGAATCCGGGCAGGAGATCGACCACCGGGCGGGAGACCACGGCGGTGATGACGAGCAGCACCAGCACCGGGCGGATACCGGGATGGGCGACGGTGTAGCGCCACCCTTCGGCGACCTCACCGAACAGGGTGGTCTCGCTCCTCGGTCGCCGCTCCGGCGGGGCGACGTCCATACGAAAGAGAGCGAGGAGGAACACCAGATAACCGAGCACGTTGCAGGCGAAGGCCCAGGTGACGCCGCCGGTGACGATGACGGCGCCGGCCGCCGCCGGGCCGATGAAGCGGGCGACGTTGTAGAGCGACGAGTTGATGGCGATCGCCGCCGAGAGGTCCKYSCGSGGSACCAGGGAAGGCAGGATGGTATGGCGCGACGCCGTATTGAAGGGATGTGTGAGCCCGAGCACGATCGCCAGCGCCAGCAGGCTTTCGATGGTGAGGAGGCCGGCGAAACTCAGCACCGCGAGRATRARCGCCTGRRCSAGGAAGACGGCCTGGGACAGGATCATCGGCCGCATCGGGTCGACGCGGTCGATCAGCGCCCCGGCAAGGGGGCTGAGCACGACGGCGGGAAACAGATCGGCGAAGGCGATGATGCCGAGCCAGGCGGGAGAGTGGGTGAGCTCCCATGTCAGCCAGCCGACGGCGAGGCGCTGCATCCATAGGGTRATCAGCGACGGCRCCATGCCGGCCGCGAACAGGAAGTGATTRCGGTGGCGAAGGGCGCGCCTGACGCCGCCGAGACCGAAGCCCGGGSYKTCGYCRCGGGGTGCCTGGGTCATCCCGGTCTTTCGCCTTCGAACGCCCGCGATAMGSCCSSCGCCCTCGGCAMCATCCACAACCAGGCYRSCAGACASAGRACSGCGGCGMCSGCSACCGGSCAGCGCAAGCCGATGCTTTCCGACACCACGCCGATGATGAGGGTGCCGAACGCCGGGCTGCCCTGCAGGATCAGGGTGAAAAGCGACATCACCCGCCCGCGCATGGCGCCAGCGACGGTGGATTGGATYAGCACCTGCGACCCCACCCCGTTGATGATCATGGCGAAGCCCGACAGCATCAGGGCGGGGATGGCGACCCAGAAGATGTCGGTGGCGACGAAGGCRATCAACGCCGCGGCAATCACCACCACTTGGGCCAGCACCACCCCGGTCAAGCCGACGAGGCTCTGGCGCCGGGCGAGCCACAGGCCCGCCARGGTGGCGCCGAGCCCCATCGCCGATGTCAGCCACGCAAGGCCGRSGGCGCCSCGGMWGAACACGTCCTCGGCGAASCCGGGAAGAAGATCGAYGATGGAGCGCGCCGCGAACGACGACACGATCAGCASCAGCAACAASGGACSGATGSCGGGATGGGCCRCGGTATAGCGGTAGCCATCGGCGATWTTGCTCCAGATSCCGCCGCCSGTCTTGTCGATGKCGTCCSGGCGSACYACCTCGACGCGCATCAGCACGACGAGGAAGAYGGYGWAGCTSAGCGCGTTGWAAGCGAAGGCCGGGCCGACGCCGGCGGTGACGATGATGATGCCGGCGACGGCGGGGCCGAYGAAGCGSGCGAGATTGAARATGAARGMGCTGAGGCCGATCGCCGCGCCGATCCCCTCGTGCGGCACSAGGKTCGGCACCAGCGCGTGCCTGGCGGCGGTATGAAAGGCGTGACAGACGCCGAGATATATGGTGAGGCCGAGCAGAAGCTCTATGGTGATAAGGCCGGTGAAAACGAGGATGGCGATCGCCACCGCCTGGAACAGGCTCAGCAACTGGAACAGCTTGAAAAGCCACAGCCGGTCCACCCTGTCGGCGATGGCCCCGGCGAAGGGCGAGAGCAGCACCATGGTGAACAGATCGGCGAAGGCGATGATGCCGAGCCACGCCCCGGACTCGGTCAGTTGCCATGTCAGCCAGCCGGCCGCCACCCGGTGGACCCAGGTGCCGACCAGCGAGAACGAGCTGCCGATGGTATAGTTTCTGTAGCTGGGGTTTTTGAGGATTTCGACGATGCCGTCGAAGCCCGAGGGTTTCTTCATGGTGCCCGCCGGGCATGCGCCCGGCCAACCAACCACCCGGGTGGCCGGGTGACGGCGCGGGACATGCGTCCGGCGACAGGGCCGGAAACAGGGACGGCGTGATCGTTACGCAGGCGAGCGGCGCGCACCAAGAGTTTGTCTCCGAGTTTGGAATCCAGTCTGATAGGATTACCGCCCTTGGGGCCATTGGGCAATCTCTTGGCGGACCGAGAGCGGTTCTTGGGTGATAGGAATCAATTCGATGGGTGCGTTATCTAAGGATGACTGGTTGTAAAATATGAGCTTTCTCGTCACCGGCGCGGCCGGTTTCATCGGCTTTCACGCCGCCAAGGCCCTCCTCGAGCGCGGCGACGCGGTCATCGGCATCGACAACCTCAACGCCTATTACGACGTCGAGCTGAAGAAGGCGCGCCTCGCGCTGCTCGAGGGTTTCAGGAATTTCACCTTCCACCGCCTCGACATCGCCGATCGCGGCGCCATGGAGGGATTCGCCAATGCCAACAAGGGGATCGAGCGGGTCCTCCATCTCGCCGCCCAGGCGGGAGTGCGCTATTCGCTGGTCAATCCCCACGCCTATGTCGAGGCCAATGTGTCGGGGCATCTCAACGTCCTCGAGCTGTGCCGGCGCTTGGACAGGCTCAGCCACCTCGTCTACGCCTCGACCTCATCGGTCTATGGCGGCAACGTCAAGCTGCCCTTCGCCGTCGAGGACCGGGTGGATAGACCGGTCTCGTTCTATGCCGCCACCAAGCGGTGCGGCGAATTGATGAGTTTCACCTACAGCCGGCTCTATGGGCTGGCGGCGACGGGATTGCGGTTCTTCACCGTCTACGGCCCCTGGGGCCGGCCCGACATGGCGGCCTATCTCTTCACCCGGGCGATCCTCGACGGCGAGACCATCCGGGTGTTCAATCACGGCGACATGAAACGCGATTTCACCTATATCGACGACATAACCCGGGGCGTGATCGCCTGCCTCGATCAAGCGCCCACCGGCGATGGCGATGACCCGCCGCACAGGCTTTATAACATCGGCAATCACCGCTCCGAGCCGCTGCTCCGCTTCATCGAGGTGATCGAGAAAGCGGCGGGGCGCCAGGCGAAGACCGAGCTCGTGCCCATGCAGCCGGGCGAGGTCAAGGAGACCTACGCCGACATCACCGCGATCCRAAAGGATATCGGCTTCAATCCCTCGACCACCATCGATGCCGGCATCCCCAAATTCGTCGACTGGTACAAGGATTATCACGGCGTCTCGTGACCCRGCCCCGTTGGGGCGGCGTAAAAGGGGTCAAGTCTTGACAATTATCAATTTAAGCCGACTCTCTGCCGCATTCCCTGTTTAAATGATAATTGTCAAGACTTGACCCCTTCACACATCGCCGGGACCGGATGAGCCGCCGCGGATCCGAGGACGCCGCTACCGGTAAAGCGCCTCCAGCGCRGCSSCGTATTTTTCGCCGATCACGTGGCGGCGMAGCTTGAGCGTCGGCGTCAGTTCTCCGCTGGCGATGGTGAAGGGCTCAGGAGCGATRTGGAACCGGCGCACCCGTTCGACCGGCGACAGCGTCGCGTTGACCCGCTCCACCACCTCGCCGAGGAAGGCGGCAAACGCCGCRTCRTCGGCAAGGACRCCAAGATCGGCCGGCTTTCCCGCATCCTTGGCCCAGCGCTTCCGGGTCTCCTCGTCGGGCACGASCAGCGCCACGAGATAGGGCCTGGCGTCGCCATAGACCATGGCCTGGGCGATCTCCGGSSYCACGGTGAGGATGCCCTCGACACGCTGGGGCGAGACGTTGTCGCCGCCGGAATTGACGATGATGTCTCGCTTGCGGTCGGTGATCTCGAGATAGCCATCTTCATCGATGGYGCCGATATCACCGGTGTGCAGCCAHCCCTCGCGCAAGGCCTCAAAGGTGGCCTTCTCATTGTTCCAGTAGCCCTGCATGACGAGCTCGCCCCTGACCAGGATCTCGCCGTCGTCSGCGATCCTGACCTCGACGCCGTCGAGCGGCGGTCCGACCGTCGCCAGCTTSACCTTACCGGGCGGGTTGCAACTGACCACCGGGGCGGCCTCGGTCTGGCCGTAGCCTTGCAGGATCCBGACGCCAAGGGCGGTGAAGAACAGCGCGAYGTCGTAATTGAGCGCCGCCCCGCCGGAGATCATGGCCTTCARCCTGCCGCCGAAGCGCCGGCGCACCTTGCGCCGCACCAVGAYMTCGAGCGCCAGGTCGGTCATGCGCTCGACGATCGAGAGSGCGCCCGGSGYCTCGTAYTTCCGCGTKCCCAGCGCCAGCGTCCTSGCGAACAGCTTYTTCTGGAGCCCGCCCGMGCGSGCGACGSCGCSAAGGATRCGCMGAYGCAGGGTCTCRTAWAGGCGCGGCACSGCGGTCATGAGGGTCGGGCGSGCCTCCAVCATGTTCGCCGCCAGGGTATCGGCGCCTTCGGCGTAATAGATCTCGGCGCCGATCGCCATGGGAAAGAATTGCCCCGCCGTGTGCTCGTAGGCATGGGACAGCGGCAGGAAGGACAGGAACACCGCGTSCTTGARKCCYAAGTCCCTGAAGACGTGCYCGGCGCCGGCGGCGTTGCCGAGGATCGCCCCGTGGCTGAGCATCACCCCCTTGGGCTTACCGCCGGTGCCCGAGGTGTAGATCAGGCAGGCGGTGTCGGAGCGCTTCACATCAGTGGTGCCTTCGYKGCCTTCGTCGATCTGGCCCCGTCCCAACTCCATCACCTCGTCCCAGCCATGGAGGCTGGCGCCGCTTGCCTGGCCGATGGTTGGGGTTTCGATGGTAATCACCCATTCCACCTTCGCCGCCCGCGCCACCGCCGGCAGCAGCCGCTTCGCCAGCGCCGCCGTCGACACGATCGCCGCCCGGGCGCCGCTGTCCTCGAGCACGTGGAGATGATCGTCAGCCGTGTTGGTGGTGTAGGACGGCACCGTGATGCCGCCCGCGGCCATGATRCCGACATCGGCGATCAGCCATTCGGGACGGTTCTCCGATACCAGGACCACCCGGTCGCCGGGCTCGAKGCCAAGGGAGCGCAAACCCTGGGCGARMGYSCGSRCCCTTTCGGCCGTCTCGGCCCAGCYCAGCGCCCGGTAGCGGCCATCSKMCTTGGCCCACAGGAACGCACGCTCGCCAARCCGTTCGGCCTGGTCGAAAAACATCGCCGTCAGGGTCGGCCARGTGTCGGAATTTATCATGGTTGCCGCCGTTTCACTCAGGCCCGAAACGTCCTAATCTTGCCCCCCGAGGACAGCTATTCGTTCCCTGGGTGTTTTCCATCGTTCGCTTAAGACACATATACCGCCTGTGGACCGTAGGAGTAACCCATGACCGACCCGGAATTTGCCCGACAAGCCGAAGCCTCCGGCGCCGAACCCGCGCGCGGCGATGCCGCCGRTCCCCCTCTGCCGGAATGGGACCTTAGCGACCTCTACCCCGGAACGGAATCGGCGGCGCTGAAACGCGACCTYACCTCGGCGCAAGATCGGACCAAGGCGTTCAAGCACCGCTACCACGGCAAGGTCGCGGGCCTCGACGGCGAYKCGCTGGGCGAAGCCGTCGCCGAATACGAGGACATCGACGAGACGCTGTCGCGCCTGATGAGCTACGCCCAACTGATATATGCCGGCAACATCTCGGACCCCGAGGTCGCCGGGTTCTACCAGACCCTCCAGGAGCGGGTCACCGAGATCTCCACCGATCTCGTGTTCTTTACCCTCGARATCAACCTTATCGAAGACGGGGAGATCGCGGACAAGCTGAAGGCGGAGAGGTTGAACCGTTACGCGCCGTGGATCCGGGACGTCAGGGTCCTCCGTCCCCACCAGTTGGACGAGGATCTCGAGAAGATCTTGCGCGAGAAGGCGGTGTCGGGCCGGTCGGCGTGGGTGCGGCTGTTCGACGAGACCATGGCGCGGCTGCGCTTCCCGGTCGACGGCAAGGATCTCACCAGCGCCGAGGTCCTGCATCTGCTTTCCGACAGCGACGCCAAGGTACGCGAAGCCGCGGCGCTCTCGCTCGGCAAGGTGCTGGGCGAAAACGCGCCGGTCTTCGCCCTGATCACCAACACCCTGGCCAAGGACAAGGAGATCGAGGACCGTTGGCGCAAATTTCCGCGCCCGACCTCGGCGCGCAACCTTTCCAATCTCGTCGAGGACGAAGTGGTGGACGCCTTGATCTCGGCGGTCAAGGGTGCCTACCCGAAGCTTTCGCACCGCTACTACGCGCTCAAGGCCCGCTGGTTCGGCGTCGAGCGGCTCCAGTATTGGGACCGCAACGCGCCCCTGCCCGAGGACGACGACAGGCAGACCCCGTGGGACGAGGCGCGCGATAAGGTGCTCGGCGCGTATGGGGCCTTCGCGCCCGAGATGGAAGCGACGGCGCGGAAATTCTTCGATMRCCGCTGGATCGACGCCGGGGTCCGCYCGGGCAAGGAACCGGGCGCCTTTTCCCATCCSACGGTGCCSRGCGCGCAYCCCTATATCCTGCTCAACTACCAGGGCAAGACGCGCGACGTCATGACGCTSGCGCATGARCTYGGCCACGGCGTCCACCAGGTTCTCGCCGCGCCCAGGGGACATTTGTTGGCSGATACGCCGCTGACCYTGGCCGAGACCGCATCCGTRTTCGGCGAGATGCTGACGTTTAGGGCGCTGCTCRMYGAKGAGACCGRCGTYCSSCGCCGGCGCGTCATGCTGGCGGGGAAGATCGAGGACATGTTGAACACGGTGGTGCGCCAGACCGCSTTCTACGATTTCGARCTCAAGGTTCATGGCGAGCGCAARAAGGGCGAGGTGCCGGCCGAGCGGCTTTGCGAGATCTGGCTCGAGGTGCAGCGCGAAAGCCTCGGTCCGGCGATCGACCTCGAAGGGGATTACCGGTTCTATTGGATCTACATCCCCCATTTCATCCATTCGCCCTTTTACGTCTACGCCTACGCCTTCGGGGATTGCCTGGTGAACTCGCTCTACGCCACCTATCGGGAATGGGAGGGAGCCGCGGATCTGAAAGGGACGTTCAAGGACAAGTATCTCGATATGCTCAAGGCCGGGGGAACCAAGCGGCACCGGGAGCTTTTGGCGCCCTTCGGCCTCGACGCCACGGACCCCGCCTTCTGGGACCGCGGGCTGGGGATGATTTCCTCCCTAATCGAGGAGCTTGAAGAGCTTGACTGAGCGATGCCATGGCCCAAGCGCCTAAATCGGCCCAAACTTCTAAATCGGAGGTCGCGGCCGAACCTAAGGGAACCGCCAAGGCGGGCGGAGGGGAGGATTCGCGGCTAACCCGACGCCTCCGCCGCTACGCCCAGGTCTCGACCACGGTCGGCGGGCTCGCCGTGCGCCTTGCCGGGGCGCGCTATCTCGGCCTCAAGCTCGACCGGCCCCGCCACGCGGCGGAGTTGCGCGCCGCGCTCGGCGGCATCAAGGGGCCGCTGATGAAGGTGGCGCAGCTCCTCTCCACCGTGCCCGACGCCCTGCCGTCGGAATACGCCTCGGAACTCGGGCATTTGCAGGCCGACGCGCCGTCCATGGGCTGGCTGTTCGTCAAGCGGCGCATGGCGGCGGAACTGGGGCCCGATTGGCRGCAACGCTTCGCCGAATTCGAACACGTCGCGGCGCGGGCGGCGTCGCTCGGCCAGGTGCACAAAGCGCTGGCGCACGACGGCACGAGGCTTGCCTGCAAACTGCAATACCCGGACATGMAATCGGTGGTCGATGCCGATCTCAGGCAACTCAGGCTCGCCTTCGCCATMTAYGAGCGCATCGACCCCACCATCTCSACGGGCGAAATCCACGCCGAGATCGTCGARCGCCTGCAYGAGGAACTGGACTACGKGCGCGAAGCGCTGCACATGCGTCTTTATACGTYGATGCTYRAASGCGAGGACGGCGTGCACGTGCCGGTGCCGGTCGAYKMRCTTTCGACCGRSAGGCTGTTGAGCATGACCTGGCTCGAGGGCGAGCCKCTGCTGGCCTTCGCCGASGSCCATATCGAAAGCCGCAACCAGTTGGCGCATAACWTGTTCCKGGCGTGGTACGTGCCCTTCTATGGTTACGGCATCATCCACGGCGAYCCCCATCTCGGCAATTAYACGGCGMGGCCCGATYRCACCCTCAACCTGCTCGAYTTCGGCTGCATCCGGGTGTTCGAGCCGAAGTTCGTCGCCGGCGTCATCGACCTCTACTGGGCGCTGGCGCGGGGCGAGGWGGATCTCGCGGTCCATGCCTACGAGACCTGGGGCTTCGAGAACCTCASCCGCGAGGTCATCGACGTGCTCAACCTCTGGGCCAAGTTCGTCTACGCGCCGCTGATGGACGACAAGGTGCGGCGCATCCAGGATGACGAGGGCAGCGTTTACGGGGCGACGGTGGCGGAGAAGGTCCACCGGGAACTCAGGCGGCTTGGCGGCGTCACCCCGCCGCGCGAATTCGTCCTCATGGACCGCGCCGCCATCGGGCTCGGCTCGGTGTTCACCCGCCTCAAGGCCGAGATCAACTGGCACCAACTGTTCCACGGATTGATCGAGGATTTCGACGCCGGCAAACTCGCCCGGCGCCAGAAGGCGGCGCTCAAGCGGACCGGCGTGCCCGAGGCCCGGTGAAGCCGTAAGGCCGCGGGCGGGATGGCCGCCGACGCGCCCGCCGGCGAAAGGAGTGGTGTCAGGGCGAGGACGCAGGTTACCAGCATCAGGACGGGTATCCGGCCGTTCATGGAAAATTCACCGATATTCGCTGCAATGCACCCACCGGGCACTTGGCAAACCGGCCCGAAGGCGGCATCCTGCCGCCAAGACCCGCCTCTCGACCAAGACTCGCCTCTCGACCAAGACTCGCCTCTCGACCAAGACTCGCCTCTCGAACAGTCTCGCTCCGCGTCAGCAAATGCAATAGACCGTCACCAGGATTAACCCGACATGAAGATCGCCATACCGAAGGAACGGCGCCCCGGCGAGGCCCGGGTCGCGGCGTCGCCCGATACGGTGAAGAAGTTCGCCGCGCTTGGCCTCGAGGTCGTCATCGAGACCGGCGCCGGCGACGGCGTCTCGATCGCCGACGCGGTGTTCGCCGGGGCCGGCGCCGCCATCGCCGATGACGAAGCCGCCGCGCTCGGCGACGCCGATATCGTTCTCAAGGTCCAGCGCCCCTTGTTCGGCGACGCCGAGGAGCCCGATGAGCTTTCCCTGATGAAACAGGGCTGCCTGTTGATCGGGCTGCTGGCGCCCCTCGCCAACCGCGCCGACGCCGACGCCTACGCCCGCCACGGCGTCACCGCCTTCGCCATGGAGCTCCTGCCGCGCATCACCCGCGCCCAGTCGATGGACGCGCTGTCGTCGCAAAGCAACCTCACCGGCTATCGCGCCGTGMTCGACGCCGCCTWCGAATTCGGCCGSGCSTTTCCGATGATGATGACCGCCGCCGGCACCGTGGCRCCGGCCCGCGTCGTCGTCTTCGGCGCCGGCGTCGCCGGGCTGCAGGCCATCGCCACCGCCAAGCGYCTGGGCGCCATCGTCTCCGCCTTCGACGTGCGCGCCGCCGTCAAGGARCAGGTCGAGAGCCTCGGCGCYACCTTCATCGARGTCCCGCCCGAGGAGGGGGAGGAAGGCGAGACGGCGGCGGGCTATGCCCGCGAGATGGGCGAAGAGTACCARCGCCGCCAGGCCAAGGTGATCCGGGGGATCCTCGAGAAACAGGACATCGCCATTTGCACCGCGCTGATCCCGGGCAAGCCGGCGCCGGTGCTGATCACGGAGGAGATGGTGAAGGGCATGAAACCGGGCTCGGTCATCGTCGATCTCGCGGTCGAGGCCGGCGGCAACTGCGAGGGCAGCGAGTTGGGCAAGGTGGTGAAGAAACATGGCGTCACGATCGTCGGCCACGCCAATGTGCCGAGCCGCATCGCCGTCGATTCGAGCGCCCTTTATGCCCGCAATCTCTTGAACTTCGTCACCCCGCTGATCGACGAGGAGACCAAGACGCTCAACATCGACTGGGAGGACGAGATCATCAAGGGCGCGCTCCTGACCCGCGACGGCAAGGTCGTCCATGGGGCGTCAGCCGAGGAAGGGGATGGGTGATGGAACCTGCAACTGCCGTTAAGGACGCCGGGATGGGCGCCGCCGCCGGCGGTCTCGATCCCTTCGTCCTCGGCTTCACCGTCTTCGTGCTGGCGGTGTTCGTCGGCTATCACGTGGTCTGGCGGGTCTCCCCGGCGCTGCATTCGCCGCTGATGTCGGTGACCAACGCGGTGTCCTCGGTGATCATCGTCGGCGCCCTGATCGCCGCCGGGCCGGCCGAGTTGAACTTCTCGAAGGTCATGGGCCTGGTGGCCGTGGTGCTGGCCTCGGTCAACATCTTCGGCGGCTTCATCGTCACCCATCGCATGCTGCAGATGTTCAAGAAAAAGGAACCGCGGGAGGCAGGGCAGTGACCGACAACCTCGCGGCGTTCGCCTATCTCGCCGCCTCCGTCTGCTTCATCCTGGCGCTCAAGGGCTTGGCGTCGCCGGAATCGTCGCGGGCCGGCAACCTATCCGGCGTCATCGGCATGGTGATCGCCATCGGCACCACCCTGCTTCTGCCCGATGTGCTGAGTTACGGCACCATCTTCGCCGGCGTCGTCATCGGCGGCGCCATCGGCACCTTCATCGCGCTGCGCATCCAGATGACGGCGCTGCCGCAACTGGTCGCCGCCTTCCACAGCCTGGTCGGCATGGCGGCGGTGCTGGTGGCGGCGGCGGCCTTGTACGCGCCCGACGCCTACGGCATCGGCACCGTCGGCCACATCAAGGCGGTCTCGCTCATCGAGATGAGCATCGGCACGGCGATCGGCGCCATCACCTTCACCGGTTCGGTGGTGGCGTTCGCCAAGCTGCAGGGCCTGGTCGGCGGTTCTCCCCTGGTCTTTCCCGGCCAGCACCCGCTGAACGCCCTGATCGCCATCGGCCTCGTGGCGCTGACCGTCACTTTCGCCATGAGCGAATCCTATACCGCCTTCTGGGCGCTGGCGGCTCTCGCCTTCGCGCTTGGCTTCCTGCTCATCGTTCCCATCGGCGGCGCCGACATGCCGGTGGTGATCTCGATGCTGAACTCCTATTCCGGGTGGGCGGCGTGTGGCATCGGCTTCACCCTTGGGAACGATCTCCTGATCATCGTCGGCGCCCTCGTCGGCTCGTCGGGCGCCATCCTCTCCTACATCATGTGCAAGGGCATGAACCGGTCGATCTTCAACGTCATCCTCGGCGGCTTCGGCACCGAAGGGGGCGACGCCCAGGTGGCGGCGGCGGCGGCCGAGAAGCCGGTCAAGGCCGGCAGCGCCGATGACGCCGCCTTCATCCTCAAGAACGCCGGCTCCGTCATCATCGTGCCGGGCTATGGCATGGCGGTGGCCCAGGCCCAGCACGCGCTCCGGGAAATTGCCGATCTGCTCAAAAAAGAAGGGGTCGATGTGCGCTACGCCATCCACCCGGTGGCCGGGCGCATGCCGGGGCACATGAACGTTTTGCTGGCGGAAGCCAACGTGCCCTATGACGAGGTCTTCGAGTTGGACAACATCAACCGGGACTTCGCGGCATCGGACGTCGCCTTCGTCATCGGCGCCAATGACGTCACCAACCCGGTGGCCAAGACCGACCCGGCGAGCCCGATCTACGGCATGCCGGTGCTGGACGTGGAGAACGCCCAGACGGTTTTGTTCGTCAAGCGCTCGTTGGCGACGGGCTATGCCGGGGTCGATAACGAGCTGTTCTACCGCGACAACACCATGATGCTGTTCTCCGACGCCAAGGTGATGTGCGACGGCATCGTCAAGGCGCTGGGCTGAGCGCTATCCGGCCAGAGGGAAGGGATTTGGGCTCCCCGGCGCTTGGGATGTCGGGGCTCAGGCGATGTGATCGCCAAAAGCCCGTGAAAAAGCCGCTTCCGGCGATCCGGAGGCGGCTTGGCTGACCCGTTCACGCTTGGCCGGGCGTATCCCACCCGGTGGCACCTTCCCTAGTAGCCCTCCCGCTCCATCCGCTTGCGCATGAGCTTGCGGTGGCGGCGCACGGCCTCCGCCTTCTCGCGGGCGCGGCGCTCCGAGGGTTTTTCGTAGGATCGGCGCATCTTCATTTCTCTGTATACGCCCTCGCGCTGCATCTTCTTCTTCAATACGCGCAGGGCCTGATCGATGTTGTTGTCTTTAACGTGTACCTGCAATTTTCCGCTTCGCTCCTTTCCGTCGATAAGGTTCTCCTCCACACGCGGGGCCCAAAACGGGGCCCCGGAATCCGCAGGGACCGGCGTTCTATCACACGTTTGCGGGCTTGTGAAGGCTCTCGACAGTTAAAACGAAAGAAGTTTAGGTCTCATTAACGGCCCGGTTTCGGCTTTACCCCCGAGGCCCCGGCCCTCATATTAGGAACATGGCCATTCTCAAGATCGCCCGCATGGGGCACCCGGTTTTAAGAGGCAAAGCGGCGGAGATCGCCGATCCGGGCGCGCCCGAGATCCAGCGACTGATCGCCGACATGATGGCGACCCTRGCGGACGCCGGCGGCGCCGGTCTGGCGGCGCCCCAGGTCCATCAGCCGCTTCGCGTCATCATCTTTCATATCCCGCCCGAGGGGCCACCCGAGGGCGCCGACGAGGGCGCCGACGAAGGGGCGGAAGAGGCCNAMSSGSCCNSCCGCCSGNNCCGCCGSMMSCGCCGCCCGMGNSKCCYGANNRRTNCCNTSATCRAKCCCGWSRKCGAGNSMRAKGGCGAKGRAMTGGNGAKGGANTGSSWGNSGRTGCCNKGYCKGYGNCGGGCYKGYGCSGSSTKKYRCCRCSWTWCRCYACCRYRSGMTNNACSGCGRAGGCGCCCGGGTCGAGCGCGCCGCATCGGGCTTTCACGCCCGTGTCGTGCAGCATGAATGCGACCACCTCGACGGCATCCTCTATCCGATGCGCATGCCCGACCTCTCGCTCTTGGGCTTCGAGGAGGAGCTGGATCGTTACCGGCTGGTGATCGAGGCCGAGGAACCGCCGGGCGAGGACGAGGCGCCCGAGACCGGCCCGGAGACCGGCCCGGAGACCGCCAAGGTCGCGGCCAAGAGGGGTTGATCGACATGGCGAAGAAACCCCAGGCCAAGACGGCGAAGAAGGCGCCGGGCAAGGGCAAGACCGCCGGCAAGGGCAACGCAAAAGGCCGCGAGAAGCCGGCAGCGCTCGATGCCGACAGGATCGTCGAGGCCATGCTTCCCCATGTCCCGTTCGACGGCTGGACCACCAAGGCGCTGACGGCGGGCCTCGCGGATGCGGGGTTTGATCCGTCCGCCGCCCCCCTTGCCTTCCCCGGCGGCATGGCGGAAGTGACGGTGCATTTCAGCACCCTCGCCGACAGGCGCATGATGGCGGAGTTGGAAAAGCGCAAGGTCGGCGAGCTTAAGGTGCGTGACCGCATAACGCTGGCCGTCCGCGTCCGCCTCGAGCAGAACGCCCAGCACCGCGAGGCGCTGCGCCATCTGTTGTCGTACCTGGCGCTGCCCACCAACGCGCCGGTGGCGCTCAAATGCCTCTATCGCACGGTGGACGCCATGTGGCACGCCGCCGGCGATACGGCGACGGACTTCAATTTCTATACCAAGCGGGCGACGCTGGCCGGCGTCTTCGGCACCACCGTGCTCTACTGGCTGAACGACGACTCCGAAGGTTACGAGAAGACCTTCGCCTTCCTCGACCGGCGGATCGCGGACGTCATGACGATCGGCAAGGTGGGCGGGCGCCTCGGCGCCATCCTGGCCAACATTCCGACGCCTTTTGGCCGGCGCCAGGGCCCGCCCGGCGGCCGGGGCTGATACCAAAGGTCCTTGATAATGACGCCTAGAGACGGTTTCCCAAGGTTTTCGGCTAGGAGCGCGTGGCGCGGCGATGTGGAACATCGGAAGCCATGCGCGACGCCGTCCGAAAGCCTTGGGAAGCCGCCGTTCCGGTCGGGCATGCGAACCGCCGGAGGGCGTCGGAAAACCTTGACGATGCGCAGCATCGCCGGCGGCTTCCCTCCTACCCAGCGGATCGCCTGCCCGATCTCTAGGGGTCATTATCAAGGACCTTTGGTATTGAGCACCATCAGGAGCTTTCCGGGTCCTCATCGACCGCCGCCGTCTGGCGGGCGCGGAACTCATCCAGCGCCTTGGCGATATCGCCGTCACTCAAGGCCAGCACCGAAGCCGCCAGCAGGGCTGAGTTAATCGCGCCCGCCTTGCCGATGGCGAGGGTCCCGCGACGTCAGTCCGCCGCCGAGGCGGCGGAACCGGTGAGCTGGCGCGCCACGAGATGGGCGTACAAGCCGCCCCGCACCAGGAGCTCCGGGTGCGCGCCGCTTTCCACSACTCGCCCGTGGTCCAGCACGACGATCGAATCCGCGTTGCGTATGGTYGAAAGCCGGTGTGCGATCAACACGGTCGTGCGGTCGCTCAKRAGRTYCTYGAGCGCCYCGTGCACCGTCCGCTCRTTGRCGAAATCGAGATGYGATGTCGCCTCGTCGAGRATCAGCACCGGGGCGTCCTTGAGAAACGCCCGCGCGATCGCGACCCGCTGGCGCTGTCCGCCCGAGAGCTGCACRCCGCGCTCGCCGACTCGAGTCTCGAGCCCCTCGGGGAGCGCGGCGACGAAGTCGGCCAGCGCCGCCCGTTCCACCGCCGCGCGGATATCKGYTTCGCCGGCGGAAGGATGCGCGATCAGGATGTTGGCGCGCAGCGTGTCATTGAAGAGATAAGTGTCCTGCGACACCAGGGCGATTTGCCGGCGCAGATCGTCGAGCCGGTAGTCCTTGAGATCATGACCGTTCATGCGCACAACACCGCGCGCGGGGTCGAAGAAACGCATGAGCAAATGGGCGACCGTCGTCTTGCCCGCGCCCGAAGGGCCGACCAAAGCCACTGTGCCGCCCGCCGGCACGGTAAAGCTCACCTCCGAAAGCGCCAGCCGGTCGGCGCCATAGTAGGCGAAATCGACACCGGCGAAATCGAGCGACGCCCCCACGCCGGCCGGCGCCGCGGGCACTCCCGCGCCATCGGTAACAGGCACTTCTTCGCCGTGCACCGCATAAATCCGCCGTGTCGCCCCCAGCGTATCCGCCAGTTGCCGGCCAACATTGGCGATCTCGGACACCGGCAGGAACGCCGCCATCGCCAACAACGTCAGCAACGGCAGGATGCCGCTGTCGAGATCGCCGGTGGCGACGAGACGCGCCCCGGCGATGATAACCATTAGCCCGCCAAGGCCGGTCGCCACCTCCAGCATCGCGGTCTGTATGGTCAAGTCCCTGAAGAACGGCAGACGCGCCCGATGGTGGTCGTGGACCAGCCGAGCAAACTCCGCGCCGCGCCGCGCCCCTTGCTGGAAGGCAACGATCTCGTCCAGGCCCTGGATTGTGTCGGCGGCATGGGCGTTGAGCTCACCCAGGGCCTCCCGCGCACGCGAGGCGAATTCATCGACACGGCGGCGCAAAACGAACGGGCTGAGGATGACCACCGCTAGAAAAGGAATGAGGGCCAGGGCCATCTGCCAGCCGAAGGCGAATAGGGTGGCGAGCACGGCGCCTGGCACCAGTACCGCGACGAAGGCGGGGGCGACGGTATGGGCGAAGAAGTTTTCAACGGTCTCCACGTCCTGAGTCACCATGGCGACGAGATCGCCGGTGCGCCGGCGCAGCAGGTAGGCGGGAGCGAGCCGGTCCAACTTGTTGAAGAGCGCGATTCGCATCTCCGCCAGCAGGCGGTAGGCCATGTCGTGGGCGACCCAGGATTCAAGCCAGTGCAAGACTCCCGCCAGGGGCGCGACGAGGCTAAGCGCGAGCAAATAGGCGTCGAATGGCGTTCCGGCTTTGACCGCCGCGACCATGAGCGCGCTCAAGACGCCGACGCCGATAAAAGCGAGAACGCGTAGGACGCCAAGCAGGAAGGCGAGCATCAGCCGCACCTTTCGTGACGCCACCAAACGCAGCAAGGCGGCAATGGCGCCGAGCCAGCCCATGCCTTCAGCGCGGAGGATGGCGTCGGTCGGCTCCATCTGGGCGGCTTGATCGTATGCCGCTGGCTCCGGGCCCTCCGGCGCCGGGCGGTCCCCGGCCACGCCGCCGGGCGGCAACGCGCTGGCGGCGCCATCCCGCGCCTGCCCCGCCATGAGGAGCCAATAAGGACCGCGCCCGGCCATAAGCTTGCCATGGGTGCCGCTTTCTACGACGTGTCCGTCCTCCAGCACCAGAATGCGGTCGGCGTCGATCACGCTGGAAAGGCGATGAGCAAAGATGATCGTGGTCCGGCCGCGCATCAGCCGGTCGAGTGCCTCCTGTATCACCGCCTCGTTCTCGGCATCGACCGAGGACAGGGCCTCGTCGAGCACCAGGATCGGGGCGTCGCGCAACAAAGCCCGGGCGATGGCGATRCGCTGGCGTTGGCCGCCGGAAAGCCGGATTCCCCGTTCGCCGATGACAGTGTGATAGCCCCGCGGCAGCCGGGTGATGAAGTCATGGGCGTTGGCGGCACGGGCGGCGGCTTCRAGCTCCTCGCCRGTCGCCTCGGGCTTGCCGAAGCGCAGATTGTCCTCGACCGTGCCGTGGAACAGATASGTGTCCTGATTGACGACAGCGAGCTGGGCGCGGATCTGATCGAGGCCGAGCYCTTTGAGATCGCGRCCGCCGAGCCGTATGGAGCCAACTTGGGGATCGTAGAGCCTGAGCAGCAGCCGSACGATCGACGACTTGCCGGCCCCCGAKGRCCCGACGACACCGAYCCGCTCCCCGGCGGCGRCGCGGATGCTGAGTCCCCGGTGCACGGCGCSCCGCSCGCCAGGATAGGCGAAGCGTACGTTGTCGAACTCYACCGTCGGYGRCAGRTCACCGTCGACGGCCTCGCCCGTGGCCTSGGGCTCGACCGGCGGCRCCGCGTCCAGRATCGAGTACACTGCCCGCGCGGCGGCCTCGCCGAGCATGCCTTGATGTATCAGAGAGCGGAGATCCCGTAGCGGCCGAAACACCTCGGTCCCCATCATCAGAACCACGAGCAGCACCTCGAGCTCCATCACCCCGGAGTTCACCCGGTAAGCGCCGAAACCGATGGTCGCTGCGGCGCCAATGGTGATGCCCGCGTCGGTGATGCCGCGAGAGGCCGAACTCGCCGCCAGCAGCCACATGGTACTGCGAAACAGCGCCCGCGCCTTTTCCGCCAACAGCCGCGCGCGCGCCTCGCTCTGCCCGAACGCCTTCAAGGTTGCGAGCCCCTGGACGGTATCGAGGAACTCGGCGCTGAAGTCTCCATAGGACCTTTGGCGGAAACGGCTGCTTTCACGGTTCCAGCGCTGGAACGCCGAGGGCGCGATCAGGGTGATCAGCGCGAAGGCGACCAACAGGACGGCGACCGGAAGGTCAAGAAAGGCGACCAACGCGAAGATGGCGACGGGCGTGAACAGGGCGACGAAGATTTGCGGCAGGTACTGGCCGAAGTAGGTCTCCAGCTGTTCGACCCCATCGATCATGGAGAGCATGACGTCGCCGGTGCGCTGCAAACCGAAATGGGCGGGGCCGAGTTCGATCACTTTGTCGTACAAGCGCTTGCGCAAGTGGCGCTGCACCCGCGCCGCGGTGCGATGGGCCACCATGTTCCGCCAGTACTCGAGACCCCCGCGCAACGCCATGACGCCGGCGACCGCGGCGAACGGCATGATCATGGCGTCCAAGGGCTCGCCCCGGAATACCTTGGCAAGCAGCCAGCCGAGCAAAGCAAGCCTGGCGATGCCGAGCGCCGCCGCCAAAAGACCGATCATCACCGCCCCGGCGATTCGACCGCGAACGCCCTTGGTGAACTGCCATAGTCGCAAGTCGAAAAACACTATGCACTCCCGGGCGGTTAACCCGAAGCCGCGCCCATTGGCGCCGCCGGCCGTCCGGCTTCAAGCGACCATCAGGAGCTTTCCGGGTCCTCATCGACCGCCGCCGTCTGGCGGGCGCGGWASTCATCCAGCGCCTTGGCGATATCGCCGTCACTCAAGGCCAGCACCGAAGCCGCCAGCAGGGCYGAGTTAATCGCGCCCGCCTTGCCGATGGCRAGMGTCCCGACCGGCACGCCGCCCGGCATCTGCACCATCGACAGCAGGGCGTCGAGGCCCTTGAGCGTCGGCCCTTCCATCGGCACGCCGAAGACCGGCAAGGGGGTGAGCGCCGCGACCGCRCCGGGCAGCGCCGCCGCCATGCCGGCGCCGGCGATCAGCACCTTGATCCCCCGGCCCTTGGCGCCCTTGACGTATGCGGCCAGCTTGTCGGGGGTGCGATGGGCCGAGAGGACCTTGGATTCACATGGAATCCCGAGCCCTTCCAGGGTCTCGGCGCAATGGCGCATGACCGGCCAGTCCGATTTGCTGCCCATCACGATGCCGACCACGGGGCTCCCTTGTTCCATCCCGGCTGATCCTTTATCCCGTTCGGCCCGGATGATCCTCCACCCGGCGCGAAGCGGGCCATTATAGGTTTCGCCACCGGCTTCGCAACCGCGCCCGCAGCGTTCGCCGGAAACAGCCGCCAAACCGGCGTCCAGGCGGCCTCGAAGGCGCACCAACGACCCCAAGCAGCATGTGACTTTCGCCGAATTCTGTATTAATATCAGGCGTTGTTCGCGAGGGTGGCGGGGTCGGTTATCTTGAGGACAGGCCGGGGGCTTCGAAACCCTTCGCTGGAGGCGCCGGCACGGTGGGAAAACGATGAAAATAGAGGATACAAGGCCCGTTTCCGGCGCCCGCGCCGCCGCCGCCCGCAAGGCGGAGGCAGCAAGCGTGGTGGGCGCGCCCGAGGCGGCGGCCTCGATCGGCGACTTCATTTCCATCGCCGGCATCGCCGACGGGGAACTGACGCCGAAGGTCCGCGCCTCGATCATGATCCTGCTGCAGGAGGTCGACCGCCTGCGCCGGGAGATCGAGGACAACAAGTCGCGCATCTCCTTTCTCGAGCGGCTGGCGGACCAGGATTCCCTGGTGCCGGTATCGAACCGCCGCGCCTTCGTGCGCGAGCTCTCGCGCCAGATGTCGTTCGCCGAACGCTACGGCACGGCGAGCACCGTGGTCTATTTCGACATCAACGGCCTGAAGCGGATCAACGACACCCACGGCCACGCCGCCGGCGACGCCGCGATCCGCCATGTCGCCGAGGCGCTGGTCCGCAACGTCCGCGAATCGGATATCGTCGGCCGTCTCGGCGGCGATGAGTTCGGCGTCATCCTGACCAACGCCGACAGGGTGGTGGCCAGCGAGAAGGCGGCGTTCCTGGCCGCCGAGATCCAGGCCCGGCCGATGGASTGGGAAGGCAAGCGCCTCAAGCTCGACGTCGCCCATGGCGCCTATACCTTCAAGGGCGGCGACGACGTCTCCAAGGCCCTGGACGAGGCCGACCGCGACATGTACGCCCGCAAGCAAGGCACCAAGGGCACCGCCTGAGCGKTTCAGGCTGTTCTCCAACACACGCTTCGCGCCCAAMGTCGGGGGGCCATGGCTGTCCTCGGTTCCTGGGGCCTGTACCCATAAATGCCRGCTTGGTCGCGCTCCGGCCAGCGCCGCCGATATGCGCTTRCAGCCATCAACCGACGATTATTCCCGTTAAGACGGCCTGCACCACTGCAGCTTGCGTCGCTCACCGATGCTGCGTAATATGCGCGYATCATTGGAGATGCCGGCCGAGCCYGTTCCGTACCAGTTTTGTGGTTCGTGATCGGCTTCGTGCCACCCATCGTCCGGGCAAAAAAATCAACGGGCAGGCGAGGAATGAGASRTRAGYWAGCCGAAGGTTGGGATTTCGGTGAAGACGTCGTTGCGGGAACGGATTCTGAGCGATGACGATCTGGAGAAGTTGAAGTCGTTTGCCGATGTGGAGATCAACCCTGAGGATCGGGATTTTACCGAGGAAGAGGCGGCTGATTTTCTGGTGGGTAAAGATGGGGCTATGTCGAGCTGGCGGGTGACGAATCTGACCCCTGGGATATTGGAAAGGGCGCCGGGATTGAAGATCTGGGCGTATGGTGCCGGGACTGTAAAGGGGAAGATCTGTGATGAGGCCTGGGAAAAGGGCGTGATTGTGACGAGTTCCGCTCCGGCGATTGCGGACGACGTGGCTGAACTGACGATGGGGTTCATTACGATCGGTCTGCGACGCGTGATTCCGTATATGCGGGAGATGCAAGCTAACGAGCCGGCTTTGAAGCCGCTTTCACGTTCGCTCTACCGACGGACCGTGGGCGTTGTCTCGGCGAGCCAGGTCGGACAGCGT